>SXGQ01526274.1_pt1 | contig 13435 bp, 10 predicted proteins | sample 3178371 | NCBI WGS metagenome assembly SXGQ01 (sample SAMN11356859, study PRJNA531348) | freshwater metagenome | isolation source: freshwater sample F1-20 | place: China: Fuxian Lake, Yuxi | collected 2017-12-25
CCGTTGATACTTGATGAGCCGCCCAAAACTTTGCCTCTACCCTGCGTCACTCGGCGATTGTTCATGTGCGGTTCGGGCTCCGAGACGTAGAGCCAGTCATAAAACCGGCTGCCAATCGGAAATGTCAATGCGGCAGGCATGTGAATAAAAACATCCCACCAATAATCTGGCCGACCAGCCTCAAGAACAAGGACACTCTTGCTTGAATCGGCGCTCAATCGGTTGGCAAGCGCAGAACCAGCCGAACCGCCGCCGACAATCACAAAATCGTAAACGGTCGAGAGTTTTTTCAAATCGCACCCATCATTCGTGCCGCTTCAAGAGTGTTCTCGAGCAAACACGCAATCGTCATCGGCCCGGTGCCTCCCGGCATCGGCGTAATCGCCCCAGCGATCGACTGCACCGCGTCAAAATCGACGTCACCAACAATCTTGTTGTCAATTCGAGTCACGCCGACATCGATCACAGTTGCACCGGGTTTGACATGGGCAGCAGTGACCATTCGGGCTGACCCCGCCGCAGCGATGATTATGTCGGCCTCGCGGCAAACCGCGACCATATCTAGGGTCGATTTGTGCGCGACCGTTGCGGTGGCATCTGCGCCGCGACGCACAAGCAGCAACATCTGTGGCAAACCGGTTAGGGCCGACCGACCAATGACAACAACGCGCTTGCCTTTAGTTTCGATTTCGTATTTTTCAAGCAGCCGCATCACTCCGAGCGGTGTACATGGCACATGACCCTTCAGTCCGCGCACCAATCGACCAAGCGATCTCTCGGTCAAACCATCTACGTCTTTTTCGGCTGGCAACAAACTAAGCACAGCCTCGGTGTCGATGTGCTTTGGCAACGGCAGTTGCACCAAAATTCCGTGAACACTCTTGTCGGCGACCAACTTTGCAACTTCCTGCAAAACCTGCGCTTGGGTCGCTGTCGCCGGCAAATTGACACCACGCGAAACCATGCCGGCTTCCTGAGCTTTTTTATGCTTGTTGTTCACATATATATGACTCGGTGCATCGTCACCGATCAGCACAGTTGCCAAACAAATCTTCGGGTTTCCTGCTGCGGCAATCGTCGCCTTGATTTTTGCAACCGTTTGATCGCGCAACATGATGCCGTCGAGCAATATTGCCCCACCGGCGGTGCGCTTAACTTCTGCACTCATGACAATCCGACAATTTCGCCGTTCGCATCGAAGTCGATGATTGCCGCAGCAGGCTTCGTGCCGAGTCCCGGCATTGTGCGCATGTCACCACAAATTGGATAAACAAATCCAGCACCAATTGACGCCCGCACTTCGCGCACGTTCAAAGTGTGACCCGTTGGTGCACCACGCAGCGACGCATCGCCCGAAATCGACAAGTGAGTCTTGGCAACGCAAATCGGCAGTTTCGCGAATCCATTATCTGTGTAATTTTTGATCTGCTTATTGGCCAGACTCGTGTAGTCAACTTTTGCCGCACCGTAAATTGTCGTGGCAATCTTTTCAATCTTCTCTTTGAGCGATGCTTCGTCCGGATACAAGAAGTGAAAAGAGTTCTTGTCGTTGCAAGCTTCGACAACAGCCTTGGCAAGGTCTGTTGCACCCGCGCCGCCATCGGCGAAGTGCGTGCACACTGCAACGCGCGCACCAGCACCTTCGGCGATTTTGCGAATTGCCTCGTGCTCAGACTTGTGGTCTGTCGGAAACCCGTTGATCGCCACAACCGGAGAAACGCCGTGGGCTTTGACGTTTTCGATTTGTTTGACCAAATTTGCCGCACCCGCAATAACATCGTCGGGGTTTTCTTTGAGCAGATCTTCTGGCAATGCTTTGCCCGCGACAATTTTATATTTGCCCGAGTGCGCCTTTAGTGCCCGCACGGTTGCAACCAGCACGGCGGCATCAGGCACGAGACCCGAAGCACGACACTTGATGTTGAAAAACTTCTCGGCACCCATGTCCGCGCCGAAGCCCGCTTCTGTGATCAAATAATCACCGGTACGGATACCGATCAAGTCGCCAACAATAGATGAGTTGCCGTGGGCGATGTTGCCAAACGGTCCGGCGTGCACGATCACCGGTGTGTTCTCGATGGTCTGCAACAAGTTCGGCTTGATTGCATCAGCCATGATTACTGCCATCGAACCTGCGCCACTTAACTGCTCGGCCGTCACTGGTTTACCTTGCGAGTCGTAACCCACGACAATTCGCGCAAAGCGCTCGCGCATGTCTTCTTTGGATTTTGCAAGCGCGAGAATCGCCATCACTTCTGACGCTGCGGTGATGTCAAAACCCGTCTGTCGCACGACACCGTCTTCTTTGGTTCCCAGACCAATAATCAAGTTACGCAGCGAACGATCGTTGACATCCATCACCCGTCGCCAAGTGATGTTGTTTAAATCAAGATCAAGATCGTTGCCTTGATGCAGGTGGTTGTCTACCATCGCCGACAGTAAGTTGTGCGCGGCAGTCACCGCATGAAAGTCTCCGGTCAAATGCAAATTCAGCAACTCCATCGGAATCACTTGGCTGTAGCCGCCACCAGCAGCGCCGCCCTTGATGCCGAAAGTTGGACCCATGCTTGGTTGACGCAAACTGATGGTCGCCTTTTTGCCAATATGTTTCATCGCTTGACCTAAACCAACAGTTGTCGTCGTCTTACCTTCACCTAGTGGCGTCGGTGTAATCGCAGTTACTACGACGTATTTCGCCTTGGGGCGCGACTTCAAAGAGTCAATTGCGTCGAGACTTATCTTGGCGAGACTTTTGCCATAGGGCTCGAGAAACTCGCTGTCGACACCCATCTGAGAGGCGATCTCGGTCAGCGGCTTAGCCGTTGCTTTGCGTGCAATTTCAAGATCCGATGGAAACCCCATTTACTCCTCTTTCAAAATCTGCCCGCTTCAATTAATGCGACTCTTTACTCTACAGAGACTGATTTAAGCGGGGGCAAACCATCGTATGTTGCTAAAGTTAGGAACCATGGCAAAGCACAAATTTGACCCTTTCATGCGAATCACCGAGCCGATGGTCCGTGACAATGGCGTGTTGCGCGTTGCAACTTGGCAAGAGGCGCTGACAAGGACGGCAAAAGGATTGGCCGAAACACGAGACGCGTTCTCGCCGTCAGCAGTCGGCTTCTTTTCGTGCTCGAAGTCGACCAATGAAATGAACTTCATCGCCCAAAAGTTCGCTCGTGCCGTGATCGGCACGAACAACATCGATTCATGTAATCGAACTTGACACGCACCTTCGGTGGTCGGTCTGGCCACCGTTTTCGGAGCAGGCGGTGGAACTAGTTCGTACGCCGAAGTTGAAACCACTGATGTAGTGGTGCTGTGGGGCTCAAACGCCCGCGAAGCCCATCCGATTTATTTTCATCATGTTCTGCAAGGCGTGCGCAACGGTGCGAAACTTTTCGTAGTTGATCCTCGGCGCACAGCCTCGGCCGAGTTTGCCGACATGTGGCTCGGCTTGAATGTCGGCTCAGATATTGCTCTGTCAAACACGATCGCTCGCGAAATTATTCATGCAGGCCTAGCCAACAAAGAATTTATCCAAGGCAGCACCACAAATTTTGTCGAATATCAAAAGTCAGTCGAACCTTGGACCCTCGAAGTCGGCAGCAAAGTTACCGGTGTGCCGGCAGAGGCAATTCGCGATCTTGCCCACTCGTTTGCCAAAGCAGGCAGCGCACAATTGTGTTGGACACTTGGCATCACCGAACACCACAACGGTGTCGACAATGTTCTCAGTCTGATCAACCTCGCGCTTCTGTGCGGTCATGTTGGTCGAACAGGTGCGGGTCTCAGCCCGTTGCGTGGTCAAAACAATGTTCAGGGCGGTGGCGACATGGGTGCGTTGCCAAACAAACTGCCTGGCTTCCAAGATGTCGAAGACGACGTTGCCCGCGAAAAATTTAATAGCAAGTGGGGTTGCACGGTTCCACCAACGAACGGTTGGAATCTCACCGAGATGTTTGCCGCCATGGAGCGCAAAGATCTGCGAGCAGTTTTCGTAATCGGTGAAAACCCTGCTCAATCCGAAGCCGACGGTGCACACGCCACGCACCTGCTCGAGAGTCTCGACTTCTTGGTGGTGCAAGACATATTCATGACCAAGACTGCCGAACTCGCAGATGTTGTCTTGCCTGGCTCTGCATCTTGGTGCGAAAGTGACGGAACCGTTACGAACTCAGAACGCCGGGTGCAACGCGTGCGCAAGGCGATCAATTCACCGGGCAACGCCCACGACGACGTTCAAATCATTGTTGAACTCGCTCGCGAGATGGGTCACGACTGGAGATATGGGTCAACCGAGGAAATCTGGGATGAACTTCGCAGCCTCTCGCCGATGCACGCCGGCATGTCGTATAGGCGTCTTGCCGAACTGGGTGGCATTCAATGGCCATGCTTCAGCGAAGACAGTCTCGAACCAACTTTCCTGCACGGTCGCCTGTGGGATAAAGACCCAGCAAAGCGCGGTCGTCTGGCGCCGTTCAGCGTCGTGATCGATTCACCACCAGTCGAAGCCACATCACCAGAGTTTCCGTTGCGTCTGACGACAGGTCGACGACTCGACTCTTATAACACCGGTGTTCAAACCCGCGGCTTCGATAGCCCGTTGCGCTTTGGCGAAACGATCGATGTCTCACCGGAAGATGCCGCAAAACTTTTGGTGCGCGACACCGAAGTTGTTCGCGTCAGTTCTTTGAGGGGCTCACTTGAAGTGCCTGTGCGAATCGACAAGAGTCTTCGACCTGGTCTCGTGTTCATGACGATGCACTTTCCTGATCAAGTGAACACGAACTTGATCACGATCGACGCAACAGACCCGAAGTCTGGCACCGCAGAGTTCAAGGCAACGGCCGTCAAAATCGAGCGTATTAAAGAGCGAGTGCCCGTAGCAGGCGAATAAGTATTTCTAGTGCTCTGGCACTGTGACTTGTTAGTGCTCTGGCACTGTGACTTGTTAGTGCTCTGGCACTAAGACAAACTTGCCGAAGTGTTTTTTCTCCAAAAACTCAGTTTGGGCTTTTACAATTTCTTGAAGTGCAAATGTCTTGGCAACGAGGGGTTTGATTTTGCTCGTCTCAATATATGAGACAAGGTTTTTGAACACGGGTTCGTCCCACGCCGTGCAACCAATAAGAGTCAGGTCTTTCAAATAGAAAGTTCGCAGATCAAGATTCACAATCGGCCCACCGATCGCCCCCGACGAGACATACCTTCCACCACGACGCATGACTTGCAACATCGATTCGAAATCGTTGCCACCAACATTGTCGACGACAATATCGACAGTTTCTTCGCCCAGGGCTGAGGCAACATCGGTGCCCCGCACGATGATCTCGTCGGCGCCAGCATCAACGGCGCGTTTAGCTTTGTCTGCACCAACTATCGCCGTGACGCGTGCGCCACGAAGTTTCGCCAACTGCACTGCCGCCGAACCAACACCACCCGACGCACCAGCAATCAAAACATGATCGCTCTTTGAAACCTTGGCACGCAACAACATATTTTCCGCCGAGCCATAACTACATGGAATCGAACCCAACTCGACATCACTCCAATTTGAATCAATTGCGAACGCTTCACTCGCAGGTACTTTCACGAACTGTGCGAAAGCACCGTCAAAGTCAGAACCCATCCAGATGTTGCGCATCGAGCCGAAACCATCTGGTCGCATGCATGGTCGCACCAACACGCGAGAGCCCAAGATCGCCGAATTCACACCCTCGGCAACTTCAACTATTTTTCCACAACAATCGGTGCCCTGGATAAAAGGGAACGGAGTCGGAACATCCCACCCACCATTCGCATACCAGCCGACTCGAGTGTTGATCTCAGTGTTGTTGACACCTGCCGCCAAGACCTGAATCAAAACTTCATCGGCGAATAATTTGGGCATCGGCACATCCTTGTAGACGAGTTTGTCGAAGCCGCCGTTACCTGTCGTGACAATTGCTTTCATAATCGAAGTACGACTAATCAATCAGCGCATCAGCGCGCAAACCTGCACGCTCAAGATGTATCGGCAGAACCCTGCCATAAAGTTCTTTGGCGCGTTGTGGACTGCTCACCATTCCAGGTTCAGATACATAACTGAAAATCGCGACATATCGTTTTTGCCGACCAAGAAGCGGCGCGACGCGATGCAACGAATATCGGCCTTTGAAAATTTGCAAATCTCCAGGCTCAAGATGCACCGTCTTGATCATTGACTTGTCGCCATCAAGTACCTGTTCAACTTTGTCGTAGTTTTCGTCGCTCAACGAACGCACCATCGGGCTGTACTCGAACTCGCCCCCGGATTCAGCGTTTTGAATCGCCAGCGTCACCGTGAAATTGTTCGTATCAAAGTGCCAAGGAAATCCACCACCCTCTTCGGCAAGATTCACGACGACATCAGCCAGCGGATCCGCATAAGGAAAAAACTTCTCCTCCTGCAACACATCCTTTATGAACGGAGAAAATGCCTGCCACTCAAAAATCCGCCGCAAGATGCTCTCACCGTCAAGGTTGTCGGCGGGCACGAATGCATTCGACCGATCATAAAATCTGCGCAGCGGATGCGTGCTCGGCAGATCTTCACGATCGGGCAGAAAATACGGGTTTGTCCGCGTGAAGTTTCGATGTCCATACTTTTCAACCGAGTTGCATTCGTCAACCAATTCGGCAATCTTTTCTTGCCGCACGAAGCCTTTCAGAACGGCACAACCATCAGCCTGAATATGACTCTGTGCGATTGTGAGCAGATCACGGCGCTCTTGACAGTCGCGGTCAATCGGATACCGATCCAGATCTACGAATTCGGTCGCGCCAACGAAAGTCTTGGACATATACGTGAGTAATAATAGACAAGTCGCTGTGTTGATGATTTAAGTCGTAAAGTCAATGAGGCAATGGATCTCAAAATCGCATCAGGCACGGCTAGCGCCGAGGAACGAATCGCTGTTGATTCGTTGCTTGGTGCGCCATCTGAAACCTCACAGGGCGCCGAGCGCGACGAATCAGGGCTGCGCGTTTCGCGTGGTGGCGGAGAACTGCGCCAGTTGCGACATCAACTGCTGCCGACGCTGCACAGCGTCAACGATCGAATCGGTTTCATCAGCCGTGGTGCGATCAATTACATTTCGCAACGTCTCGATATCGCCCCTGCCGAAATCTACGGTGTTGCCACCTTCTATGCGCTGTTCGACACCAACGAACGACCAGCGCGTCAAGTTCATGTCTGTGTCGATCTCGCCTGTCGTGCGGCATCAGGTTGCACCGAAGAGACAATTCCTGAGGGTGCGATTCCGTCGCCTTGTCTCGGCACTTGTGAGCGTGCGCCATCGGTTCTCGTGATCGAAACCGGCGTGACAGTTCGACAAGAAGTTCTCGCACCCGCGACAAAAACCCAGATCGCCGATCTCGTCGCTGGAAAATCCACACCAGCCGAGCAGCCGGTTGCACAAGCCGCACCTCAAACCCCAAATAAATCGCTGGTGCTACTTTCACGAATCGGCATCGTCGACCCACTCAGCATCGACGACTATGTCGCCAACGATGGCTACTCGGCGTTGCGCAAGGCAATCGCAATCGGCGCGGAAAATGTAGTCGTTGAAGTCACGGCATCTGGTTTGGTCGGTCGCGGTGGTGCAGCGTTTCCAACCGGCAGAAAATGGGCTGCAGTTGCGGCGCAGCCAGTCAAGATGCGATACGTGATCTGCAACGCCGACGAATCAGAACCCGGCACATTCAAAGACCGAGTGCTTATGGAGGGCGACCCGTTCGCCGTGATCGAGTCGATGACGATTGCGGCATTCGCCACAGGTTGTCAACACGGCTACATCTACCTGCGCGGTGAATATCCGCGCGCTCTGCGAAATTTGACCAATGCGATTGACGTTGCACGAAGCAAGAATTATCTCGGTGACAACATCCTCGGCTCTGGCTTCAATTTTGAGATCACCATCTTCAGAGGTGCCGGTGCATACATCTGCGGCGAAGAGACTGCGATTTTCAACTCGATTGAGGGATACCGCGGCGAGCCACGCAACAAGCCGCCGTTTCCAGTTGAGGTCGGTCTCTTCGGCAAACCAACCTTGGTCAACAACGTCGAAACACTCTTGAATGTTCTCCCGATCATCAACAACACTGGCGAAAAATATGCGTCTTGGGGTTCGACGGGCTCAAAAGGCAAGAAACTCTTCTGCGTTTCAGGTGCGGTCACCAAGCCAGGTGTTTATGAGGTCACATTTGGTGCCACTTTAAGAGAACTAATAAACCTTGCTGGAGGCCTCAAATCGGGCTCGCAATTACAGGCCGTGTTGTTGGGCGGTGCTGCGGGCGGTTTTGTTGGTCCTGAAGATCTAGACCTTGAACTCACACTTGAAGCGGCGCGAACCGCAGGCTCGACACTCGGCTCAGGTGTGGTGATGGTGCTCGACCAGAGCGTGAACATGGTCGACCAACTGCAACGCATCGCCGCATTCTTTCGCGACGAGTCATGCGGCCAATGCGTGCCATGTCGAGTCGGCACGGTGCGACAACAAGAAGCCCTCGCCCGATTGGTCAAGTCATCTGGCACTGGTGACGCCGCCATTGATCTGCAATTGCTCCGTGATCTTGGGCAGGTGATGCGCGATGCCAGCATCTGCGGTTTGGGTCAAACCGCGCACAATGCCATCGACTCTGCACTTACACGACTTAAAGTATTTTCAGCATGAGCACGCAAGTGACAACCGGTCTTCAAGTTCGTAAAAGCATTGAACTGACGATCGACGGCAAAAAAATTACGGCACCAGAAGGCTCAACGCTGCTAGATGCCTGTCGCGCATCAGGCAAAGACATCCCGACTCTTTGTTATGGCGACACGATTACACCAAAAAATGCGTGCCGAGTCTGCATGGTCGAGGTCGAAGGTTCACGCACACTCGTGCCAAGTTGCTCGCGCAAAGTCGAATCGGGCATGGTCGTCAACACGGACACAGAGCGCACGAGTCACAGCCGCAAACTTGTGCTCGAACTTCTCGGCTCATCAGTCGACTTATCGTTGACAAAAAATATTGCAAAATGGAATCAAAATTACGACGCAGAGCCCTCGCGATTCGGCGCACCGTCGTATCATCATCGCAAACGCGACGATGCCGTCACCGGCCATCATCACCCACCAGATGGCGAAACTGCCGAGACGGTGCACCAGCCCGTCAAGATCGACAATGCGCTTTATGTGCGCGACTACTCGAAATGCATTTTGTGTTACCAGTGTGTTGATGCTTGCGGCGAGCAATGGCAAAATACTTTCGCGATCACAACTGCTGGTCGTGGCTTCGACACCAGAATTTCAACCGAGTTTGCTGTAGACCTGACAGATTCTGCCTGTGTTTACTGCGGCAACTGCATTCAGGTTTGCCCGACTGGCGCGCTGATGTTCACAAGTGAATACGAAATGCGTGAAGCGGGCACATGGAACGAACCCGAACAAACACAAACCGACACGATTTGTCCTTATTGTGGGGTCGGTTGCGCACTCACTCTGCATGTGCAAGACAACACAATCGTCAAAGTCACATCGCCCAGCGATCACTCGGTAACGCACGGCAACTTGTGCATCAAAGGTCGTTTCGGATTTCAACATGTTCAAAACACCAAGCCCGAGTAAATGAACTTGCTCAATAAGCGCCTCGAGATTATCGACATCTCGGCGCTGATGAGCACCTCGAAGTCAAGTTACAACGACGCAGCAAGCAATCTCTATTCGGCTCTCAGCCAAATCGGTTTCGCCGTCATCACCAATCATGGTGTTGACGGAAAAATCATCGCCGACATGCGGCAAGCAGTCTCAAAAGTTTTTGAAACACCGCGCGAGACTTTGATGCAAGACATTGTTGTTAAAGGCAATTACCGCGGCTTTGTACCGCTCGGCTATTTCACGCCGAACTCGGGCAAAGGCAAAGCCGATCAATACGAGGCGTGGAAACTACACAACGAAACCGACCCGAGTGATCCGATTTGTCAGGCATGTCAGCTTTACGGTCCAAACAAATGGCCACGCATTGACACAGACATCAAAACACCAGTCATGAGATATTGGCATGCGCTCGCGGCAGTTAGCGAGCGATTGGTGATCGCTCTGTGCTCACAACTCGGCGTGGACGCCAACATCATTTTGTCGAGCTTGACAAACCCGTTGACGAATATGACGCTGCTCAACTACCCGCCGATGCCCCCGCAAAGCGACACTTGGGGCATTCATCCGCACAAAGATTTCAATTTGCTGACGCTACTGGCCCACGACCCGATCGGCGGTCTTGAGGTTCGCAATCGCGCCGACGAGTGGATCAGTGCCGAATGCCCGCAAGATGGTTTGGTGCTCAACGTTGGTGACATGCTCGAACTTTGGAGTGGCGGTCGTTTGATTTCGACGCCGCACAGAGTGTTCAATAACTCAGGCAAGGCCCGTCAATCGTTTCCATTTTTTTCAAAGCCTAGATTTGATGTCGTGGTCGAACCGCTGCTCACACCAATTGACGGTTTTGATCGCCCACCACTGCATGTTGGCACTTCGGCGGCCGACATCTGGTATTCGAACTGGCCCGATACGGTTTCGACAAATCCGGCGCAAGTGCTCGGCGAATACAGTTCGTTGTGACAAAACGGGGCCGCAGTTTCGAGCCAAACTCGAACACGACCGTCACGACCAACGCTGGACACGTTGCTCATCGTGATTTAGTCGAACACTCAAAGCGACTTGTTCGAAACTTCTACGAAGTCAGTGATCGCATCTGGTGCCTGGTCGGCAACGGTCTCTCAAACCAAACCTTCATCGATGCACCTGACGGCATCATCGCAATTGATACAGGCGAATCAAACGAAGAAATGCGTGCCGCTATTTCTGAATTGCGACAGCACACGAAAAAACCAATCGTTGCGGTGCTATACACACACTTTCATTATGTTGCTGGCACACAAGCAGTGCTCGATGAATCACCAGAGACAAAAGTTGAGATATACGGCCACAGCAAGATCGCCTACAACCGAGTTCGCATCGCAACCGAAATTGCCCCGAGTTACAGTCGCGGCCTGGTCGAGCAATTTGCGATCACCTTGCCCCCCGACGGCCCGGACGGCAATGTAAATGTCGGGCTGGGTCGGTTTTATCGAAATCCTGAACACAAGACACAAACCAACGGGTTCGTCGAGCCGATACATACTTTCGACTCGCCATGCACGATCAGAGTTGCCGGTCTAGATATCGGCGTAATGCCGGCGCCGTCTGATGCCGATGATTCGGTCACATACTGGTTCGAGTCCCTGGGCTGTGCCGTCAACAATCTTGTTTGGCCGGTGCTGTTCAATATTTTCGCAATTCGAGGTGAAGAGTACCGCGACCCGCGGATCATGCTCACCGGCCTCGACCATTTGCTTTCTCTGAAGCCAGGTCATCTCGTCGGCGCGCACGGCATGCCGATCAGTGGCAAGGCCGAAATCTCGCAACGAGTCATCAGATACCGAGACTCGATTCAATTTTTGTGGGATCAAACAGTTCGTTTGACGAATCGTGGATACACAAGCACCGAACTTGCCCACTCAATTCGCCTGCCAGACTTCTTTGATGACGACAATTTGACCTCAGAGTTTTACGGTGTCACAGAGCATCACGTGCGACAGATCCGCACCGGTTTACTCGGCTGGTTTGACGGTGACCCTGCGAACTTGTTTCCCCTGCCCAGATTCGAACACTCAGATCGCATGATCGCGGGTTTTGGTGGCCGCGAAATCGTGCGTCAAAAGGCTACCGAGGCCATCAATGGCGATGATTTGCGATGGGCTTGCGAACTCAGTTCGTGGCTCGTCAACAGCACCGAAGTCGAGATGGTCGACAAACTACTTTTGGCAAAAACTTTGCGCGGTATCGCCCAACGCACAACGGCGGCCAATATTCGCAATTGGTGTCTTGCCCGTGCTCGGCACCTTGACGGCACCTTCGATCTGACTCGCTTCAATCAGCACCGTCTTTCGCGAAAACAAATCTTGTCGTCAACAAGCGATAACGCCGTGCAGATCTTGCGAGTCTTACTAGTGCCCGAAAGAGCAATAGACATCGACGTGCATCTTCGGTTCACATTTGTCGGGATGCAACCAACCGGGTTACACATAAGAAATTGCATTGCCTGCCCCACTGATGGCAAGGGCGCTGACATCACCGTCAATTGCAGCATCGAAATATGGGCTGACATTCTGGCTGGTGATCTTTCACTGTCAAATGCTTTGACTGACAAAAAATTGACGGTCGACGGCGATGCACACAAATTACGACACGCATTGCAAGTCTTTGATATCCAAAACTTGCAGTCATGAAAAATCTGCCTAGTTCGACGCCGAGGTTCGACGGCAAGATCTCGAAACTGATCCCCCAGTCGACACCAAAAAAACTGACCGCGCCGCAAGCACCAAAAGATGCCCCGAATATTTTGCTGATCATGCTCGACGATGTCGGGTTTGGATCGTTTGGCAATTTTGGTGGCCCGGTCGCAACCCCTGGTCTTGACAAAGTCGCCAACGCCGGTTTGATCTACAACCAATTTCATACAACTGCGCTCTGCTCGCCGACTCGCGCCGCTCTGTTGACGGGTCGCAATCACCACTCGGTGCACATGGGTGGCATCACCGAAATCGCCAACTCGTTTCCTGGTTACGACAGCGCGATTCCCCCTGAGTCGGCGACTGTTGCGCAGGTTCTGCGAATGTCGGGTTACAGCACGGCCTGTTTTGGCAAATGGCACCTGACACCGTCATGGGAACAAAGCCCCGCTGGGCCATTTGATCGATGGCCGACAGGTCTCGGCTTTGATCGTTTTTACGGCATCATTGGCGCCGAGTCTTCACAGTACGAACCGCCTGTCTACGACCAAACGACACCGATCTCGCCACATCTTGGCAAACCTGACTATCACTTGACGCAAGATCTCGCTGACCAAGCAATTAATTGGATGCACCGTCAAAAAGCGTCCTCACCGAACAAACCTTTCTTCTGCTATTTCTCGACACCGGCGGTTCACGCGCCACATCACGTACCCCGAGAGTGGATCGACAAATACAAGGGAATATTCGACGGCGGTTGGGATCAACTTCGCAACGAGATTTATCAGCGCCAATTGAAACTTGGCGTCATTCCACAAGACACGGCTTTAACAAAACGACCGGAGCAAATTCCATCATGGGATGACTACCCGGAGCGATACAGGCCAATCGCGCGAAGATTGATGGAAGTTTTCGCCGGCTTTCTCGCCCACACCGATGCGCAGATCAAACGCGTGATCGACGCACTAGACGACCTAGAAATTGCAGACAACACTTTGGTCATTTATATAACTGGCGACAACGGTGCTTCTGCCGAAGGCACCATTCACGGCGCGTGGAGTGCACCGTCATTTCAAAACGGCGTCCCCGAAGACCCTGA
>SXGQ01559234.1_pt1 | contig 13429 bp, 9 predicted proteins | sample 3178371 | NCBI WGS metagenome assembly SXGQ01 (sample SAMN11356859, study PRJNA531348) | freshwater metagenome | isolation source: freshwater sample F1-20 | place: China: Fuxian Lake, Yuxi | collected 2017-12-25
GCTGGTTGTTTGCGGGGTTCGCTCCCCAAATAACCAGCAAATCGGTCTTTATGACATCGGAAAGCGAACATGTTGTTGCTGCCACACCAATCGTTGCTTTGAGCGCCGTTGTCGACGGTGCATGACAAATACGCGCTGCGGAATCGACATTGGCGATTCCCATAGAGCGCGCCGCTTTACCGGCTGCGTAATAGGTCTCGTTCGTAATTCCCCGACTCGTCAGGAACATGCCAACGCGATCAGGGTCGGTCGTGCGCAATCGGTCGGTGATTGCGCTAAGCGCTTCTTCCCAAGAGATCCGCGTGAATCCACGTTCGCCGCGTCGACGCCGCATGGGGTGCGCAAGTCGGCCAAGGTCGCGAAGTTCCTTGCCCGATTTCAATCGCAATGTCGCAACATCGTTGAATGCCGACTCTTTGATGGGATCAGCGCAATTAATTTCGAGAAGTCGCAAACGGGTCAAACAAAGATGAATGTTGTCCATCGTCCAGTCGTGCAGACCAGCAACGCCGAGCGCACAGCCGTCGCAAACGCCCTGCGTGAGTACCTTCCAGGCGTAACGGCCGTGGCGCTTGTTTGCCCATGCAATTTTCGCCATATCGAAATGGTGAAACGGCTTCTTGAGACCAATGCCGTTCGGACGAAGGCTCACCCAAAACTTGGGGTTGATACGGCGCATTAGTCAGTCACTCCTGGTCCGCAATACACATTGCACCCACCATCGCGCACAAAACCGGCAACTGTCATTCCCGCAACACGAGCCGTTTCGACCGCAAGTGCAGATGGCGCCGAAACCGCCACCATCGCTTCAAAGCCCGCAGCCCACGCTTTCTGCACGATTTCAAACGACGCACGACCGCTCACAAAGAGCGCAAGATCGCGGGCCGGAAGTTTTGATTCCAACAACAAATTTCCAATGACCTTGTCGACTGCGTTGTGTCGACCAATGTCTTCTCGAAGAATTAGAACGTTTCCATCTCGATCGAATGCGGCTGCCGCATGCACTCCACCAGTTCGAGCAAAGAGTTCCTGATCGGTCCGAACGCGATCAATAACGCGCAGCAAAAGAGGAGTTGGCCACGGCTCGTACGAGGGCAACGGCGAGAGTCGTTCGGTGAGTTCATCAATCTGTGTCGAACCACAGATCCCGCACGATGACGAAGTTGTCGTCAGGCGGGAAGTCGGTTCGGGTGCTTTGCCACCCGTGTCGATACTTACGACATTGAATTCCGTATCGACCGCGCTACCCGTTCCGCAATAGCGACACGTCTCGATCGATGCGTCGCCCAAGAGCCCATCGGTAAAGCAAAGCCCCGCGGCTAACTCGAAGTCGTGACCAGGCGTGCGCATCGTCGTGGCAACCAATGACCCGTCGAGTCGAATCTCAAGCGGCTCTTCGACAATGAGTTCTTCAGGACGCCGACCCTCATCGATACTTCCGCCGTCGCTGAAGCGCCGGGCAAGAACGCTCTTTGATCGGCGACGAGTCACAACTAGACGGTACCGAATATTGGTCGATCAGCCCGAAATGAAAGGGGGGACCGAACTTTTCAGTTCGGTCCCCCCTTTCTCACAATCAGATGGGTCGCGGAAACCCCTGATCGCGAGATCTCTCAACCGGTGAAAGTCGGGACAACTTCACCGTTCGGATCGGCCACATAGGTAAACGCCTCTGGAAGCGAGGCTGCGAGACCAAGTACATCGATCGCCACGTCCACTGCGCCTGCCGAACCGGGCGGCACCGTGCACGTCGCTTCGGTCGATGACACCACCACCACGTCGGTGCACGCTGCACCGCCAACCGTTACCGTCATACCTGCGGCGAAGTTCGTGCCATTCAACGTGATGGTCGTGCCGCCGACCAACGGCCCCTCGGGCGGCGAGACCGACGAGAGGGTCGGCGGCTGCGCCTCGAATGCACCGACGTCGACAAGACCGTTCACCACGCGTGCAAAGCCGGAACCGCGCTGGTCGAACTGGTTCCCGGGGAACGTCGGCGCAGTCGGTCCACCAGCGTCGAGAGCAGGAGAGCCGGCCAGCAAGGCCATCGTCTTGGTGCGCCCACCGTTGTTCGCGAGCGGCGCAAGCTTGGGATCAGTGACGCCCTGCTGATTGCCGCCCTTATCGGTCACTGGTGTCGCCGCGCGCACCGAACCGACCACACTACGGGCGACGTTTAACGTGAAGAGGTTGTCCGAGAGATTGCCGGCGAAGTCTCCACCACCGGTGCCAAGGTCGGAGCCACCGATGTTGCCGGCGACGATGGATCCGTAAAGGTCGACAGTCGGTTGGGGCCGGCCCTGACGATGATGGATACCGAGGCCCGAGACGGCCCCTCCGTTGGACGTGTTGCCACTGATAGTGGTCTGAAGGACCTTGTACGTGCCCGCACCGTTGCCGCCTGGTGCCTGAAGCGAGAGTGCACCGGCACCGACCTGGGGATTGGTCGAGAGCTCATGGTTGTCGGTGAACGTCGAATTGGCGACGGTGGCGGCATTGGACGTGAAGATAATGAAACCGGGCGCTCGTTGGGCAGAGTTGTTGTTCACGGTGACGCCGGTGATCGTTGTGGTGCGAGACCAACCGCCGAAGTATCCGGCTCCGGCTTCGGCGTCGAGACTCGTCGGATTCGCCGGATCCGGAAGGACTGCGTTGTTCTCGAACGTGGAATCGGACACGACGATGTTCTTGTCCCCGGAGATCCTGACCGCACCCCCGTTCCTGAACGTAGTGTCGCCGTGGCCGGCCTGATTCCCCGTGAATGACGAACCGGTGATGGTCACCGTGCCGCTTCCCCAGCAATAGAACCCGACGGCGCCGCCGCCGCGGGCGAGATTCCCGGTGAACTCTGAATCGGTGATGGTCAGGTCCCCGGTGAAGCATCCGCCTTTGTAGGTCGCTCCACCGATTGCCCCACCGAGCCCATCGACCTCGTTGTCTTGGAACACGACACCCGAGATGGTCGTCGCACCCGTCTGCTTGAGCCGGAGGGCTCCACCCTGCTCGTAGTTGCTGCCGGCTCCGATGATCTTGCCGTGGGCCATCGTGAGATCGGAGATCGCGAGATCGGTCGTGCCCGTCACATCGAAGATGCGCGACGCATCGTTGCCCGACACCGTCAGGGTCGCGGCTCCGGGCCCGGTGATGGTCACCGAGTCGCTGATCGCGATCTGGCCCGAGGTCAACGTGATGGTGCCCGTGACCGACGGATCGAACGTGATGGTGTCGGCACCAGCATTCGCGTTCGCATCGAGCACTGCCTGACGCAGCGAACCCGCGCCCGAATCATTCGTATTCGACACCGAGAAGGTCGACGCCCCCGCAGGAGTCGCAGCAACCAGTGCAGCTGCACCGGAGCTACCAACAACCAACACGCCACCGGCTGCAAGGCGCAGCGCTCGAGTTCCCTGCTTCATTTGTGGGCCTTTCGGATTTTCGGAGAACGATCGGATCAGATGGGAAAACTACATCGTGTTCTTTTAGAAACGCAACGTATGCTCGTTACATTCACGGGTCATTTCTTGAGTGGAACCAATGGCGCAGGCCCTTTTTGAGGCCGTGGGTCTCTAGCGGCGAGCGCGGGCCCACTTCGGACGCCGGCGGGTGGCAAACAACAGCCCCGCACCGGCCAGGAGTGACCCGAACCCGAGAAAGAAGAATCGTTCCGTCGATGGCAGCGACGATTTCGCGAATTCAACAACAGCAAATTGAAGAGATGCGAGACCTCCTCAATGAATTCTGCCGAGCGGACCAAGCGCGGGTCGAATGCAATGAGGCCCTCCCAGCAACTCCCTAGCTAGTCGCTCCGGGGTGTCAACTTCGAAATGATGCGCCGATACAAGCCTCGTTGATATCCACGACTTGCTGGAGTCCAATCAACATCTTCAAGGGTTTCAACGCAGGATGCCATGAGACACAAACCAAAACCGTTTGAGCGCACAATTGATCCGATTCGCCCAAGTTCGAAAAACGTTTCATCGCTCGCATCTGAATAGATCTCCGAAAACGCGACATGACCGTGCTTCGCAGCTTCGGCATAGAGACCCACCATGTTTTCCGCTATCGGTTCGTGGTGTCGGGCCGCCAACGTCATCTCGTTTCGCAAATTCCGAAACGGACGATTTCGCGATGAGACTAAGGAGCGTCCCGTCATCACCGATCGAGTTGCGAATTCATCGGCTGAAAGCCCAAGAAATGGGGTGAACGCGAAATTGATTCCTTCCTCAACCCACGCGCTCACAACTCGAGACATGAGTGCTTCTTTATTTGGAAAAATTTCGTAGATGGCATTGAAGGCGCGCCCTGCCTCTCGTGCAATGCGGTTCGCCGACGCATGTTCATACCCAGATCTGGAAATCACCAGCATCGTCGCCGGGACAAAGAGATCTAAAAGTTCATCGTCGAATTGCATAACCGGCAGAGGAATTTCAGTTGCAGACGCTTTGATCGGTTCCGAGCCCCAGGCAACCGAATCGGTCAATATGTCCCGAGCAATGGGTAACGATTGCTTCCAACTTTCGCTCATGTCTGAAGTGAGGACATTTGCAGGTGAGTTGAAAATAGGCGCAAGAAATAGTGATCCCAATAAGACTGACAACTGAGTAACTGCAACACCTCGCGGCGCATTTGCATTTTCGATGTACGACTCAATTTTCGCTGCTAAATCTCGGGCAACAATGTCTTGCAGAAACGGGAATCGTCGAGCCACAGCGAGGACCTCAACCAACGCTGCCGATTTCACAGATGGCGAAGAGAACTCCTGCAAGAGCTCTGCTGAGGGAACTTCTTGATCGCTCACGTACCACTGGGAGTTCAGCGCAAACAGGTCATCGAGGTGCGACAGAAGAACCTTCGACCAGAGATCTGCGGCGACGTCTTCCGGCGAGTCGAAGCGCGCATAAATCGGTGCTCGGGTGAGCCCGGTCTTCTCGGACAATTCGGAGAACGAAAGTCCGTCGACTCCGTGCTGGGCAATGAGTTCGAGGGCGATGTTGTCAAGAAGTTCGTCGTTTGCGGCGGCGTTTCGCCGGCGGCGTTTTGGGCGCTCTGGCGTCATTGGCACGCTCATGTTCTCAGCCCCATACCAAGACACTACCGAACTGTCCGATTCCGTGAGCCGGACGTCAAACGGGCGCCCCGAAGGGCGCCCGTTTTCAAACTGTGAACCGTCAGACGATCAGAAGTCGCCCATATCTGGCATGCCGCCGCCAGCGCCCTCGGGCTTGTCGGCGATGACTGCTTCGGTCGTAAGGCACAGCGCTGCGATAGAAGCTGCGTTCTGCAGTGCCGAACGAGTCACCTTGGCGGCATCGATGATGCCGGCCTTCACGAGGTCCTCGTAGTCGCCAGTTGCGGCGTTGAGACCCTCGGAAGCGCCCTTCATCGAAAGAACCTTGGCCACAACAACGCCGCCTTCAAGGCCTGCATTGGTTGCGATCTGCTTGATGGGTTCTTCGAGTGCGTGGGCAACGATGCGGGCACCGGTTGCTTCGTCGGGATCGAGGGTCTTGGCGAGCTCAAGCACCTTGGACTGAATACGAAGCAGCGTGACGCCACCACCGGCAACGACACCTTCTTCGATAGCGGCCTTGGTGGTGCTGACTGCATCTTCGATGCGGTGCTTCTTTTCCTTCATCTCAACTTCGGTTGATGCACCGATTTTCAATACAGCCACACCGCCGGAAAGCTTTGCAAGACGCTCTTGCAACTTCTCGCGATCATAATCACTCGATGTTTTTTCGATCTGTGATTTGATCTCATTGATGCGTGTTTTGATATTTTCAGATGAACCTGCGCCTTCTACGATTGTTGTATTGTCTTTGTCAATCGTAACTTTCTTGGCAGTACCCAGATACTCAATTGTTGCAGTGTCGAGTTTATATCCTTTCTCTTCACTGATGACTGTTCCACCGGTAAGGATTGCGATATCTTCAAGCATGGCTTTACGACGATCACCAAATCCTGGAGCTTTTACCGCAGCAACACGCAATGTTCCGCGAAGCTTATTGACAACCAATGTTGCGAGTGCTTCGCCTTCGATGTCTTCAGCAATGATGATGAGTCCGCGACCTGATTGAGCTGTTTTCTCTAGAATTGGAAGAAGATCCTTGATGGCGCTGATTTTTTTATCATGAATGAGAATGAATGGATTCTCAAGAGCTGCTTCCATTGTGTCTGCATCAGTCACGAAATATGGTGAAAGATATCCACGATCAAATTGCATACCTTCCACAACATCCATTGAGGTTTCGGTACCTTTGGCTTCTTCAACAGTGATAACACCATCTTTGCCTACTTTTTCCATGGCATCTGCAATCAAGGTTCCGATTGTTTCATCATTGTTTGCAGAGATTGTCCCTACTTGAGCGATTTCAGTTTTGCCTGTCACTTCACGACTCATGTTTTTGAGTTCTGCAGTAAGCGTTCTCACTGCCAAGTCGATGCCTCTTTTAAGGTCCATCGGATTAGCACCTGCAGTGACATTCTTCAATCCTTCGCGAACAATAGCTTGTGCAAGAACCGTCGCGGTTGTAGTACCATCACCGGCTGCATCACTTGTTTTGGATGCAACTTCTTTGACCATCTGGGCTCCAAGATTCTCAATTGGATCTTCCAATTCGATTTCCTTGGCAACAGTCACACCGTCTTTCGTCACTGTTGGTGAACCAAATTTTTTGTCGATGATGACATTTCGACCTTTTGGTCCTAGTGTTACTTTTACAGCATTGGCAAGTTGATCTACGCCACGCTTAAGCGCTGAACGCGCTTCAACATCAAATGTTATGATTTTCGATGCCATTATAATGTACCTCTTAAATAGAATTCAATTTGAAATGATCACTTTGTCAATACAGCGAAAATGTCTGATTCACGCATGATGAGGAGATCTTCTCCATTGACGGAAACTTCAGTTCCTGAATATTTTCCGTATAACACAGCATCACCGACTTTAACTTGCAAAGCTGACACTTTGCCATCATCATTAACTTTACCTGGACCTGCCGCTATCACTTCACCTTGCATAGGCTTTTCTTTCGCCGTATCAGGGATGATAATTCCGCCGGCTGTTACTTCTTCAGGTTTTGACGGGCGCACGAGAACTCTATCGTGCAAAGGGGTCAAGTTCATCTGAACCTCCAAAAGATTAGAAAATTGAATTGAATAATAGACAATATATGGTATTAGCACTCTAATTCGATGAGTGCTAATGGCAGGCTTTGACGAAGCGTTAGGGTAAATTATTGTCAGAATGTGGATAACTTTTTCTTAATCCTAGATAATTGGGGAAATTTGGTATTTCTATCCATAGCTGATTGAACTTTTCCACATCGAGAAATCCTTTCTAATCCGTATCTTCGTAGGCAGCCAAGATGGAGGAACAATGAGCAAACAATCAGCCATGCCAAAAATTAAACCGACCGGAGCTTCACCGGACTTACAAAGAGCTTTGGACATGTTATGGGGAGAAATCCGTAGACATGCAGATGCCTATACTTCCGTAAAAACCGCATATGCAGAGCTTGAACAGCAGATGTCGAGCACTCATAAACTCCGCTCGATCAAAGAAAAAGAACAAGAGAAACTGTTGCATGAGCACAAAGTGGTTAGTGACAGGGTAAAAGCTTTGGAGCGAAGCTTGCAACAGAGTGCTGGTTTGCAACAGTCATATGATGCGCTTCAAACGGAAATGCAAGCACTGAAAAGGCAATCCTCCAAGTTTGATGAGGAATTGGCACTTCGGCAAGGTCAGATTGAGATTTTGGAACGTTCGATTTCCGAGCAAGGCTCAATGGATATTTCAATGCGCTCCGCTTTATCAACCTTGATGAAAGAAACACTCGACATTGTTGAATTTCCTCAAACCGATGATGAACTGCAAGGTATTGAGCAAGCAATCTTGAAATATATTATTGGATTGCGAATTGATGCTAAAGACCGTCTTGAAGAATTGCAAGCATACCGTGCGGAATCAAAAAAACAAACGAAGAAATCATCAGTGTCTGATGGCAATGTCGATCTTTTGCATAAAGAAATTGAAGAATTGAAAGCTGAAAATAAAGATCTTATACGTTCGCTTAAACAACTTGAAAAGTCAGGCAAAGCCGATCAATCATCTGTTGAACCCAGTGAATTAGAAGCTGAAATCAAAGAATTGCAGTTACAATTGGATTTGAAGCAGTCAGATTTTGAGATGCTCACTCAACGTTTGAAAGAAACAGAAGATTTGCTTGATGATCAAAAAGAAATGAATCGTGAATTAAAGGATCAGATCATTGCACTTCGAGACTTGAATCCTGAGGCATCTGACAGAAAATCTTCACTTGAATCATCAATTGAAAAATTACGCCAAGAAAGAAGTGATCTCCAATCTCGTATTGAAGAATTGCTTGCAATTCAACATGAGAAAGATGATGTGATCGATGCACTTCGCTCAGCCAAAGGCGATTTGTTTGATGAAGCAGGTTTCACAACTTTGAAAAAAGAGAATGCCGCATTGAAGGCAGAACGCTTGGAATTGGCGGAAAAATTTGAAGAATTACAACAAAGGCTTGAGAAAGCCCTAAATGCATAATTGAAGCATAGGATTACCATGAAAACAACAAGATTTCATTCAATACATCAGAGTTTAGGCGCAAAGATGGTCTCATTTGCAGGATTTGAAATGCCTATTCAATATCCCGCTGGAATCATTGCTGAACATATGTCTGTCCGTAAGGATGTTGGCGTTTTCGATGTATCGCATATGGGTGAAGTTGAGGTGCGTGGCCCACAAGCATTGGATTTTGTTCAGAAAATTTCAATTAATGATGCTTCCAAGCTTATCCCAAACAAAGCGCAATATTCTGCTATGTGTTATCCTGATGGTGGTATCATAGATGATATGTTGGTTTATCATCGTGGTGATCATTATATGCTTGTCATTAATGGTGCTTGTGCAGAAAAAGACATTGCCTGGATGCGGGAGCAAGCAATTGGTATGGACATCGATCTGCATGACGTGAGTGATGATATCAATCTTCTAGCAGTGCAAGGGCCTAAATCGTTGGAAGCTCTTCAGGTATTGACAGAAACCAAGTTAGATGAAATTCCATACTATGGTTTTTCAGATGGAGTTCTTGCCGGGATCAACATGATTCTTTCTAGAACAGGATATACAGGTGAGATTGGTTTTGAATTGTATTTCCGTGGTGATGAATCCGTGTGCGAACATGTATGGAATGCATTGTTTGAAGCGGGTGGCAAACATGGCATCCAACCTATTGGATTGGGAGCGCGGGATACTCTTCGTTTGGAGAAAGGATATTGCCTTTATGGAAATGATATCAACAAAGAAACCAATCCATTAGAGGCAGGACTTGGTTGGATCACAAAATTGGCAAAGGGGACTTTTAATGGTTCCGATGCTATTGCAAAAGTGAAAGAACAAGGTCCAACACGAAAACTCATAGCTTTTAAAGTTGCTGCTGACAAATTCATAGCACGTCAACATTATCCGATTCACAGTGATGGATTGCCTGTCGGTGAAGTGACAAGCGGCAATATTTCACCTATACTGAATGTGGGTATTGGTCTAGGTTATGTACCAATAACACTTGCTGAACCCGGAACAATCATACAGATATCTGCACGAGGTAAAGAATTCGATGCTGAAGTTGTAAAACTGCCATTCGTATAAACGTTCTCAATAAAAAAAAATCCTCGCCCTCAATAAAGAGAGCGAGGATTTTTTATTTGTAATCACATTAACGAATGATGGAGAATTGACCATTCATTATTGCATTGTTTTGCTTGATGCTGAACATGTATGTACCAACTGCAAGGTCATTCACAGGGAATGTGATATGACCATCATTAATATTGACATCGAATGCAGAAATCATTATTCCGACATTCGAGAAAACACTGATTGTAACAGAGCCTTGCATTGATATCCCGGAAACTGTGAGCTCTGTATTTGCCGGATTGGGATATACATTCTCACCGAGTACCATTGTTGGTTCTTCAACAGACAATGCACTATTACCCAACGTGATTGAACTGTTTACAGTTCTTGCTTGTACATAATCTGTTGATACAGTACCAAATGCCGGCTCATAATCAACCATGTCTGCCATGATTGAAAATGTACCTTGTCCTAAATCAAACATCGAATATGTTCCTGCGCCATCACTCATTGCATAGTCTGCGATATCATTGTTTTCATCAAGAGCATACAGAAGAGCACCACTAAGTTCTTGCTCGGCCAATGGAGATTCTCCTTTCGCAATGATTCCACGACCTTTGATTATGCCATCAACACGAGCAGCCCCACGTTTGCCCAATACGGGGCGAAGACGAATATCATAGACAAGTGTAATCATAACCTCGCCGACTTCAACTCTTGTTGCTTCTTTCCAAGACATGGCAGCAAAGCCGGTTGAAGTATAGAAGCCCGGAGCATAATTACGGGTATGAGGGATACCTTGAATGATATATGTACCAGGTTGAATATTAGAGAACAAAGCATTACCATTTGAATCGGTTTCAATTGTAATGGCCATTCCTTTTTTAGGTTCTTTCTCTTTTTGAACCGGAAGTAATGTGATGCGACCTTTAATGCCAATACCATTTGTATCCTTTAAAGAAGCTGCAAGGCCATTGTTGAAAACTGCTTTTTTGAGTAATGTGAAATTGATAACCATCACTTCATTTACAGTGAAACGTAGAGCATCATTTGCATTCAGCTTGCCATCATAATAGACATGTGAATGTGTCTTAGCCAATGCTTCATTTGGTGTAGCCATTGCGATATATGTCATGCCGGCAGGAACTTCAATGCGATAATTACCTTGAGCATTTGTTTTGACAGTGAATCTCATACCGCCATCTTTGCTTCCACCATTGGCTTCAATGATCATAAATGAAACCATGGAATTCGGAACAGGATTGCCATCACTGTCTTTTACCATACCTTCGATTACTTTCATTGCAGGCTTTTCTTTCAAAGTAACTTTTGCAGGAATCTCGATGATTTTATCGCATTCCGCAATAACGACTTTTGCATCACCCATTTCAAGGACATTTTCAAACCATTCAGAAACAAAACCTTCGCCCTCGAATCTGATTTTGTATGAACCTGCACGGACAAACAACATCCATTGACCATTCTTGACTTGCGCTTCATAAGCGGACGGACCCAAATTATCCTTCTCAAGTCTGATTATTTTTACCTTTCCAATCAAGATTGGATTGCCATTATCATCTTTGAGCATACCAACGAATTTTGCACATGGAGGTGCTGGAACATTATCGCAATTTTCTTTGACAACAATTGTCCACATTTGATAGGTTACAAGCGTATCATTTCCTTTGATGAATGTTGCTTTGATTTTTACGCGCTGGGAACCAACTTTTGTAGGTGTCCAAGTCAAACGACCGGATTTTTCATCTATAGAAATACCATCAATTTGTTCGAATAATGACCAAATCACTGTCCCGCCATCTACTGGAACCCTAGCAACAGCTTCATACACGTACAACTTATTAACGCAGGCAATTTCTTTTGGCTTTGAAATGATTTCAAAGTTTTTCTTTTCTGAGCCAACAATAATCTTGAATGTTTTGGATGCTTGTGATTTTGGTGTATCGAGCATCCAAGCCGAAACAACTATTTCATAAGTTCCCGCAATCGGATTTGCCCATTCGATTTTTCCTTTGTCGGAAATCGTCATTCCTACAGGCACTTTGTCAAGTTTATATCCGAATGCACCTTTATAGCTCTCGGGATATTGAAGTTTCACTTGATAAGCATAAGGTTTTCCTTCGAGGATATTCTGAATCAATGGATCAATGATGATTCCAAATGTATTTGGTTCTTCACCACGAATCGTGATTGCAATTTTATCTGAAGGCTCGCTTTGAGCGCCACCAGCTCTGGTCACAACATAGAATTTGTGAGTTCCTGCAGGTAGATCTTTTACAATGGCAGATGTTTGCCATGTTTCAATGATTGCTTTATTATCAGTCGTGACATTCCCAACAATAGATGCCATATAGACAACATATTGCAATGTACTGTCATCAGATGGAGATTTCCAAGATAACTTGACAGTTGCGGGTGCAATGCCATTTCCTTCAGGAATGACTTTGAGCTCTTTTGGCTTGCCGGGTGCATTGGCCAAAACGAGCGAAGTCATGGAAAGAAATAGCATCAGCATGCTCAGTATTGAGCGTGTGAATCGTAATGATAGAACCATGATGGACCTCTAAAAAGTAAATATTATGTGCTTAAAACGAAATTTTCAGTATTGATCTTCCGCTCGTATTTGAGCGAAATTTTTTGTCAAAAGATTCTATTTCTACAGTATTCAAAGAAAATCCGGATTCAATGAATATCATAATGATATTCTTTCCTTGAGAAGCTCTTGACCTAATTGCATAGACATAGGAATCAGCATGATTGTAACCGCCGGGGTCTTCAAGAAGATCAAATTCTTTTTCAGATCTGATCATTCTGAAACCATTTATTCCGTCTTTCTTTTTTGAGAAAATATAGGCTTTCAACTTTGCAACGTTCATCATGAATGGGATTTTGTCCCTTTGACCGGGAGGAATATCAAAAATTGGAACATTGATGGTGTCTAATTCATGATAGATAGAAACAGGGAGCACCTCTTCATAGGGGGATGAATCGCCAACATCAGTCAAGATGCTGTATTTCATTGCAATTGTGAGTGAGGTTTTTTTTGTTGTATCAATATGAATCTTATCAAGCTTAAGAAGCCTAAATGAAAATCTGCTATCTTCAGGAGGCGTATTGGGAACATATCTCATAGATCTTCCACCTCCATCGACTGCAAAACTTAAGTCGGACACCTCAACAAGCTTTGTTTGAATGGGTACTTCTTTCACATCCTGATCGAGATCAATTGGAGACTTGCACCCAATCATCATCAACAATATGACTGATGCCAATTTGGCAAGAAGTATTGTATGTATTCTATGATTTTTCATAAGCATCATAATGTGATGGAGATTCCATACAGTAAATCAAGTTTTTGAGAATCAAATGCATTACCTTGAAATTGGAATTGCATATATGATTGCTCAAATCCGAATTGAAGAGAAATTGTATTGTTGATTGGATATGCAATACCCAAGCCGAATCTTCCAAGAATTCCAATCTCCGAACCGCCCGCCACCGCTTGTGCATAGAATCTAGATTTACCAAGATATTCCAAGGCGGAAGTTCTTCCCTGAAGAAAGAGTCCACCGGTGAGCATTGGGGAGTATTGATTGAACACAAATGGTCTATCATCTTTTATGCCTTGATACTCCAAGACAAATGGCTCTCTTCCTGCTTCCAATCCAACTGAAAAATGTTCTCCCAGTGACCAAGCGAATGTTATTCGAGAATTATCCATAATCCCCAATTGCTCTCGAATGCCTA
>SXGQ01678740.1_pt1 | contig 13428 bp, 10 predicted proteins | sample 3178371 | NCBI WGS metagenome assembly SXGQ01 (sample SAMN11356859, study PRJNA531348) | freshwater metagenome | isolation source: freshwater sample F1-20 | place: China: Fuxian Lake, Yuxi | collected 2017-12-25
CGCGGGCGAAATCCATGAGCACCTCGCTCTTGACCGGAGACAATTCGAACGCGTTAGAGAATTTCGTGCCGATCGTCGCCGCTCCCCCGTCGATCCGCTTCGGCAACGTGCGCCCGAGGCCCAGGTCGGCATATTCCCACGGCAGGTCATCGGGCCCGTGCAGCGCCTCATAGGCGGCGAGCGGGAGCAACCGCTCCCACGTTTTCCCAAAGAACGACTCGACGCGGCCGGCGTCGTTGAATGCCTGCACCCACTCGGGCAGCTGCTTGTGATAGTGGGTCGATGAAATCATGCGCCCCTTGTCCATCCAGTAGGCGGCATCGGCGAGTTTGCCGCCGAGCAGAATCGCCGAGCGATCCTTGCTCGAAATCGTGATGATCTTGGGGCGACCCGCGTGCGCGAGTTTGAATTCGTCACTCACGGTGGTGGCCAGGAAATTGCGGGGAGAACCCCCCGATGCCACCTTGGTCGTAGGCAGCTTCGCGCCGCCCCGGGGCGCGCCGAGACCGATGAGTTCCACCGTGTCGTCATCGATACTGTTCACCTTTTTCAGCGTCGCGCGATCCAACCAGTCGTTCGCGATGATTCCGTGCACGTCGGCGTGCACCCCGCTCAGAATCACGGCGTGACCGGCGGCCGTCTTCGTGACGGAGTGGCGGTAGTGACAATCGGTGAAGTGCGCGCCTCCGTCGAGCAGGAGCCGGATGCCACCCGGCACAAAATGCTCGCGGTAGCGCGCGATGAAATCACCGCGAAACTGATCGACTACCAGCACCACCACCAATTTCGGAGGCTCCGCGGCCGGCAACGGCGCCGCACTGGCCAACCTGTCGCATAAAGCGAGGGCCACACACCACAGAAGACGCGAGGGCGAGACGAAGGGCATGGGTCTAGGGAGAGCAGCGGCGGGACGGGTGGAGCAATCCAAGGGAGCAAACGAAACGTCGTGATAACGTTTACATTTTGAGCTCGATTCAAGCCTTAACAGACCGGTTTGCACGACAATCAACAGAGGCGAATAGCCTATGGGCTAGGTGGAGCTACGGGTCACCATTTCGGGAAGAAGGCGAACCGTCACGGGGGCGCGGTCCGGGTCCATGATGCGCTTGAGCAATAGCTCCATGGCCTCGCGCCCCACCTCATAAGCCGGCTGCCGCACCACCGTCAGAGGAGGATCGAGCGCCTCGGCCCACGGTAGATCGTCGAAGCCGACGATCGCGACGTCTTGCGGAACGCGCAGGCCGCGCTGATGGATCGTGGCGAGCGCGCCGACCGTCATCAGATTGTTACAGACGAAAAGAGCGGTGGGCGGCTTCCGCAAAGCGAGCAGTTCATTGGCGAGGATGCGACCGCTATCCTGCTTGAAATCACCGGCGCGCATCAAGTCCTTCCGCACGGCGATCTCACGCTCGGCCAGTGCATCCAAGTAGCCACGACGGCGTTCGCGACTGGTCGAGACCTGCGACCGACCTTCGATCAGTCCGATGTGCTCGTGCCCTTTGGCGAGCAGATGGGAGACCGCTTCAAACGCGCCGCGGTGGTTGTCCACCTCGACCAAATCGGTCTTCAGTTTGGCCATGCTGCGATCCACGCACACGACGGGCATCCCGGTCGCGGCGATCTCGATGACGGCGGTATCCGTGTCGTCGAAGGGCGGGAGCACGATGCCGTCCACCGATTCGGACAGCATCACATTGAGGTAAAATCGCTCTTTCTCGGGGTTTTCATCGGAGTTACAGAGCAGGAGCGCGTATTCGGCGGCATAGGCGGCATCCTCCACACCGCGGGCAATCTCGGCATAAAACGGGTTTTGAATATCGGGAATGATCAGCCCAACGAGGTGGGCCCGGCCGTCCTTCATCCGCAACCGGCGGGCCACGCGACTCGGGCGGTAGCCGAGTTCGCGCAAGGCCTGCTGAACGACCGCGCGCGTCTCCGGGACAACCTTGTCGGATTTGTTCAGCACCCGGGAGACGGTGGCGATGGAGACTTTGGCGCGTTGCGCGACTTCCTGCAGGCTGGCCATGGTAGAGTTTTATTCGACGCGGCAGCGGGATTGTCGATGCGTTTGTCCGCAGCACGATCGGTCAGCCGGGATGTTCAGGTATGGGGTTTCAGTCATGTCTAGCGTGCACCGGTGGCGAACGGGAGCAGGAAGTCCCGCAGCTCGGGGAGATGGTCCGTGCCGATGAGGTCGACGCCGGCGGCGTGCAGCGATTGCCACACCTCCGGCCGGTCCGGTGTATTCCAAAAACGAATCCGCCGGCCCTGTGCGTGAGCCTGGGTCACAAGCTCGCGGAGCTTGGCGCGGTCGGCCTCGGGCATCGGGCCGGTCCACTTCCACGTGGATACCTTTTGCCAATTGTCACTCACCCAGGGCACGAGCGTCGCCGGGGAGTTCGTGGCGAGGTCTTCGATCCGGCCGTCGATCGCGACGTAGCGTTCCGGTTGGGCAGCGATCTCTGCGCGGGCGCGATTGCCGGACAAGACCACGGTCACGGCCGCAGGCTCGACGACGCCCGCGCGAAACACCGTGAGAATATCCGCGTAGCCGCGCAGGACTTCATGCAGCGCCCGAAAGGTCGCCCCCGCCTCGGTTTTCACATCGACGAGCAGGGTAACCGTAGGACCTTGGCGATAAACGCGTCCGCCGTTTTGTTTTATGCGTTCGCGCAGCGGATCAAGGTAAAGCACCTCAAGGGTGCGCTCGGGCGTTACTGATTTCCTGTCGTGGGCCACCAAAAGGCGTCCTTCGACCAGATGGATATCCGCCTCGATGCTGCCAAAGCCGCAAGCCAACGCGTCGTGCAACGGACGCGTGTGCTCGTAGTCATTATGAGCGTGGGCGCGGAGGAGTGGGGTCGGTTCAGCCGACCAAGCAACCGCCGCCGCCCAGAGCGAGAAGGCGTATAAACAAAGTCGGAAGTATTGAGGACGCATCAGAGGGCCACGCGTGCGGCACTTCACCTCTCGCGCGGCACGCCGCTCGGTGCAATCTTAAGGTCAGTACCTGCCACATCCTCCCACGCGTAGAAGTGGAAGACCTTGCCCAAGCTCATCGCGACGAAGAGGCCGTGAGGAAACTTGGGTCCAAGTGCGAGGCTGGTGACTTCACTGCCATCACTGTCGATCGCGGAGACGGGCACAGTTTTGACCAGCGTGTGTTCGTGCGGCCGGCCGGGCTCGCCTTCGCGCCTATAGATGCGAAACCGATCCGCCTGCTGATCGGAGACGAGGAGGTAGCCGGTGCCGTTGGTGAACTTGTAAATTGAAATACCCTCGTGGTCCTGCGTGTAGCCCGTGGTGCCAAACACGGCGAGTTCCTTGCCGGCGTCGGGTGCGTCGGGATCGGCCGCATATTTGCGAACGCCGAAGCTCTCATCGGAATAGTAAACATAGCCGAGCTCGGTATCAACAGCGATGGCCTCAATTTCCTTCTTGCCGGAGTAGGCGCCGAACTGACGGACGAGGCTCATCTTGACCTGCCCGGTGCCGTCGTCGGCGAGGCGGTATTGCGCGAGGTAGCCGGTGGCGGGGCCGGCTTTGCCGCCGACGATCGCGAACAGCGCTCCGTCGCGCGGGCGCTGGTAGAGCGCAATACCCATCGGGGCGCGGGTCTTGTCGCCGTCGAAGACGACGAGATCGCCCGTGTCCAAGCCTTTCATGTCGGGCACGGAAAAAACGCGCAGGCGCTGCAGCTCCCGCTCAGTGGTGATGGCGATGTCGGTGGGCTTGCCCTTGAGCAAAAAGCCGTAGGCGAGGTCGACGTTGTTCGGGCGTTTCAAACCACCCACGCGGTTCACGATTTTTCCATCGAGATCATAGACGTAGAGGGCCCCGTCCGTGTCCTTGTCGGTGCCGAGCACGAGGCTCTTGGCGCGGTCGGTCGGATGAATCCAGATCGCGGGATCGTCGGTGTCGTGCGGGGTGGGCTCCGTGACGACGCGGGGTTTGAGCGCGTCTGGAGCGGGAGTGCGCATCGCAGGTGCGCAGGCAACGCTGAACGGGAGGGCGAGCAGAAGTGTAGCCAACAACAGATTTGAATACGTAGATTTTATAGTGCGACGGATCAGTCGGAGAGGTGGCGGGCACGTCTCCGTGCCGGCATTCGCGGGCGAAAGTAAGAGCAACTCAGGGGAGCCCGGAGACGTGAGCGCCCGACTCGAGCGCCTCACAGCTTGAATCGAATACCGAGACTTGCGCCGAACTTGTAATATTCAGCTTTGCGGAGCAGTCCGCCGTTTTCGGTCCAGTGCATGATATACGGCTCCTCGTTCACATTCGTCAGCTCGGCGAAGGCCGTGAGACGTTTCGAGAGTTTGTAGCTCGAACTAATGTCCACCTGCTTGTGATCGTCGACCCAGAGGTCGGTGGCCTTGTTGGAACCGATGCCGCCGTCCTCGATGTAAGGGCTGCGGTAGTTCAGTGAAACCCGCAGCATGAACCCGTATTTCTCATACGAAAGGGCGAGGTTGCCCATATCCCGGGACTGACGTGAAAATGGCAGCGTTTCGCCGGGGCGTGCGGCGCCGTAGTTGGCTTTGCCGTCGCTGATGGTGTAGTTGCTGTAGATACCGAGGCCGTCACAGGGCGAAGGCAGCATCGTCAGGTTTTGCTGCCACGTGACTTCGAGGCCGCGAATGGTGGCCTTGGTGCCATTGAGCGGCGTAGCGAGATCCGCGCCACTCTGGCCGGCACCGGCGAGCGTCTGGCGGAAAATAAAATCTTTGATATCCTTCGCAAACACGCCGACCGACCAGACCCCGAGCGCCTTCGGATAATACTCCACCGAGGCGTCGAAGTTATCCGAGTGATAGGGTTTGAGGTTGGGATTTCCCCGGCTCTCGACGTTGTTCGCGAGATCGAGACTGGCCGTGCCTGCGGAATCACCGTAGTTTGGCCGGGCGAGACTCTGATTGAAGGAGGCTCGAAACTGAATTTGTTTGCCGGCCTTGTAGCGGGCGTGGATGCCGGGCAGCCAGTTCGTATAGGAATTTGCCACATTGAGCGGCGTGAAGGTCTGGGCCGCCGTGCCGGGAGCCGTGATCTTCCAACCACTCGTCTTGAACTCCGTCTGTTCGACGCGCACGCCGCCGAGCACGGTGAAATCCCCCAACGTCACGCTCGCCATGCCGTAGCCCGAAGCCACGTCCTCGTTGGTCGTATAATCGACGGAACGGGAGCCCAAGACCGACGTGAGCGGATTAAGGACAAACGACGCGGGGGTCGTGCGGAAGTAGCCGTCAAATGCCACGGGGTTGATCGTGATAAACGGGTTCGCGGAATCCGCGCGAAAACTGCTCGGGCGGTAGAGCCCGAGTGCCCCGAGGTTCACGGCGGCATTGGCATTGTAGCGGAAATCTTCCGTATCGGCGGTTTTTTCGCGCCCGCGATACTTGGCGCCGGCCTTCCAATAGCCGTTCAGGTCGCCGAATTTGGTGTCGCGGCGCACGTTGAGGGCCGCCGTAAATTCTTTGTCCTGCTGCAGCGACTTCCGGATGCGGTGGCTGTTCAACGTAAAGTTATTCGGCGTGATCGCGGTTTGATAGGCACCGGTTAGTTTCGGCCGGTATTGATCGGAGAGATCGTAGATCCAACTGGTATTGGGACTCTGGAAAACGTATTCGCTGCGGAACGGATCAGGCAGCTCCGCGCGCGAGATCGCCGCGAGATAGTCGATCTGGAAAGCGCCGCGGGTGTGTTCGCCACCCGCGGTGACATTGTAGAAATTCTGATCTTCGGTGCGGTCTTTGACGTCGATCTGGATGGGCCGGCCGACCACCGTGCCCTGCTGCGCATTGATGACAGTCGTCGTGGCGGCGGTGTTGCGGAAGAGTTCGCGAAAGCGGTTCTCCGTATCCGAGAAATGATTGTAGATGCCGCGCACGAAAAACGAATCCTCCTTGGTCGGATGGAAATCAAGCGAGCCGCTGATGCCCTGGCGGATGCGGCGGATCTGGTATTCGCGGATATCCAAATTCCCGTCCGGAACGAAGACACCGCTCTTGAGGGCCCACGGCGTGCCCGCCTCGCTATCGAGCGAAGCCTGTTTCTTGGAGGAATCACTCAGCGACAGAATAAATCCCCACCGGTCGCCCCCGAATCGCTGCCCATAGGAGAGGCCGAGCTTGTGCCCCCATTTTTCAGCGTAGTCGTTATACGCGCCTTCGGCCGACAAGTTGAAGATGCGGGCCTCTTGGCTGAACGCCGTCTTGCTCTTGAGATTGATACTGCCGCCGATGGCGTCGCCATCCATGTCCGGTGTCACGGCCTTGGTGAGTTCGATGCCCTCGAGCATATCCGAGGGAATCGAATCGAAATTGACGCGGCGGGTGCCGTTTTCCGAGGAGGGGATGTTGATGCCGTTGAGCTGCGTGCTGTTCAAATCGGCGTTGAGCCCACGGATCGACACGAACCGGCCGTCGCCTTGGTCGCGTTCGAGCGCAATGCCTGACATACGCTGGAGCGACTCAGAAGCATTCGCATCGGGGAAGCGGCCGATCGCATCGGACGCCACGATCTCCTTCAAGTTTTCAGAGGAACGCTGGATATTCAGCGCCTTGGCCTGGCCCCCGCGCGTGCCTTCCACGGTAAAGGCCTGAAGTTGGACTACGTTATCGCCGAGCGTGGCCGTCAGCGACGCGGGCTGGCCCGGTCCGATCGTCACCGCGCGATCCTTCGAGGGCAGCCCCAGATAAACAATCTGCGCGGTATACGAGCCCGGAGGCACGCTCCCGAAATAGAAATCACCCTCACGATCCGTCGCAGCTTCGAGACCGGGGGCGAGCGTGACGGTGGCACCGGCCAGGGGCGCGCCCTTTGGTCCGGTGATTTTCCCCGAAAGCGAACCATTGGCTCCCTGGGCTCTCCCGATCGCGAACGAGAAGACCAGCGCGAGAAGGAAAGCCACCAGACGGCACGATGGTGAGGGACGCAGAGCGAAGACACAGGGAGGAGTTCTCATGAAAGCGGGGAGAGTGGGGAGGTTGCAAATCTGAGGAGTGGAGGACACGCAACCATGCGGGGCATTGCAACGGCGCTGGGTTACAATTCGGCAAACTTGCGTGGGGCGGACAAAGAAATTGTAAACGATTACATTTCCCAGCAAAACCGTGTCAAGCGCTTTTCCGTGACCAACGTTTCACAGGGCAGCCAGCAGCCCGCCGTCCACGTAGATGATCTGGCCGTTGACGAAATCCGCCGCCGGCGAGGCGAGAAAGACTGCCGTGCCGACAAGCTCGCGCTTCTCGCCCCAGCGCCCCGCGGGCGTGCGCGTGCGGATGTAGCGGTCGAACTCCGGATCGATGGTGAGCGTGCCCGTCATGCCGGTGCGGATGTAGCCCGGGCCGAGTCCATTGGCCTGAACGTTGTGCCGCGCCCATTCCAAGGCCATCGGGCGGGTGAGCATTAAAGTCCGCCTTTGGCCGCCGCATAGTTGCCAATCGTCGGACGCGAGACTTCGCAATTGAGCGAACAAATATTGATGATCTTACCTGAACGGCGCCGGATCATTCCGGGCACGACAGCGCGGGTGACGTGAAACACACTGGTCAGATTCACGTCGAGCACCTCCCGCCACAGCGCCAACGGCATCGTTTCCAATGGCTCGCGGCGGTGGATGCCAGCGTTGTTCATGAGGATGTCGATGGGGCCGATTTCGGTTTCGAATTGAGCGAGCGCGGCCTCGACCTCGGCGGCTTTGGCCACGTCGAAGCCGCGGCCTTCCGTCGTGAAGCCCTCGGCGCGCAGCTGCGCGACCGCCGTCGCAAGTCGCGAGGGATCGCGATCATTGAGCACCAGCGAGGCCCCGAGGGCGGCGAGACCGCGCGCGCGAGTGAGCCCGATACCCTAGCCGGAACCGGTGATCAGGGCGCGGCGGCCGGCGAGCGAAAACAACGCCGGAGCGAGCGGGGCAGGCGGAGGGGTGGACATGCGGGGAACCGACACGGTGACACGGCCAAACGGTACGCCGAGTGAAAAAATGAGATTGACCCCCAAGGAAATGAGAACGTTTACATTTTGGTCGCGATTGCTTCCCCGCCTCACACGCTCCATGGCTCCACTCGGTAACCTCCTCCCCGGTCCACGCATCGGTTTTCCACCGGGCTTTTCCGCCATCACCCGCGCGCGGCGAACCGGGATGGTGACGATGGCCGAACCAGAAATGGATTTCGGGATACGCAAGATGTCGGCGAGCGAGACTGTCACGGAGGCGCACGCGAGCGAGACAGCATGGGTGCTGTTGCACAGAGGGGCCGAGTTGGATTTTGCGGGGCGGCGCTGGAGTCTGTTCGACGAAGCGCCGACCGCGCTGCACCTTGGACCGGCGACGCCCGTGGCGATCCGCGCGCTCGCGGCGGACACCGAATGGGCGATCGTGCGCACAGTGAACGAGCGCAGATTCGCGCCGACGCTCTACCGTCCGGCTGATCTGAAACCCGAGTATCGCGGCGCCGGACTCGTTCAGAACGCGTGCCTCCGCAACGTGCGCCTCATTTTTGACCACTCGACGTGCCCTGAAGCGAATCTCGTGCTCGGCGAAGTCGTGAACTACCCCGGCCGCTGGTCCAGTTACCCGCCGCACCACCACGATCAACCTGAAATCTACCACTATCGCTTCACGCACCCCGAAGGCTACGGCCAAGCCGAACTCGGGGATGCCGTGCTCAAAGTCCGCGCGCACGACACGGTCGTGATTCCGCCCGGGCTCGATCATGCACAAGTCTCCGCTCCGGGCTACGGCATATATTACCTTCGGATGATTCGCCACTTGCCCGGCAATCCCTATACCGGCTTCACGTTTTCCCCGAGCACGTGTGGACGCTCGACCCTGCGCACCAAGGCTGGCCGCCTCCCGTCCTACCACTTCTCTATAATTGAAAACCCATGAGCAAAACCGTTCCCCTCAGCATGGCCGCCGCGCTGGTGAAGTTTCTCCCGCAACAATACATCCGCCGCGACGGCACCGAGCATCGCCTCATCAACGGCGTCTTCGGTATCTTCGGCCACGGCAACGTCACTGGATTCGGCCAAGCCCTCGAGGAATTCGGCGGCTCGAAGCTCCCTTTTTTTCAGGCCAAGAACGAGCAGGCCATGGTCCACTCCGCCGTGGCCTTCGCTAAGGCCCGCCAGCGCATGGGCACCTATGCGTGCACCAGCTCCGTCGGCCCCGGCGCGACGAACATGATCACCGGAGCCGCCGTCGCCTCCGTCAACCGCCTGCCCGTCCTCCTGCTGCCCGGCGATATCTTTGCCAACCGCCGCCCCGCACCCGTGCTCCAGCAGCTGGAGTTTCCCGGCAGCCAAGACGTGAGCGTCAACGATTGCTTCCGCCCCGTCTCAAAATACTGGGATCGCATTAACCGGCCCGAACAACTCCTCACCGCACTGCCCGAGGCGATGCGCATCCTCGCCGATCCCGCCGAAACCGGTGCCGTGACGATCGCCATGCCCGAAGACGTGCAGGCCGAGACCGGACTCTATCCGCTGCATTTTTTCGAAAAACGCATCTACACCGTCGAGCGCCCACCGTGCTCCAACGAAAAACTCCGCGCCGCCGTCGCACTGCTCCGCGCCGCGCGCCGTCCGCTCATCGTCGCCAGCGGCGGCGTGCACTACAGTGCCGCCACGGTCGCGCTCGCCAAAGTCGCCGAGGCCACCGGCATCCCTGTCGCCGTCACGCAAGCCGGCAAAGGCGCGATCCTCGACGCGCACACCTCGTGCCTCGGTGCCATCGGCACGACTGGCACCGCCGCCGCCAACGCCCTCGCCCTCGAAGCGGATCTCGTGATCAACCTCGGCACGCGTCTCAGCGATTTCACCACCGCGTCGAAGACCCAGTTTCAAAATCCGCGCGTGCGCTTCATCGGCATCAATATCCACGCCGCCGATGCCCACAAACACGGCGCACTTCCCCTCGTGGGCGACGCCCGCACGATTCTCACGCAAGTCACGCGCGCCTTGGCCGGCTACTCGATTTCATCCGCCTACCGCGCGAAGATCGCCCGCGTGCGCACCACGTGGTCCGCGACGCGTGCCGCCCTCGTCGCCCCGCGCCGCGATGCACCCGGGCTCACCCAAGCGCAGGTCATCGACGCCGTGAACACCGCCTGCGGCGCCACCGGCACTGCCGTCCACGCCTCGGGCAGCATCCCCGGCGACATCCACAAACTCTGGCGTTCGCACGCACCCAACGACTACCACTCCGAATACGGCTACTCGTGCATGTGCTACGAAATCGCCGGCGCACTCGGCGTTAAACTCGCCGACCCGCGCCGCGAGGTCTTCGCGTTTCTCGGCGACGGCAGCTACCTGATGCTGCACACCGAGATTGTCACTGCCGTGCAGGAGGGCCTGAAACTGATCGTCGTCGTCAACGACAACCACGGCTTCGGTTGTATCCACAATCTCCAGCGCGGGAGCGGCGGGAAAAGTTTTGGCAACGAATTCCGCCACCGTCTCGGCAAACCGGGCCGGCTCGAGGGCAAACCCGTCGACGTGGATTTTGCCAAAAACGCCGAGGGCCTCGGCGCTACCGGTCTCCGCGCCAACACGCTCGCCGAGCTCACCGCCGCCCTCACCACCGCCCAAGCCGCGAAAGGCACCGTGGTCATCCACGTCCGCGTCCGCTCCGATGTCGGCCTACCCAGCTACTCATGGTGGGATGTGCCCGTCTCCGCGACCTCGCAACTCCCCGGCGTCCGCGACGCGTCTCAAGCCTACAGCCGCGCGATCAAGAAACAAAACTTCTACTACTGAGTTTCGCCGCATGTCCTCCCTCCCCCTCCACCGCGACTGCCTCGTCGGCGCCAATCCCATCATCTGGAGCAACGACGATTTCAACGAACTCGCCGGCGACGTCCCGCTCGACACGATCCTCGGCGAAATGCGCGCCGCCGGTTACGCTGGCAGCGAACTCGGCCACGCCTACCCGCGCACGCCCGCCGCCCTCGCCGAACCGCTCGCGCGTCACAACCTTCGTCTCGTCAGCGGGTGGCACTCCACCTACCTCGCGACCGCCGACCTCGCGATCGAGGAGAAAAAATTCCGCGCCCACCTCAACCTCCTCAAAACCCTCGGCGCCCGCGTCGCCATCGTCGCCGAATGCAGCCACGGCATCCACGGCTCGCGCGAAGCCGCCCTCGGCTTCGACACCGCCGACCGCCGCGCGCTCAACGAGGCCGAATGGTCACGCTTGGTCGCCGGCCTGAAACATCTCTGCGCCGTCGCCGCCAGCGAGGAAATGCGCGTCGGTTATCACCACCACATGGGCACGGTCATCCAAACCGAGTCCGAACTTGACCGCCTCCTCGCCGAGGTGCCCGCGCTCTTTCTGCTCCTCGACCCGGGCCACCTCGCGTTTGCCGGTATCGATCCCGTCGCCGTCACCCAACGTCACGCCACCCGCATCGCCCACGTCCACCTCAAAAGCGTGCGCCCCGCCATCGCCGAGCGCGTGCGACGCGAAGGTTGGTCGTTTTGCCGCGCGGTCACCGAGGGAGTGTTTACGATTCCCGGTGACGGCTGCGTTGATTTCCCCGCGATTTTCCGCATCCTCACCTCCGCCGACTATCGCGGCTGGCTCGTCGTCGAAGCGGAGGAAGATCCCGGCAAAGTCCCCGCCCTCCCCAAAGCCAAACTCGCCCGCCACTACGTTCGCACCCACGCCGGAGTGTAGGAGCCCGCTGGCGGGCGATTCAAAACGTCCGTCGTCTTCCGACCTCAACATCGCCCGCAAGCAGGCTCCTCACGCCGATCCTTCTCCCCAGCTCTCGTTCTCCCCCCTCTCCCCTGCTCTCTTTCTTCCCATGATCTCCCGTATGTCCCAAATGACGGCGCTCGGCGCCGATTGGTGGAACGACTCCGGCGTCCCCGACGAACTTTCCGCAGCCGTCGCCCTGGGTGCCGTCGGCGGAACCTCGAACCCCGTGATCGTCGCGCAGGCCGTGAAAGCGCAACCCGCGCTCTGCAACCCGATCATCGACCGCCTGCTCGTCGACCACCCCGCCGACACCGAAGACGACATTGCGTGGAAACTGATCCACACCCTCGCGATCGACGCGGCCTCGCGCCTCCTGCCGGTCTACGAGGGTACGCGCGGCGTAAAAGGATTCCTCTCCGCGCAGGTAAATCCGAAATATTATCCCAACTACGACCTGATGGTCGCACAGGCCACGCAACTCGCCTCGCTCGCCCCCAATATTGCGATCAAGGCGCCCGCCACCGCGGTCGGCATCGCCGTCTTGGAAGAGCTGACCGCCCGCGGCATCCGCGTAAACGCCACCGTAAGTTTCACCGTGCCCCAGGCCATCGCCGTATCCGACGCGCTCGCACGCGGACTCACACGCGCCCGCGCCGCCGGCCGCGACGCCGACGCCATTCGCCCCTACATCACGCTCATGATTGGTCGCGTGGATGACCAACTGAAGCGTGTGGCCGAAGCACAAAAAATCTCCGTCAACCCCAGCACGATCGCGTGGTCCGGCATCGCGGTGTTCAAAAACGCGCATCGCATTTTCAAAGAACGCGGTCTCCCTGGCACGCTCCTTGCCGCCGCCTACCGGCACGAAAATCACTGGTCGCAAATCATCGGTCGCGAAGTCCTCCAGACAATTCCCTATACATGGTGGACGCAGTTCAACGGTGCCGCCACCGAGCCCACGCTCACACTCGAACAACCCGTCGACGGCGCGATCCTTTCCGAACTCCGCGCGAAGTTCCCTGACTTCATCCGGGCCCACGATGCAGACGGTATGCAGCCAGCGCAATTCCTCGGCTACGGCGCGACGCAGCACACGCTCAGTCAATTCCTCGGCGGCTATGGCGACTTGATCGCCTCCGTGCGCGCCCGCATGCTGCCGATTTGATTTCTTGAGCACGTCGCTGGCCGACGCCTTCAGCTCAGAGGGGAGTCGGCAAGCGACGACCCGACAAACATTCATGACCCCCCTCGTACCCCACTACATCGCCGGCGAATGGCTGCGCTCCCCGCAGCTCCCCACCACGTCCGTCTTCAATCCCTCGACGGGCGACGTCATCGCGCAGTGCCCAGTCGGTGGCGCGGCCGAGGTCAACGCCGCGGTCGCCGCCGCGCACGCCGCCTTTCCGGCGTGGAGCGAGACGCCTGCGGTCGAGCGTGCCCGCGTGTTTTTCCGTTATCGCCAACTCATCGAACACAACTACGACACGCTGTGCGCGACCGTTTCGCGCGAGCACGGCAAGACGCTTTCCGAGGCGCGCGGCGATGTGCACCGTGGTATGGAGAATATCGAATACGCCTGTGGCGTTCCTACCCTGCTGTTCGGCGACACCCTCGAGAACCTCGCGCGCAGCGTTGATTGCGAGACCCTCAATCAACCGCTCGGCGTCTGCGTCGGCATTACGCCGTTTAACTGTCCCGCGAGGGTGCCGCTGCGGATGTTCCCGCTC
>SXGQ01505060.1_pt1 | contig 13427 bp, 10 predicted proteins | sample 3178371 | NCBI WGS metagenome assembly SXGQ01 (sample SAMN11356859, study PRJNA531348) | freshwater metagenome | isolation source: freshwater sample F1-20 | place: China: Fuxian Lake, Yuxi | collected 2017-12-25
GAAGGCCTTCGATCCGAAGGCGGTCTACGGCGACGCACCGAACCCGACCCAGCTCTAGTTGTACGTGGCCAAAGTCATCCATGACCTTTGTCCACTGGATCGACCGGGGAAAACGCCGAGGGTTTTCCAGGTCGATGAGCCTCGCATCCTGCTCGGGCAGACTTTTCCAAAGTCTGCTGGCTGTCCGTGGCCAAAGTCATCCATGACCTTTGTCCACTGGATCGACCGGGGAAAACGCCGAGGGTTTTCCCGGTCGATGAGCCTCGGCCCGCCGCCGCCGCGACGAGACCTGGGCCGCCCCCCGGGTCGGTGATCCACCCGAGTCGGATGCGGCTCAGGGCGCGGGTTGACCATCGCCGGGATCGGCCGCGAGCCGCTCGCGGGCGAAGGCCAGCATCTCCCGAAGCGGCCCGGTCCGATACTCCTCGGGCACCGTTTCGATCACACCCACGGCCTCCGCGAACCGGCCCGCATCGATGAGACAGCCGGCCAGGTTGTGTCGCGGTTCGAGCCGATCGGGATACCGGTCGGCGGTGGCGGCAAACAGGGGAATCGCGTCGGCGAATCGGCCGGCCTCGGCATAGAGTGCGGCCAGGTTGTTGACGATGTACATCCGGTTGGGATTGGCCACGAAGGCCCGCTCCAGGCAGGCGGTCGCCTCGTCCCGCCGGCCGAGCCGCATCTCCGCCATGCCCTCCAGAAAGGCGACGGGCGTGGCGAGTGGATCGAGCGACTTCCACGGGGTCGCCGCCGCGCGGGCCGCCCCCCGCATCGTTTCCCAGTCGCCTGCCTGGCCCGCCCGGCGGGCGATCATGATCTGCCGCTCCTGCTCGAGCGCCGCCTGCGCGTAGGCCACGCCGAGCGCGAGGGCCGCGGCGATCGGCGGCACGACGAGCCAGCCCGGCAGCCGCACGGGCCGCGTCGAGGCGGGCCGCACCGCATGCTTTCCGACCGTGATCACGGCCAGCAGGATCGCGAGATGCACCTGATGCGTGACACGATCGAGCGGAAAGTCGACGCAGGAGAAGACGAGATAGGCCACAAGCGACATCAGGCACGCCAGCGCGAGCCGCGCCTCGGACGTCGAGCCGGAGCGGAGCAGGTCGCGGATGGCGAGCAGGGCCGCGACGAAGATCGCCGTGAAAGCCACGAGCCCCGGGAGCCCTTTCTCGGCGGCCACCCAGAGAAAGTCGTTGTGCGGCTGGATCCAGTTGTCGCTCGAGAGGTTCGCGAAGTCGAGGTCGTCGCCGCCATAGTATTCGTGAAGTCGGACGGTGAAGTTGCCCGTGCCGACCCCCGTGAGGGGATGGTCGGCGATCATCCGGGCCGTCGCGGCCCAGATCATGGTGCGTCCGCCATCGCTGGGGCCGGCGGCCTGATGCGGCCGCGTCACGAGCGTCGTCTGCAGCAGGCGACCGAGCGGGGTCTCGCTGCCGGTGAGCCATGCGGCACCGCCGACGGCCGCGGCACCGCCGAGAAAGGCCGCCGCGAGACCCCGGCGGAGACTCCGCGAGACCGCGAGACGATCGTGGCAGACAAGCGCCGCCGTGCCAGCCACGGCCGCGGAGACGAGTACCGAAAGCCATGCCGCCCGTGACTGGACCGACACGATCATCACCAGCGTGCCCAACGCCGTCGCCGCCGAGAATCCTCGCCAGCCGCCGGCCAGCAGCACGCATCCGCCCAGACACCACGGCAGGAGCATCGCGAGGAGACCGGCGTAGAGATTCACGTTCGACATCCGCCCGGTGACCACCTCCATCGCCCGGCGGCCATGAAAGCCGAGCCCGCAGCGTGTCAGCGTCTCGTAGCCGCCGATGGCGACGGCGACGGCCGCGGCGAGCACCATCGCCTCAACGACGCGTCGTCGCCAGTCACGGTCGAGCGGGAGCAGCAGGCAGGCCATGCAGAGGACGACGACCGCTGCGAGCGTCCGAAAGACGTCGGTCCAGCCGGCCGACACGTTGGTCGCGAAGGCGACCGCCGCCGTGACCACGAGGAGCGAGACGAGGGAGGCCACGACCACGGGCTCGCGAAACACCGCCGTGTCGATCCGGGAGGACACCGCCGGCACGAGCAGTACGAGCGGCAGGAGGGCGAGCAGAAACGCCGAGAGCACCAGGAGCCGCGGCAGCTGCGACACGTCGTAGGCTGCCGGATCGATGACGACGTTGAGGCCGAGGAGCACGACCGCCAGGAAGGCCACGGGAACGATCGCGATCCACCGGGCCGCGGCCGGATGAAACGGGGGTGGCGATGTCATGGTGATCCGGCCTCGACGTCGAGTCTAGCTGTCCGTGGCCAAAGTCATCCATGACCTTTGTCCACTGGATCGACCGGTGGAAACGCCGAGGGTTTTCACGGTCGATGAGCCTCGCATCCTGCTCGGGCAGACTTCTTCCAGAGTCTGCGGGCTGTCCGTGGCCAAAGTCATCCATGACCTTTGTCCACTGGATCGACCGGTGGAAACGCCGAGGGTTTTCACGGTCGATGAGCCTCGCATCCCGCTCGGGCAGACTTCTTCCAGAGTCTGCGGGCTGTCCGTGGCCAAAGTCATCCATGACCTTTGTCCACTGGATCGACCGGTGGAAACGCCGAGGGTTTTCACGGTCGACGAGCCTCGCATCCTCCTCGGGCAGATGCGTCGCAAGGCCCGCTCGACAGCGTGAACGGCCGCGGCCGGAAGCCGAGGTCGCGTGCGGCGGCGGCATGTTCGAAGCCGAGGTCTTCGTTCATGCGTGCGGCCATGCCCGTCGAGGCTCCGGCGGCGATCCCGAGGGCCCGGACGAGCGGCAGGAGCAGGGCCCACAAAGGACGGGGCACGTGGATGATCCGCGGCGGCAGCCCGCAGGCGGTGAAGATCGCCGTCACGAGATCACAAAACGCCAGCGGCGCACCCCCCGAGAGCGTGTAGGCCGGGGCGAGGCCGTCGCGGCCCACCGCGGCGACGCATGCCGCCGCGACGCAGTCGGCATGCACCGGTTGCCTCTGTCCACGGGCGGGGCCGGCCACCGGGAACCAGCCGTGGCGGCGGATGAACGCGGCGATGGCGGCCACGTTGCGATCGCGAACACCGTCGTAGATCATCGTCGGCCGCAGCAGACAGAGCTCGACGCCACGGGCACGGCTCCAGGCCCGCAGCGTCTCTTCGGCGGTGGCCAGCCCCGCGGCGAGGCGTCTTTCAGCGGGGTCTGGTGAGGCCCGTTTCGTGATCAGGCTCGTCGACGAGAGGGCCACGAGCCGTCGGATCGAGAGCGATTCGAGCCATGGAAGGTGGTCGGGCAGCGTCCAGAGCGGGCACAGCGAAAGCCACATCGACACGGTCGCCTCGCCCCCGGGCCGTGGATCACCGGGATGACACCAGATCCAGCCCCCTTCGGCGGGTCCGACGGGAGGGATCGCTGCCCGCGTGCAGGCGAGCGGCCGCCAGCCTGCAGCGGCGAGGAGCGGGAGCAGCGGCCTGCCGACCAGGCTCGTGCCCCCCAGCACGCCGACGGTTCGAGGATGATTCATGGAAGCGTGGCTCGGGTCGGCCGCATCATGAGCCCGTCAGGACGACGCCGCCGTGGCGGCGGGCGGCACGCCGCCGACGAGCCGCCGCGCCCCGACTCGCACCCGCTGCGCGACCAGACGGCCGGCGATCGCCGCGAACCGCAGCCAGACGCCGGCGGTCACGAGCCCCATCAGACCGAGCGGATACTGATGGCGGAAGTGCTTGGCGTAGAAGCGGATCATCCCCTTGTGCTTGTGCCATTCGACGAACACCGGCCGCGATCGCCCGCACAGGCCGCGATGATGCACCGCCCGGGCCGCAGGCACGAACTGGATCCGCCAGCCCCGCTGCCGAAACCGCATGCAGAGGTCGAGGTCTTCGCAGTGCAGGAAGAAGCCCTCGTCCCACGAGCCGACGTCGTCAAGCGCGCTGCGTTTCACCATCGTGCATGCCCCCGACACGGCCTCGACGTCGGTCGGAGCCTTGGGCAGCGGCTGCCCGTGGAGATTGAAATCGGAGAAGAGCCGTGGCCACCGGTTCGCCAAGCGCGTGAGCCCGAAGCCCCGGACGAACGATCGCCAGGGCGTGGGGACGGCCCTCCGCGAGCCCCCCTGCTCGATTCCGTGGTCGTCGGTCAGCAGTCCCCCGGCCATGCCGATGCGGGGATCACCCTCGACCGCCCGCACCATCGCGGCGACCGCACCCCCCGCGAGGATGCAGTCGGGGTTGAGAAACAGCACGATCGGCTCACGGGCGAGCGAAAGCCCGCGGTTCGAGCCCGCGGCGAAGCCGGCATTGACGGGGCTGCGGACCGAGTCGAGACGGGGGTGGCCGGGAAAGCAGGCGAGCACGTCGTCCACGGGCCCCGGTTCGGAGGCGTTGTCGACGAGCACCACCTGCCGCGCCTGGGCCAGCGCGGCCCTGAGACAGTCGGCCAGCAATGGTCCGGCGTTGTGGTTGACGATCACCACGGTCACCGGCAGCGGGTCGTCGTGCATCTGATCCATGAGCCGTGTCGCCCCTACCTTCTCCGGACGAGTCCCTTGTCGATCGCCCGCCAGATCACGGCCACCGGGGCCACCCGCGAGGCCTGCACCTGCCGTCGTTTCCGCAAGGCTCCCCTGAGCCCGCGGGCCGCGGCGAGCTTGGCCCGCACGAAGGCGGCGGCCTGCCCGCGCCGCGCGAGCACCACTCCAGCCAGGATAGTCTGCAATAAATGCACGGGCAAAGACGCGATCAACAGCGGTCCCGGCATGTTTTTCACGAGCGTCCACACGAGATTGCGATGGCCGAGGACGACGGCCAGGCTGCCGTCACCCCCGGAACTCGCTCCACCCACGTGATGGACGATCGCATCGGGCACGTACCGCGCATGATGGCCGGCGAGCCGGAGCCGAAAGCCGAGATCGAAGTCTTCGCAATAGCAGAAGAAGTCCTCGTCGAAGCCGTTCACGGCGGCGACGGCAGCCGTGCGGTAGACCGCCGCGGCGGCGCAGGCCGAGAAGATTTCGCGGTCCCTGAGATCCTCGGCCCGCAGGGGACGACCATGCCCTTCACGCCAGGCCATGCCCCCGAGGTGGTAGCGGTCACCGATGCCGTCGAGCAAGCCGGGATGATCGGCGAGCATCTGCCTGGAGCCGAAGGCCGCGCAGGTGGGGTGGGCGGCCGCGGCGGCCACGAGTCGCTCGAGCCACTCACGCTCGGGAAACGCATCGGGGTTCAGCATCGCGACGAGCGGCGTGTCGGTGGCTGCCAAGCCGAGGTTGCAGGCGGCGGCGAAGCCGAGGTTGGTGGCGAGCCGCCGCACCTCGGCCATGCGGGTGAGCCGCGAGTCGGCCGCGATCGCGCGTTCGCAGGCTTCGGCGGAACCATCAACGCTGGCGTTGTCGATGACGAGGATTCGCGTCGGGGGGAGCGTCTGATCGGCGAGGCAGGCGAGGCAGCGGAGCACGTGCGGGCCGCCGCCATGGTTGACGACGACGACGGTCACGGAGTTGACGGTCGCGGGCACGTGGTCGATCCGGGGATGGAGGGAAAAACCGGCGTTTCTTGACCCGCCGCCGCCGGCTACTTACTGTCGAAGTCCGGTCGCGTCGGGTCGTCACCGCACGGTAACCCCGCCGGGAGGCCGCCGCCACCATGCCCCGCCCGTTCTTCGCGGCCCAGGGCGGAGAGCACGATGCCAGGACGAGCCGGTTCCTTCGATCCGCACGGGGCTTTCGGCGACTGGTGGCACGGCACCCGCCAGGTCGGGCTCTGGGGCACGCTCGCCTGGTACGACACGGTCCTGCGGTATCGCCGGTCGATGCTCGGGCCGCTCTGGATCACGCTCAGCATGGGAGTGATGCTGCTCGGCATGGGGCCGCTTTACTCCGGTCTCTTCGACGTGCCGCTGCGGCGGTTTTATCCCCATCTGGCGCTCGGCATCATCCTCTGGCACTTTCTCGTCGCGAGCATCAACGACGGCTGCCAGGTGTTCATCACCGCCGCTGCGTATCTCAAGCAGGGGGAGTTTTCCCTGAGCATGTTCGTCTGGCGCAGCCTGGCCAAGCAGGTGATCCTGCTGGCGCACCACCTGGTGCTCTACCTGCCGATCGCGGTCTGGGCCGGCGTCGGCTGGTCGCCGGCGCAGCTCCTCTTCGTGCCGGGGTTTCTCGTCGTGCTCGTCAACCTGCACGCGATCGCGATCATCCTCGGCATCCTCACGGCCCGCTTCCGCGACGTGGCCCAGATCGTGGCCAGCGGCATGCAGTTGCTGATGTTCCTGACGCCGGTGTTCTGGATGCCCGACCGGCTGCCGGCACGGGCGAAATTCATCCTGCTCAACCCGCTGGCCCAGATGCTCGACGTGATGCGGCTGCCGCTTTTGGGCGGGCGGCCGGCCCCCGGCACGTGGTGGTTTCTGCTGGGTTGGACCACCCTCATCGTGGCGCTCGCCGCCACGCTCTACGCAGCCTATCGCCGCCGCGTCGTCTACTGGATCTGAGAGCCATGGCTTCGATCACACTGGAGAACGTGACGGTCTCTTTTCCGATCTTCGGGGCGAACTCGGCGTCGTTGAAGACCACGCTGGCCGCCGCGGCGACCGGCGGACGGATCGGCCGCGAGACCGGCGTCACCGTGGTGGATGCCCTCCGCGACGTGACGCTCTCGCTGTCGTCCGGCGATCGGCTCGGCATCATGGGCCACAACGGCGCCGGCAAAACGACGCTCCTGCAGACGCTGGCGGGCGTCTACGCGCCGACCCGTGGACGGCTCGTCCGGCAGGGCACGGTGGCGAGCCTCATCAATCCCACGTTGGGTATCGAGCGGGATGCCACCGGCTACGAAAACATCATGATTCTCGGGCTCGTGCACGGGCTGTCGCGGCGCGGGATCGCTTGCCTGACCCCCGAGATCGCGGAGTTCAGCGGTCTGGGCGACTACCTGGCGATGCCGGTGCGGACCTACTCGACGGGCATGCTCATGCGGCTGGCCTTCTCGATCGTGACGAGCTTTCGCTCCGACATCGTGCTCATGGACGAGTGGTTGTCGGTCGGTGACGCCGAGTTTCGCGAGCGCGGGGCGGTGCGGCTGCGGGAGCTGATCCGCTCGACGGGAATCCTCGTGCTGGCCTCGCATTCCCCCGACCTGATCGCCCGCGAGTGCGACAGCGTCATCGAACTCTCCCATGGTGCGATCCTGGCCAGACGGAAGCCGGGCCCTGCGACGGGAGGGGCGCCGCATGGCACAGGGTAGTCGCCCGCCGCAGGCCGCTGATGAGCGGGCCATTCCGGCGACGGCCGAACTCGTCCTGCACATCGGCGGGCCGAAGACGGGGTCTTCCGCGGTGCAGCGGATGTTCTGCGAACAGGCGGCCGCCCTGCGGCGACAGGGGGTGCACTACCCGCCGCATCCGCTCGACACCAACGGCGTCTCGGGCGGTCATGGTGAACTGATCACGAAACTCACCACCGCTGGCGGGGCGGCCGGCCGTGACGAACTCGGCAGCTGGCTCACGGACGCCCGTCGTGCCGGCTGTCGGCTGCTGCTCTCGGCTGAAAACGCCTGGGAGCATGCCGCGGCGATCGCCGACGCGGTCCGCACGCGACGATTTCATGTCGTGTGCTTCGTGCGGCATCCGCTCGATGCCCTTGCCTCCCACCACAACCAGGGAGTGAAGCGGCATGCCGGCCGGGCGACGATCGTCCAGGCGACGAGGGCCGTGCTGGAAAACCGGGTGCCGACCGAGTCGCTGTCGGGCGACGTGCTCTTCCAGTGGCTCAGCGTCTGTGGCCGGGAGCGGATGACGCTGCTGCCCTACATCGAGTCCGGCCGGCCGGTCGATGCACCGGCGCGGCTGGCCCGGCTGTTGGGCGTGGAGTGCGGCCAGCCTGTCCGCCCCGGGGTGAACCGCAGTTACACGCCGGCGGCCATCGAGTTCAAACGGCTCGTGAACCATCTGCCGCCGGGGGCGATCCTGCCGCTCGACGCCCCGCTCGACCTCAGGCTCCAGCAGTATTCCGACAACAGCCCGGTGGCAGGGCCCGGATTGCGCGAGCTTGTGGGGGACGAGATGTACGGGGCCCTGGAGCGGCATTTTCAGCCCGTGGTCGAACGGTTGACCGCCGTGTTCGGCATCCGTCTGGAGTGTCGCGACGCGGAGCCCGCCACCGCCGTGGATTCCCCCGAACTGGTCTGGCGGTTCGTCTCCGAGGATCACCGGCTGGCAAGTGGCCTGCGGGCCGCCACGGCGACGGCTCTGGCGGCCGAGTCCCCGTCGAGCAGCCTCCGCGCGCTGGCACGGATCGTCGCCGTGGCGAGCGGGCCGGACTCGGCCGGGCGGCCGTCGTGACGGACGTTCATCCGGTGAGGATGCCTTCGTAGAGGGCCGCGACGGCGTCGGCGGCGGCCGACCAGGTGAGCGACCTGCGGGCGAAGTCGGCGCCGGCGGCACCGATTCCCGCCAGGGCATCCCGCCGTGGCAGCCATTCGAGGAGGCTCTTCGCGATCTGCCCGGCGTTCGCCTCGGGAAGCACGAGGGCGTTGCGGCCGTGGTCGAGTCTGGTGCCGAGATTCACCCGTGGCAGCATCACCGGCCGGCCCGACACGAGATAGTCGGGCAGCTTCGAGGGAAACCGCAGCGAGTTCCACGCGTCGACGCGGCCGGGCTGGACGAGGATGTCGGCCGCGTGGACCAGATCGGGCAGCTCGTCGCGACGCACGATGCCGAGTTCGAGGGTGTGTTCGCGGAGCAGGTCGGCGCTGTGGCTGGCCAGCGGCACATGATCGCTGCCGGTGCGGACCAGCGTGGTGGCCCGGCCCCTGCGGTTGACCAGCGCCACCGCGATCGAAAGGCTCCGCACTTCATCGACGTTCGAGGCGTGCACGTTGCCCGTGTAGGTCACGATCGCGGTGTCGGCCGGGATCCGCAGGCGTCGCCGCACGCCGGCCGCGGCCCCGGGCCGGGGTGAGGCGAAGATCGGGTCGTAACCCGGGTGGAATACCGCCGTCGGCTGTCCGGCGGGCAGTTCGGCGACGAGTGGCTCGACCAGCGCGGTGACGCCCGCCGCAGCGGCGATGAGCCGGCGGCCATGCAGCGGGTGGGTGAGGTGATCGGGGACGTCGAGCGGCCGCAGGCCGTCGCGGACATCCTCGATCTCGTCGGGGCTGAGCCGCATCTGATCGGCAAGCAGGAGCGACTCGTTGTCTTCGAGGTGCACCACATGGGGCGGCGGGGCCGTCAGCCGCCCCGCGAGCGCGCGGTGGAAGGCCCGCATCCGCTCGCGGGGCGTCCAGAGGTGCAGCAGGCGGGGCGGGGCATCAGCGGCCACGCGGCACGCGTCGGCGAACGAGAGCAGCCGGATGGTATGGGGAAGGGTGGCGTCGGCCGGCGGCCGCTCCGGCACGCAGATCGTGATCGTGAAGCCGCGGGCCGCGAGCGCGACGGCCAGCGAGCGGACGTGGTTGCCGCTGTTGCAGGCGAGCGGGCCGTGGCAGGCCAGCCAGACGTCAGGTGCGACAGGCATCGGCCGGCTCCGCGCGGGCGTCGCGTGGGGAGTAATCGAGTCGCTCGAGGGAGCAGGCCGACGGATAGGCGGGGTCGCCGCCGGCCAGTTCATCCCGCCAGGTGTCGATCAGCAGCAGCCGATCGAGAAAGTCGTAGCGGTCGCCCCGGGTCGGGCTCTCGTGGTGCGTGAGCCGCGCGTCGGGCGTGAAGATGACCCGCAGCCCCTCACGACGCAGTTTCAGGCAGAGGTCCACGTCCTGGTAATGGGTGGCGTACATCTCGTTCCAGCCGCCGACCCGGTCGAGGGTGCTGCGGCGGATCGCCAGGCAGGCGCCGGTGACGACGGAGACTTCGCGGGGACACGAGAGACTGCCGGCGTAGCCATCGGTATCCGCCGGAAATCGCCGCATCACATGGTCGGCCGTTCCCCTGGCCCCGAGGACCACGCCGGCGTGCTGCACGCTGCCGTCGGGATAGAGCAACAGCGGTCCGACGGCGCCCACGTCCGCCGCCAGGAGGTGGAACACGAGATGCTCCAACCAGTCGGGCGAGAGCACCGTCGTGTCGTTGTTGAGAAACACCAGCACGTCGCCGCTGGCCGCCGCCGCCCCGGCGTTGTTGGCGGCGGAGTAGTTGAAGGGCTGCTCGAACTTCACGACGCGGACGGGATGTTCCCGGAGCACCGCCGCGGCCCGCTCGTCGGTGGTGCCGGTATCGACGACCACGACCTCGTAACCGGAAGAACGGGTCTGCCCGAAGATCGAGGCGAGGCAGCCGCCGATGAGCGCCGGCTGGTCTTTCGTGGGGATCACGATCGACACCCGTGGGAGCTGCGTGAGCTTCGGCGACACGACGCAGCGGTGGCGAAAGCGCGGGTGGGCCGCAGCGGTGGCCGGAATGCCGAGCCGGTCGAGATGGGCCTGCACGGCGCGGGCCTGGAGACCGTCGATCCCGTGCTTCGCGTCGCTCGCCGCCGCGAGGCTTCCGTCGATCGCCCGCCAGTGATAGAGCACGTCGGGAATGTGGGCGATCCTGCCGGTCTGCTCGCCGAGCCGGAGCATGAACTCGAAATCCTGCACGCCGTCGAACTCGCTCGCGAAGCCGCCGAGCCTGTTCGCGAGCGACCGTCGGACCACGAGCAGATGCCCCACGTACATCACATGGCGGAGGTACTCGGGCGACCAGTCCGGCTTGTGGAAAGTCCAGCCGGGCCGCCCCTTGCGGTCGATCGTGTCCTGATCGGTATAGACGGCGTCGGCGTCGGTGGTCAGCAGGGCCTCGCGGCACCTGGCGATCGCTTCGGGATCGAGCAGGTCGTCGTGGTCGAGAAACGCCACGAACTCGCCGGTGGCCCGGGCGAGCGCGTCGTTCGTGGCGGCGCTGATGCCGCCGTTGGTGCCGCGGCGGTGCACCCGGATCCGCGGGTCGCGAGCCGCGTGGCGGGCGAGGATCTCGGGCACGTGGCGGGCCGACGACGCGTCATCGACGGCGATGAGTTCCCAGCGGACCGCCGACTGCGCGAGCACCGAGCCGATCGTGGCCTCGAGAATGTCGGCCGGCGTGTCGAAGACGGGCATGAGCAACGAGACAAGCGGCCCGGCGTCAGCGGCGGCCATGGACCGCAGTGGCCGCGGCACGTCCAGCGGCATCCGCACGACCCGCCGTTCCGCCGCCGGGCCGGCGGCCGCCCCGATCGTGCCGTCGAGCCTGTGGGCCGTGCTCATCGCCCGGATCAGCCCGGTCAGGCCCTGCCCGCGGAGGATGGTGGCGGCTCGCGACAGCGATCGCAGGGCGACCGTCGGCGAGGCGAGTCGGCGGAGGATGAACCGGCCGTGGCCGGAGAGGCGCGGCACCAGCCCCCCGTCGCGGACGACGCCGGCAAGGGCCCGCATGGGCGCCGTGATTCGCCACGAGCTGCTGTTGCGGAGCTCTGCGACGAGCCGCTCCAGGGCGGCGATGCGGGAAGTGCTTTCCTGGGCGGTCCGCCGCGTGGCGGCATGCTGGTCTTCGAGGCGGCGTTCCGCCGTTTCGACTGCGACATCGCGAACGGCCACCATCTCCGCCAGACGGGCGTGCTCGGCGATCGCGGCACGGGCCTGGCGTTCGAGCACCCGGGACCGCTGCCAGGCGGTCAGGCCGTGGTCGAGGAGCGGAACGCTTTCCGTGACGGCAGGCCCGCAGGGCGGCGGGTCGGCGCTGCCGGCCAGCCCGCGGAGTTCGGCCAGCAGCTCGTTGCAGGCGGGCGCAGCGGCCGCGAGAAACGCCGCGTCACCGCGGGAGGCCGACGAGAGCAGTGTGGGGACGAACGTCGGCGCAGCCCGGCCGAGTGGTATGCCAAATCGCGCGCCCAACGTGTGAATGGTCTCGGTGGGGTTTGCCGCCAGTTGAGCGATCTCCCGGACGAGCACGCGATCGGGATGGCGGCGGGCGAAGTCACGGATCAGTCGATTGGAGTGCAGCCAGACCGCGAGAGCGAATGGCGGATTGGCCGCGAATGCGGGATCGCCGCGGCGATAGAGCGAGTCGATCACGTCACACGCGGGGCGGAAGACGAACAGGTAGCGGGCCTCGGGCAGGAGGCTGTTCCAGAAGTCGAGCAGGAGGATGGTCCGCGGATCCTTCCAGCCCCAGGGGCCGCCTCGTGCGTTGCGTCGGGCGATGAGAGCCTGCGCACGTTCACGGAACAGGGCCGACGGTTCGATCTCCGTCGCGGCCACGAAGCCGTCGTCGGACAGGCCGTGTCCCCGCAGCAGCGACTGGTGAAACTCGAGGAAGTCGAGATCCTCGAAGTGCCCCCGGGCATTCGTGGCATCGGCCCCCAGCAGCCGGTCGCCGAGGAACAGCCCCGCCGAATGCGCGAGCGACGCCGCGTAGGACGTCCCGGAACGATGCATGCCGCCGATCACGAGCACGGGGGGAGAGGAGGCGGTATCGCTCATGTCGTCGCTTCGTGCGGCCGCGACTCCTCGGACGGTTCAGCGGCCTTCCGCGGGCCGTCGGGCGGCCCGCGACGACGCTGAGTCCAACCCTACCCGTGGCGAGGTGCAAGTCAAGAAAAGCGGGGTGAAACAACCCGCGGCGTCGTGCCACGTCGGACGACCGTCAGAAGCGGATCGTCTCAGGCCGGCCGGGGAGCCAGGGAAGCGAACGCGGAGCCCTGCCGATCCTTCGCCGAGACCACCGGCTCCGCGGTCAGCGGCCAGGCGATGGCGAGCGTGGGATCGTTCCAGAGAATGCACCGCTCCGCCGCCGGCGCGTAATAGTCGGTCGTCTTGTAGAGGACCTCGGCCGCGTCCGACTGCACCAGGAAGCCGTGGGCCAGCCCCGCGGGAATCCAGAGCTGACGACGGTTGTCCGCGGAGAGCTCGACGCCCACCCAGGTGCCATGGGCCGGGGAGTCGGGGCGGATGTCGACCGCCACGTCGTAGATCGCGCCGCGGACCGCGCGGACGAGTTTTCCCTGCGGCTGCTCGGCCTGATAGTGGAGGCCCCGCAGCACGTGCGCCCTGCTCAGGCTCTGGTTGTCCTGCACGAAACGGACGTTGCCGCCGATCGCCCGCTCGAACGCGGCGTGGTTGAAGCTCTCGAAGAAGTGGCCGCGGTCGTCAGCGTGGACTTGCGGCTCGATCACGAGCACGCCGGGGATGGAGGTCTCGATGACGTTCATGATGCCGTCCCTTCGCGCCTGAGGTCGAGGAGATAGCCGCCGTAGCCACTCTTGGCGAGGGGGACGGCGAGTCGTTCGAGCTGGTCGGTGTCGATCCAGCCGTTTCGCCAGGCGATCTCCTCGGGGCAGCAGATCTTGAGACCCTGCCGCTTCTCGAGCGACTGGATGAACTGCCCCGCTTCGAGCAGGCTGTCGTGGGTGCCGGTGTCGAGCCACGCGTAGCCGCGGCTCATCCGCTCCACATGGAGCTGGCCGCGCTCCAGATAGGCCTGGTTGAC
>SXGQ01652997.1_pt1 | contig 13427 bp, 8 predicted proteins | sample 3178371 | NCBI WGS metagenome assembly SXGQ01 (sample SAMN11356859, study PRJNA531348) | freshwater metagenome | isolation source: freshwater sample F1-20 | place: China: Fuxian Lake, Yuxi | collected 2017-12-25
AATTTTCGTTTCCGTTGCATGATTGTTTGATTGATTATTTTCATCTTTCAAAGAGGCGATTCCTTGTCGATTATCTGATATTCTATATAAAACCTGCAGGAGACTTGAGGTGACTACTAAGAGCAGAGATGAAATTAGCAGGGCCCACGCGAGGTGGGGGAAGCGCCGATGTTGGGTTTTTTTTAAAAGTCTCCTTGCCTGCTTTTCGCTCTCTGCACTCGTTCTGCTCCCGTTATGGAAAGATTTGCTGTTTTCGAGTACAGATTTCCACCATGCAACACCTGCCTCGGTGGATTATCTCGCAGGTTTGGTGCTCCACGGCATAGCATTTTTGGGATTAACCGCAGCGTTCTATACCTTCCGATCGTTTTCTACTCGGAATAGGAGGCGCTTGGGTCTTGCGTTGCTGAGTCTAATTCTATTCTCGCAAGTATTTAACCCATTAAGGCATTATATAGAAACCAATTATCTCCCGAGATCGTTCCAGCATCTTTTTTGGTTCAAAGCATTCCTGTTTTTTATTGGTATTGCAGTGCTGTTGTGGGCACAGCGGGTGTATTTTTTGATGTGGCGGTTGATCCTTTTCAGTAGTCCATTTTCGGTTTTGGTGGTGGGCTACCTGTTGATTGGGCTGATTCGGGGTGATGGTAAAGAGATGGCGGTAATTCAAGGAAAGACGAGCAGTCCTGGAACCTCTATCGCCAATCGAGTTGTCTGGATTTTGTTTGATGAACTTGATTTCCGTCTCGCTTTTCCGGAGAGGCCGAAATCGTTGCAGTTGCCAAATTTCGACCGCTTTGCCTCTTCCTCATTTCGATTCACCAATGCCATACCACCATCCATTCAGACACTTTTGTCGGTTCCGAGTCTGATCGATGGCGTGGTCTACACGGCAGCATTTCCAACGGGTTCCAACCGATTGATGCTGCGCGATAGCGCTGGAGAGCTCTCCCCTTGGGGAAGCCGCTCAAATGTATTCACAGACCTCAAGGCCCTTGGAGGTCGGACGGCTGTGGTCGGATGGTATCTGCCTTACAGTCGTATTTTTGGTAGTATTGTGGACTATTCCCACTGGGCCGCATATTCCCCGGAACGGTTCATCGGTCTAGGTCTTGATCTTCCGTCGACCCTCGTTGCCCATCTGCGGGGTATTCTCCCAGTGGTTCGCAAATCCCTTCATGGTGAGACGCAGCGGGAACTTGAGGTGGGTTTGGATCAACTCATCACCGACCCAAGCCTTCAGCTTTGTTTTCTTCATTTGCCAGCACCCCACCTCCCGACTCTGGGTGGGATCAATTCCCGAAATGGTGGGATCGATTATTTCAACGATGTGCGTGCCTATTTCGGTAACCTTGAAGTTGCCGATGGCGTCTTGGGGAGGTGTTTGGATGCAGTCGAGAAGTCTCCCGTTGCCTCAAACACCACCGTGATTGTTTCCTCAGACCATCCTTGGAGAGTTTCAGAGCTCTATGACGGCAAATCGGATCCCAGGGTCCCCTTCATGGTGCGCTTTCCGGGGCAACGACAGGGTTTCGACCGAGGGACCCCGGTCCGAACCGTTGAAACTCGCGCCCTGATCCATCGGATCATCCGTGCCACCGCTTTGGTCGAATCGGGTACAAATTCGCCGCTTTTGGAAAATTGTATTTCCGGCGAATAGGCCATCGTTTCATAGTCATAGGACTGTAACGCTTTTGTGCGACACACCATGCTGACCTCCTCAAGCCAAGCCTATGTCGACCCCGGAGCGGGCAGCATGTTGGTGCAGCTCATCATCGCCAGCTGTCTGGGTGGGATCGCCATGTGTCGCCAGCGGATCCTTGCCTTTTTCCGGCGGGGAAAAGCGGAACCCGATCGCGATGGCGCGGTGCCTCGAACGAATTCAAAGTCGAAGCCAAGCGATGCAACGAAGGAGTAGCCGGCATTTCGGTTCTTTTCGCGACCCGGAGAGCTGGATTCTCCAAGCGACGGAGGGGATCTACCGTCGGGTTCCGGGGACTTGGGTGGATAGGGTGGGGCGGCCAGAGGCGGCTGCCTTTCTGGGGAAAGAGGTTGCGGAGGGGCGGCTTGTAGCGGGTTCCCTCCTCACGGATGAGGAGAGTCTCGCCGCTGGTTTGGAAGATGGATCCGGTGGACGCCATCTGTCTCATCCCCGGCTGCCGTTCGTGAGCTACCCATACGAATGGTCGGCGAGCATGTTGGCGGATGCTGGCCGGCTGACGTTGGATCTCCAATGTGGACTCCTTGGGTTGGGCTTGGAGCTCAAGGATGCGACGGCCTTCAATGTTCTGTTCAACAGGGGAAGGCCAATTTTCGTGGATTGGGGTTCGTTCCGTCCCCCATTCCGATCCGACAGCTGGTACGCTCTCGGCCAGTTCCAGAGAATGTTCCTGTATCCCATTCTTCTGAGGGCTGCCCGTGGTTGGACACCAGCGCAGAGCTTCGCTTCGCGACTCGACGGCGTCCCCCTCGCAACTGTGGTCAAGGAGTTGGGACGCTGGTACGGGATCCTCACTCCGTCGCTTTGGCTGGATGTCCTCTTGCCTTCGTGGCTGGAGGCGCGCCATCAGAAGAGACCGATGGCCACTGTTGCCCGGGCGCCCACTGGCTCTTTGGGACCTGGAATCCAGATTTCGAATCTGAGACGGATTCGACGGCTGTTGGATCGGCTGGAACACCGATTCCTTCAGGACAGCGTTTGGCACGACTACGCGGTGGACTGCCATTATGAATCCGAGGCCGAGGCTGCAAAACGCAGTCTGGTCCGGGAGTTCCTCGTCGCAGCAGCGCCGAAGACAGTCATCGACCTAGGGTGCAACTCAGGGGCCTATTCCAGGATCGCTTCAGATCTCGGATCGAGGGTTGTAGCGGTGGATGGAGACGAGGGGGCAATTTCCCGACTTTATTCGGAGCTGCGCAAGTCCCCCGCCGACATTCATCCGGTTGTCGTGAGCTTGTCCAATCCCTCTCCGGGAGCGGGTTGGCTCAACCGGGAGTGCACGCCCTTTCTGGATCGCGGAACCTCCGATTGCGCGATGGCCTTGGCCTTGGTTCATCACCTCCGGGTCTCGTGCAACTGTCCGATCGACCAGATCGTGGACTTTTTGGACGCCCTTGGGCGCCACCACATCATTGCGGAGTTTGTACCGCGTGAGGATCCGATGTTCCAGACCATCACCCGCTTGCGGGATGAGGGCTACGGGGACTGGACCTTGGAGTCGTGGCGACAATCTCTACAGCGCCATTTCGTATTGGTTCGGGAGGCTCGACTGCCATCGTCGCCTCGCACGTTGGGGCTTTGGCGCCGCAAGTGACACGGCTTTGACGGTGCTACGGGCTTTACCTCGAGATCCACGCTTTGGCCTCAGTAGGCGTTCTTCCTGGAGATCAAGGTCATCACCATGATCTGGAAATCGAGCCAGACACTCCAGTTTTCCAGGTAGAACAAGTCATAGCGGACGCGTTCAGCGAGATTTGTGTCACCCCTTAGTCCGTTAATTTGTGCCCACCCCGTAATCCCAGGTTTGCTCGAATACCTTGCGTTGTAGTGTGGGATCTCACCAGCCAGTTTTGTGGAATGGTACGATCTCTCCGGTCTTGGTCCGACAAGGCTCATATTGCCGACCAGGACGTTCCAAAATTGGGGGACTTCATCGATATTCCACTGACGAACAAATGCTCCGATCCGAAGAAGTCGAGGGTCTTGCCGCTGGGTGCTTTGGTTGATATGATCTGTTTTTTCCGAACCTCTTCTCATGCTACGTAGTTTGTACATAGTGAAGGTGGTTCCGAGACGGCCGACACGTTCTTGGGAGAAAAAAATAGGGCCTTTATCCTCAAACCAGATCAAAAATCCAAATATCAGGGTAAATGGTGCTGAGATTGCCAAGCCAATTAGGGCTCCAATGATATCTATACAGCGTTTGATGACTCGGTTGTGAATTCTTTCGAGCGGTAGCTCATCGATTCCTAGAATTGGAACCCCACTCACGGTGTCAAGCGTAAGGCCTGAGATTAAAATTTGGAAATAGGACGGTATTACTTTGAATTGAATCATCGTTCTCTCGCAAAAATTGGTAAGTAAAACAATATCGTCTGGATTCATGGATAAATCAGCCAAGACAAGAATATCAGCCTTTTCCAAAGTTAAAATTTCTGGTAGTTGGTTCAATTCCCCAAGTGTTCGTACTGCCCTTAGCATTTCTATCGTTGAATTGCCGTTAGAATTCAGAACACAACCGATAACAACGTAAGGCTGTGCCTCGTCGGAACTAATGGCTTGCGCGAGTCGTTCCGCTTCGCTGTTCCACCCAAGAAAAACGACGCGTTGGCGGAGGTTTTCGGAGATCGTCGATCTACCTAGAATCCAATGGAACGAGAACCGCCACCCCAGTACGGTCAAAGTAGTCATGAGAGCGGAGGCGATTACGTAGATTCGGGAAATCGGAGGCTCAAATTTCATTGCTAGGCTCAGCCCCATGTAGGCTATGAGCCACAAAGCGATACTACGAATGACAATTGCGACGACTCGACGGAACCGTAGCAAGTGTTGTATCCGATAAAGATGCTGATAGGTAAAAGTAATCAGCAAAAGGATCGTGCCGACAACCATCAACGGTAGATACTTACCCAACGTGACACCAGAGATGTCTTGTCCTATGCTCCAAAAGGGAATGTTTTGAGGTATGAGTCCAGATCGGAAACGGAGCCAGTAGCCGATGTAGAGCCCGATAAATATACTAATTGTATCGCCAATTGTCGCTATAGTATTTGGTAAATCGGCGCGTAGTTTTCGGTGTCGTACTTCTTGGGTTTTTGAAACAAAGGGTTGGCGTGATTCCGTCTGCGATGCTTGTATCGATTTGCTTGTTGTCTTGCGCACCATTTTTTCCGTCGGTTTGAGGGGTTGGTTTTAGGTAGTGTTCTGATTTCGCAAATTGCGTGCTTCTCCTAGATGCTTGTTTTTTGACTACACATTACAGTCAAGAACAGCCATATCAATTTTTCAGGAAAGAAAAAATTGTTTTCCCAGGGTTGATCACCCGTTGTGTTTTTCGGCTGATGTATTCCAAGGGTTCAGCAGCGCCAGTGGATAATCCTTTCGAAGCCGTATCCCGGTTGTTCCGCAATAGAATGAATCAGTATAATTGGTAAATCAGAGTACTACCGCGCTGGAAAGGGTGTTGGGTTTAAACATTATACACTTCGATTATTGAAATCGGGTAATCGAGTAACTAAAAGGGACGCCTAAGGGCGTCCCTTTTTTGTTGTCCGGCGCCCTACATAACGTGTTTTTGCGTGTCTGGGCCTCCTAGGATCAAATCGAGTCCGCATATTTCTGCATCGCCGATTCGTGGCGTTCGATGCTTTGCACCAGACGGAACTGGGTCCGGGTGCGGTCGAGGTTGTGTCCGGGGCGGTGGACGCGGAAGTAGACGTCGCCGCTGATGAAATCGGTCAGGAAGCGGAGACCGATTGTCAGGCTCATCAGCTTGCCCGAGAACGCCACCAGGGCGCGTTCGTGACGGTTCAGCATCGGTCCAGCGGCCTCGAGGTAGCCGCGGCAGAGTTTCTTGAAGAGCGGCATCTGCATCTGAACCTTCGAGAGGTCCCGTTCGTCCTCCAGAGTGGGACTCGTGGTCGTCCGGACCATGTCACCGAAGTCGTAGAGCGCGCAGCCGGGCATAACGGTGTCGAGATCGACCACGCACATCGCTTTCTGCGTGGTCTCATCGAGCATCACGTTGTTGAACTTCGTGTCGTTGTGCGTGATGCGCTCCGGGATGCGGCCTTTGGCCATCTCCTTGAGGATTACATCGACCAGCTTCTCGTGCTCGAGGGCGAAGCGGATCTCGGGGTCGGCCTGCAACACCCGCTTACAGGGGTCGGCCTTGATCGCGGCCAGGAGGGCGTCGAAACGCCGACGGGTGTTGTGGAAGTGCGGGATGGTGTCCGCAAACCGGGGACCGGTGACATCGGCCAAGGATCGTTGGAAATCGCCAAACGCCTTGCCGGCCTCGTAGGCGTGCTCGAGCGAAGTGACGGATTCGTAGGATTTGACGCGTTCGACCAGGACGAAGGAGCGCCAGCAGGTTCCGTCGGGGGATTGGTGGAAGAGCTTGCCGCTGCGGGTGGGGATGACGGTGAGGACGCGTCGGCTGACATCCTTGACGCCTTTGGCCTCGAGTTGGCGTCGTTGGTGTTGGGTGGCGCGGTCGATGTTGTTCATCACCGCGTTGGGATCCTTGAACACCTCGGTGTTCAGTTTCTGGTGGACGTAGCGGACGGTGGTACCGCCCTGCTCGTAGGTGGCGAAGTAGGTCTCGTTGATGTGACCGATCTTGCAGGGCGCGACGTGTTGGAGGTCCCCGTAGATCTGGAACTGATGGGAGATCTGGCTGATCTGGGCCGGGTTGTACGCGGACATGGGTGGGAGAGGGTGGTGCGACCTGCCTGCGTAGAGAGTGGGGGAAGAGGGGGCGGGGGGCGAGCTGAGAGTTTGGGGGCGAGCTGAGAGTTGAGAGTTGAGAGCTGAGGGTTCAGACAGGAGACACGAGGGCCGACGCGGGTGGGGATCCCGGCTGGCGGTACGGGTTCGCAACGTCGGGCGGGATTAGATGGGGACCTGAGGGGCCAGGTCCCTACCGGGGTGGGTGCTGCCTCACCCACCCTTGGAAGCCGGCGGCTTCCGAAAACACATGGGGTCCGAGGCCCCATTCTCTCAACACTCAACTCGCCTTTGCGCCCCTGCGTTCCACAAATCCTCGGAACGCTTCCAAGGACTCGACGGTCGCGGTCTTGCGGTGCCACGCCTTCAGAACGACGGGCTCCGTCTCCTGTTCGAGACGCTCCCCGATGTCGGGCGGGGTGTGCCCGAAGCGTTCTTCCAGCAGGTCCCGAATGGCGTCGCGCAGAGTGAGGAGCTGGCCTTGGGACAGGCCTTCTGACCGCCCTTCAGCGAGGGCTTCCTTGCGGGCGAGGCGTTCGAGGCTGGTGATGATGGGCATGGTCTTGTATGGATCACAGTGGCGGAGGCGTTCCCTGAATTCAACGTCGAGCTTCTCGGGTAACGGGTTCATGGCTTCCAGAGTCCGGAATAGCTTTTCAATCGGGTCTCGCGAGAAGCCTTGGCGGATCAGTTCCTGAATCCACCGAACCTTTGCCTGCATCCGCGCGGAAGGATCCTTGGCGGTGCGATGGGCAATGCGATGCGCAAGAACCACCTTGGCGACCGGATTGGTGCTCGCGTGGAGGAACTCGTCGGTGAAATCGGTCAGCTTGCAGACGTGGTACTGAAACAGGCAGCCGGACCCCGCGATGCGCAGATCCAGATCGCCCGGGCGATGGTTGGGATCGGGGTCGGCGAGGATCGCCAGACTGAGAATGGGCATCCGGTGCTGGTCATAGATCCGGTAGTAGTACTGGAACATCCGGACGGGCGTTTCCTCCGAGGCCTGGGACTGGATCTCGAGATGGAGATAGATCCACTGAGATCGACCATCCTTGAAGAAGACATGGACGAGTTTGTCGACGCGACTGCGTCGTGAACCCCGTTTCGGGAAGAGGGATCGGAGCTCGGAATCGAGGAACTCGTAGCCGCGGCTCCAGTCGATCTCACCGCAGATGGCAGGGAGCGAGAGCTCAACGAGCCCCGGGAGGAAGACCTCGACGGTCTCCTTCCAGCCGCTGTCGAAATCGGATGCGGGAACGGACATCCCGGTGATCCGATCAGATCCTTGGGGTGCTCGAACATCGCCAGATTTGGGGATCTCTCAGCGCTCGACTCTCAACACTCAACTTCTTGGGAGGGGATGGGGAGCGAGCTGAGAGTTTAGAGTTGAGAGCTGAGGGTTCAGACAGGCGGTGGGGTGGGCTGGGGCGCTTGAGGAGGCCGGTTGCGTTTGCTGGTTTGCAACGCATAGCGGGTGTGGTTGGGGACCTGAGGGAACAGGTCCCTACGTTGGGATGGGTGCTGTCGCACCCAGTGATGCAGGGCACTGCCTCACCCACCGTGCAGGGTGCTGGGGCACCCTTCGGACGGCGTCACTCAACGCCCACCCGTCCCGCGACGATACCCTCCACCGTTTTCCGGCTTCAATCAGTCGGGTGGGGGCGTCATCGTCGGCACGTGATTCCGCGCTATTCACGGCCCGAGATGCGGGCGATCTGGACCGACGAGAACAAGCTCAGGATCTGGCTGCAGATCGAGCTGCTGGCGAGCGAGGCTCTGGTGGACGAGGGCGTCGTCCCGGCTGCCGACCACTCGAAGCTCGAGGCGGGAGCCAGGCTCTGGTTCGACGACCTCAAGGGTTTGGTGGAGCGGCAGAAGGAGCTCGAGAAGACGCTGAACCATGACGTCATCGGCTTCACGACCGCGGTGACGGAGAAGATCAATGACCCCGCATCCCGGTGGCTCCATTTCGGCCTGACCTCCAGCGATATCGTCGACACGGCCTTCGGAGTGCAGCTCACCCAGAGTGCCGACCTCCTGATCCGGGATGTCGAGGTGGTCCGCGAGGCGATCGCGGTCCGGGCCAAGGAGCACCAGTTCACCCCCTGCATCGGTAGGAGCCACGGCATCCATGCCGAGCCGACGACCTTTGGCCTGAAGCTGGCGCTCATGTATGACGAGCTGGGACGCGCCCTCCATCGGCTGCGCCAGGCCCGGGCCTCGGTGGCGGTGGGCAAGCTGAGTGGCGCCGTCGGGACCAGCGCCCACCTGTCCAGTGCGGTGGAATCCCGTGTCTGCGAGCGGCTGGGGCTGAAGCCGACGCCCCTGGCGACCCAGGTCATCCAACGGGACATCCACGCCGAGTTCATGAACGTCCTGGCGCTCACCGGGGCGAGCCTTGAGCGGTGGGCGGTCGAGTTCCGACATCTCCAGAGGACCGAGGTCCTGGAGGCCGAGGAACCCTTCACCAAGGGCCAGAAGGGCAGCAGTGCGATGCCGCACAAGCGGAACCCGATCACCTGGGAGCGTCTGACGGGCCTCGCCCGGGTGCTCAGGGGCAACGCGGTGGCCGCCCTTGAGAACGTGGCGTTGTGGCACGAGCGCGACATCAGCCACTCGAGCGTCGAGCGCATCATCTTTCCGGATTCCTGCACCCTGCTGGACTACATGCTGGGCCTGTTGCTCCGGCTTATGAATGGGCTGCTCGTGTATCCGGAGAACATGAAGAAGAACCTGGGTCTCAGTCTGGGCATGTGGAACTCCCAGACCGTATTGCTGGCCCTGATCCGGAAGGGTCTGACCCGCGAGCAGGCCTACGAGCTGGTCCAGCGCAACGCGATGAAGACCTGGGAGGTGAAGCATGCTGGTCGTGACGACGCAGACTTCCTCCGACAGCTGCTTTCCGACCCCGAGGTGGCCCGTCATTTCCAGTCCGGTGAGCTGGAGCGCCTGTGCTCGCCGGATTTCCACTTCCGGGAGGTCCGCAACCGGTTTGCCGCTGTGGGTCTGAGCTAGGCACGCAGCGAGGAGCGGCCACGCCGATGCGGGTTTGGGGTGAATGTCGCCGTGGACGAACCCCCAGTTTTTCATCAGCCTGTGGGACGGATTCCCCAGTGCCAAGCCCTGTGGGCTCCCATCCAGAGAGGATGAAACCGACCCCGTCCAACACCCGGCATGCCTTTGAGTCGACAGGGCAACTTCTCCGAAGCCTCGTCCTTGGTGTCCTGGCTGTCGGCGCGATGCCTTCCTGGGCGGCGGATCTTCCGGCCGCGGCGGATCGACCGGTGGATTTCCAGCGTGACATCCGGCCCATCTTCCAAGCCCGTTGCCTCGAGTGCCACGGGGCTGAGAAGCAGCGCGGCGGACTGCGCCTGGAGTCGCGTTCATCCCTGATCAGGGGCGGTGAGAACCACGGGCCTGCCCTGGTCCCTGGCAAAGGTGCGGAGAGTGTCCTGCTCCGGGCCGTCGCCGGCCAGATTCCCGATCTCCAGATGCCGCCCAAGGGGGAGCGGCTGACCGTTGCAGAGATGGCCCTTGTCCGCGCGTGGATCGATCAGGGTGCTGTCTGGCCGGGTGAGGAGGTTCAGCAGCACTGGGCCCTGAAGCCCGTGGTCCGACCTCCGGTGCCTGGGACGACGGGGGACGCCCCGGAACCCTCGACGCCGATCGATGCCTTCGTCCTCCAATCCCTTTCGGGGGCTCGGCTGGCCATGAATCCGACGGCCGAACGCACGGTTCTGATCCGCAGGATGTATCAGGTGGTCCTGGGTCTGCCGCCGAGCGACAGGGAGGTGGAGGCCTTCGTCCAGGATCCGAGCCCGTGGGCCGTCGAGACGCTGGTCGACCGCATCCTGTCGAATCCGAGGTATGGCGAGCGGTGGGGACGGCATTGGCTGGATGTCGTTCGATACGCCGATTCCAATGGCTTTGAGACGAATCGGGAACGCAAGACGGCCTATCCCTACCGCGATTACGTCATCCGCTGCTTCAACGAGGATGTCCCGTACGACCGGTTCGTCCGGGAACAGATCGCCGGGGATGCTCTGGGCGCGGATCTGGGCACGGGTTTCCTCGTCGCGGGGGCCTTCGATATCGTGAAGAGCCCCGACATCAACCTGACACTGATGCAGCGTCAGGATGAGTTGGCCGACATCGTCAACACCACGGGAACGACGTTTCTGGGCCTGACCCTCGGGTGCGCCCGGTGTCACGACCACAAGTTCGACCCGGTCTCGCAGAAGGACTACTACGCCCTTCAGGCGGTGTTCGCAGGGGTTGGGTTTGGGGACCGGACGTTGCCGGTCGTCCTGACCCCGGAACACGAGATCGAGCTGGCCCAGGCTCGGGGTGAAGTGGCTTCGGCCCGGAAAGAGTTGGAGGTCCTGCGGTCCCGTAGGGACACGTCCACATCCACGCAGGCGACCCGCCCAGCGGTCCGTGCAGAACTCAACGAGGAGGAATTCGAGGCCCAGGAGGTGGTGGCGGTCCGTTTCCAGATACTGGCGTCGTCCTCCGGCAGCGAACCCGGTATCGACGAGCTGGAGATCTTCGACACGGAGGGAACGAATGTCGCCTTGGCTGGCCCCGGGGTGCGGGTGACCGCCTCGGGAACTCTTCCTGGCTATGCCGTCCACAAGTTGGAACACCTGAATGATGGGCGTCCTGGCAATCAACACAGCTGGATCTCTGACACGCCGGGAAAGGGGTGGGTGAAGGTCGAGTTTCCCGGAGTGCGGAAGATCCGTAGGATCGTCTGGGGCCGAGATCGGGGCGGGCAGTTCAAGGATCGTGTCGCCACGGAGTACGTCATCGAGGGATCGGCGGGAGGCGATGTCTGGAAACCACTGGCTTCGTCTGCTGACCGGAAGCCTTCGGGCACCGAGGATCCCAATGCCTTCATCACCCGGCTTTCCGCGGAGGACCAGACCCGAGCCCGCGCCCAGCTGGAAAGCGTGCAGCGGGGGCAGGATCGAATCCAGCAGCTGACTTCCGGCCCGTCGGTCTGGCTGGGGACCTTCAGCCAGCCCACCAATGTCCATCGGCTCTATCGCGGGGAACCGCTTCAACCGCGTGAGGTCGTCGGTCCGGACACCGTGGCCGTACTGGGGGGCCTTGGGTTGCAGCCTGATGCCCCTGAGCGGGAGCGACGACTCCGCCTGGCAGAGTGGCTGACCCGTCCCGAGAATCCGCTGGTGTCCCGGGTCCTGGTCAACCGCGTGTGGCACTATTTGTTCGGCGCGGGGCTGGTCGACACCCCGGGCGACTTCGGGGCGAACGGCGGGCGCCCGACCCATCCGGAGCTCCTCGACTGGCTGGCGGACGACTTCGTCCGCAACGGCTGGTCGATCAAGCGCCTCCATCGGCAGATCCTCCTGAGCCGGGCCTTCCGGCAGTCGTCGTCACCGAGGGATGATGGTCTTCGTGCGGATGCAGGAGCCCGGCTTCTGTGGCGGTTCCCACCCAGACGCCTGGAGGCGGAGGCGATCCGGGACAGCATCCTGGCCGCTTCCGGGGCGCTCGATCTCCGCATGGGAGGTCCGGGGTTCCACCTACAGATCGTCGAGGAGGACAACGTGTACCGGTATTTCCCGAAGGAGTCCTTCGCCCCTCCGGAGTTCCGTCGCATGGTCTATCTTGCCCGGATCCGACAGGAGCAGGATTCCGTGTTCGGGGCGTTTGACTGCCCGAGCGGCAACCAGGTGATTTCGCGGAGGACCCGGTCCAACACGCCGCTCCAGGCCCTCAACCTGTTCAACAGCAACTTTGTCCTGCAGCAGGCGGACCTGCTCGCGGAGCGGCTTCGCATCGAGGCGGGACCGGAGCCTGTCCGGCAGGTGAACCTTGCATTCCGTCATGCCTACGGGCGGGTGCCGGATGGTCTGGAGCAGGACGCCTCGGTGGTCTTGGTGAAGCAGTCGGGCCTGCCGGCCTTGTGCCGGGCCTTGTTCAACACCAGTGAATTTCTGTTCGTCTTCTAGACCATGGATCTCCCTGAGCGACCCCATCCCCTGCTGAACCGACGGGCGTTCCTCGGGCACAGCGCCACCGCCCTCAGTGGCATGGCCCTCAGCCAGCTCCTGAATCACGACGGACTCCTTGCCGCGGGTGTGGGTTCCAGGTCGCCGATTCGGCCCTCCATCGATCCAGCCAACCCGAACGCCGTCCGGACGACGCATTTCCGTCCGAAGGCGCAGCAGGTCCTGATGATCTTTTGTGCCGGTGCCTGCAGCCAGGTCGACACCTTCGACTACAAGCCGGAGCTGATCCGGCGTCATGGCCAGCCGATGCCGGGCGGGGATAAGCTGGTCACCTTCCAGGGTGCGCAGGGGGCGTTGAACCGGAGTCCGTGGGAATTCCGTCCCCGGGGACAGAGCGGGAAGATGATCTCGGACCTGGTCCCGCGTGTCGGTGCGTTGGCCGACGACCTCTGCTTCGTCCATTCCCTCACCGGGAAGACCAACACCCATGGCCCGGGCGAGAACTTCATGAACACGGGGTTCACGCTCGACGGCTTTCCGAGCCTTGGGGCGTGGACGACCTATGCTCTGGGCAGTGCCAACGAGAACCTGCCGGCCTACGTTGCCATCCCGGATCCCCGGGGTGCGCCCCAGACCAGTGGGAACTGCTGGAACCCCGGGTTCCTGCCTGCGGCATTCCAAGGGACCGACTTCAACGCGACCAAGCCGTTGCGCAACCTCGCCCGCCCCCCCCGGATCGATCTTGGGACGGACAGGGCCACCCGGGAGTTCATCGCGAAGATCAACCGTCACCAGCTCGAGGGGTACCCGGGCGACACGGAACTCGCCGCACGGATCTCCAGCTACGAGCTCGCGGCGCGGATGCAGCTGTCGGTTCCGGAGGTTTGTGATCTGTCGACGGAACCCGAACATGTCCTGCGCCTCTACGGAGCCGATGCGAAGGGCGATCGGACCCAGGACATCAAGGCCGGTTACGCCCGGAACTGCATCCTGGCCCG
>SXGQ01780941.1_pt1 | contig 13427 bp, 12 predicted proteins | sample 3178371 | NCBI WGS metagenome assembly SXGQ01 (sample SAMN11356859, study PRJNA531348) | freshwater metagenome | isolation source: freshwater sample F1-20 | place: China: Fuxian Lake, Yuxi | collected 2017-12-25
ATACTTTGAGTTCAGAAACAACTGGTTTATATAAACAAAGAGCTGCTATTAAATCTTTGTATAACAAATACAAGTCAGATACAAACCTCTTAATGGAACAAACTGAAATATCAGCCAATAGAATTAAAAATTCTGAGGGTGTTTTTTTAAAGTATAAAGCTTGTGAATCATTACTAGATGATAGTAATTTTAACCCAGAGTTAATTCAAAAAATGTCTGAGAAGTATTTAAATAGATTAAATCAATTGAATAACTAATCTGTATTAGTATTACATTCATCACTTTGTTGTTACATTTCTAAAATCACTGAGAATTTTATTTCTAAGAGTTCTAAATTCAGAGTCTAATTCATTCCAAGTCCATTCTTTTGAAAAGATTTTATCATGTATAAAATTAGCTTCTGAAAAGTCGTATATTTTTCCAGTCTTTGCTATTTGAATTCCAAATATGGGTATTCTTAAGCTATGAAATAATGACTTAATACCAATATAATAGTCACCTTCTTCCATTTTTTTCTTACACTTGACCCAAGAATTAGAGGATATATGCGAGAATGAATGTCTTAATGATGGAATATTTGGTATCCAATTAAAATCGAGATCCTCTTTTAATCTAAATTCTCTTGGTGAAAAGAAAGCTTCCACTGAGCTTGAGTGATGATCTTTTAGATTTTTAAGAAAATGTTCCTCTGTCATAATATGAATATTGAATTTATCTACTCTCTTTTCTATATTCACATGAGATGAATTAGCAACCATAATAACATCCCAATCGGATTCTTCTGAGATATTTCCATAGACCTGACTTCCAAAAATGTAGATATTTTTTACACGAGTTGGATGTATTTTAGATGCTTCTATTACTTCTTTTGATGTTATCATATACCCAGTTGTTTGAATAAATCGTCTCGCTGTCTTGACACCTCTTCAAAATTACTATATGGAACATAATTATTAGATTCTTTATCATCAGTGATTCTAATTTCTAAGAATCCGTAATAATTAACCCTGCTATCTTCTACTAAGTAGTGTTTATCAACTGTGAAATTTTTACATGGTGATATGCATTTTACAAAAAGACCATTTTCTATTTTCATTAGAGGTCTTAGTCTATGTTGAAGTTCAGTTATAAGTGATTTTATGTTACACTTTCTTAGGTCAAAATCTTGTTCTTTAGTATAGTTTAAAAAATTATTAATGAACTCTTGTGTTTTCTTTAATTCCCTGGCATACAAACTTGGCTTACTTAGTTTCTTGAAATACATCCAAGATTTAAAATATCCCTCAGAAAGTTCTATGTTATTTTGAATAAAAAAGTTCAAAATAATAGGCTCTGCCGATTCTAAACCACTACAATAAGATTGATTTCTAGTTCTCGTATATCTTCTATTTACTTTATAGTCATTGAATATCTTTATAAAGTCACTTTGTGTTTTCTTTAGAAAAATATTTTTGACCTTGTCTCCGGATGATAAATCAGAAATCATTTTTTTGACATCACGATATTTAATTTTATCGTCATAAATCAATTTCTGACCGGACTTTTTCAAGTTCTTAGTATACACTATGAAGTCAACATATTGGTCAAGACCAACATTACTTATTGTATCTCTTGAAACTTTACCATCTTCATAATCCTGAAGTATTGGAAATTCATTTTTGACCTCTTTTAGTAATTGTAGATTATAATTTAATACGTCTAAATTTAGTATCATAATAGCAAATATAAAAAATATTTACTTACGATAGATAAATTTTTCAAATTTTGCAATAATCTTTTTGTTCGTTGTATCTATAGTCATGCCTTTCTCAGACTTCATACCTTTATTTGCACCTGCTTTAACAAATTCCTCTTTTGATACTTGACTAGACTGGCCAGATTTTCCAACTAAATGAAATGTATAACTTTCATTAGTATCTTGTCCAGTGAATTCAACACCCATAGTTTCATAATCAATAGGTTTGCCAGCTTCGGAGTCATCTATTTTATCTTTAAGATTGTCCACAAACTCACGAGCTACTTTTTTCATAACATCGGTATATTTCTCAGTATCATAAGCTAATTTCATAGCATCTTTGTTATACTTCAAAAATCCCCATCCTTGTAAATTAGTAATGGATGGATGACCTCCTGAATTTCTGGTAATCAATTCCCAAACTGGTATCTTATATGATTTTAAAATAGAAAATTGATTATCAGTCAAACTATCATAAATAGTATTCATTGAATCTTTAAGTTCTTGATTGTTTATATCAACAGTCTTACCATCTTTGTAAATACAATCACTATAAAATGCATCAAGATCTGAATATTTAAAACCAACTCCTTCATAGTCTGGCCCTTCTTCTTTTTGCATTTTCTTCCAATCCTGTGATGTCTCAAATTCCTTTTTTATACAATCCAAAGAGATAAGAATCTTAGTTAATATTGGCTTGTGTTTAGCAACAACTTGTTTAGCGATTTTACCTAAGTCAATGTCTTTAAGTTTCTTTTCTTTAAATGGATTACAACTAACTTGTATAAGACCCATTCCCCAAAGTATACAAATAAAGTTAGCTTCTGGGAAGTTTTTAAAAGGAACATATCTGTCATAAGAACCAGGTTGAATCATATTACCACCACCATATTGCATAATAACTTTATACTTCTCATCAAAGTGAACACCTTTTCCTACTTTCGCACCTTTTGCTGTTGAAAGGTATTGATGTTTTTTACTAGTTGGATCATACTCACTAACTTCACCAGTATCAGGGTCTTCTATGAATCTATAATTCTTCATTCGCTCGATATACTTTGCAATGTTTTGCATAAGAACTTCTGGTTTAGCCAATACACCAGCTCTGTCTGATACTCGCGCATTATTGATATAGTGTTTTAAGTTGTTATACATAGAGTAAAGAGAGGGATTACAATCTAGTACCATACATTCTAAAATATTCTTATTTATATGATCTCTTTTTCCATCCATACTTTTAACAGTTATTCTCTTATTCTTATAAGCCAGTAAAAGTCTATTAACAACAAATCCCATCATAAATCTATTCTTCTCACCTGACTCTTCTCTCTTATACTGAAATATTGAATTTTGAACATCTTCAGGTGTAATATTGTATCTTAAAAAATTAGCAGAATCAACTGTTTTAATCAATTCGATATCACCAGGCGTAAAAACATCCGAGTAGGAAATCTCACCTGATATAATCTCAACATTTGAACGAGCTGGTTTAAAATACGTGCCCTCAGTATCACCAGCACCTACTTGTTTATCGTGGTGGTCTGATTGTATTTTGAACATTGGTTTACCGTGTGCAAAATCAACAAGAACACACAGGTTACCTTCCTTATGGTTTTTAATAGCAAACTCCATACCACCATATTGTATTTGATGAGCATCAACAGTCTTTACTTGATAATATGTCTCAAGAAAATATTTCATTGCTAAGGCAGATGTAACACCATCAAGATCTTTATGAAAATAAATTTCAGCAGTTTTCATGTCGCCGATTATTTTCTTGATATTTCTTATACCTACTTCTTCGTTTACAAATGAATTATATTTCTTCATAGTGATATTTTTGTTTTATTTACTATATATTAAAAAAAGTATTGAACTCGGAGTACTCTCTACAAAAACCTTGTTTAATTCTAAATCATAATAGGCTAGTTTAGATATAACCTCTGATTGTCTTTCTATAAACTCATCAGAATTTATATATTGTGATAATTGCCACGGACTTTTTTTGTCCAGAGGAATTAATCTAACTTGTGAGTAATATTTAAATCCTAAGTTTATATCCTGATCCGTGATTTTAACATCAATAACATTAAATTGATGTAACTTTTTACCAAATACACAGGTCACTTGAAAATCGTCCATGAAATCACTAAATATCTCTAAGATATCTTCTCTTTCAACATTCCAATTTTCTTTACTACTTTCAAAGTGTCTTAGATGTTTCATTTCTTAAAAGCCTTTATGTCTTGTTTATATGATTTTTCTTGAGAGTCAAATTTTGTATCGAAGAAGTTATCTTCTACACCAACTATTTTAGTTTCTGGAGATATAGAGGCATAAGGTCCAAGTTCACCACTTCTGAATACACCACCATTCATATCACCATTTAACATACCATTCATAAAGTAGCAATCTTTCAATGTCGAGTTTTCAACTCTACAACTAAGTACTTTACTCTTGTTGATATCTGATGCTTCTATTTTAGATTTAGAAACCTGGCTGTTATTTATCTCACAACCATAAAAGTTACAAGACTCAAATATACCGTCTAAAATTTTACAATTAACAAATTCAAAACCTCTTAAAGGTAGATTTGACTTTATATCAGCATCTATTATTTCCATTTTCTGAGTAGCAGTGACAAAGTTTATAATACAGTCTTTTAGACCATCAGTTCCTCTAACTAAGTCCCAAAGTTTTTCATAAATTCTAGCAAAGTAGGAGCTAACTAACTCGTACATATGATTCTGGTCAATTTGAATTTGTATACTTGGAAACTCTACAATAAAATTATCATACTTTGAAAATGTCTTAAATTTTGAAATATTGTCCTCGAGGTAAAGTTCTAATTTTTTACCATCAGACTCATTAAATCCGACATCAATTGAATTGTAAACATCTATTATAAATCTATCTAAGAAATAAACTATATTACCAATATTTTTCTCATAATCGACACCACCTAAATATCTATATTCTAATCTCTGAGTCTTTTTTTCATTATTAATATGTAAGAAATTTACACCATAGTATTTATCATTTGGTAACAATAGACTATTTTTTATAGAATCAATGGATATGTTAAAGAAGTCATATTCTCTGAACGGAATAATATTCTTAATAGATTGAGCATAGATATTTCCTTTTCTTGATGGATAAAATCTATAAATTTCATCTTCATCTGTATTTAATATTAATTTAAGAACATTTAAATCATTTAAATCCTTTTCACCAAAAAAAGAAACGTTGAAGTGTATTGAGCATTTATCATTTGTATATCCGTAGTTCTGAATGAATTTCAATATTTTAATTAAATAAAACTTAGAATCATTATATTCTAATGGACCAGTAACTAACTCAACCATATTCGATCCACCACTTAAATCAGGTTCTATTTTAAAGTTTTTATCATCCGGTGTAAAATCTGAGTGATATTGTCTAAATCCATGCACTCTAACTGGATTTAATTCTTTATTTAAAATCTCTAAAGTTTTATAGAAAGAAAGGTCTTTCATATAAAACTCAAACTCAAAACCGACCTTAGCTTTACAAAGTTTATTATACTCATGAATGAATTTTTCTGAATACTTTTTCATATTCATTATATATTAAAACAAATTACTTTAATAATATATTGAGTCAAGGAGAGATTATCGTTGAAATATATAACTCTAATAAATGAAATTAAATAGTCTTGTATATGGACGATAATAATAAAATGACTTTCTTTTGTGTTTACTGTAAAACCAGGAAAAAGTTTGACAAGTTTATAAAGGTTAATAAAATTAAAAATAAGTATATAATCGATATAAAGAAAATTGTCGAAGAAGAGGAAGTCACCATGCAAGATGATAGAACCTACTTAAAGATATTAATTTTCAATAAAATACAACAGGCAGTAGATAGAAAAAAAGACATTTATTACATCCCAGACTTTGATAATGATTTCTCAATAGAAAAATTACTTAATTTGAAGAAAATATTAGGTGAGAATCATTTTAATGTTCTGATATTCTATAATGAATTTAGAAAAAATCAAGAAATTATGGATGATGTTTTTTCCAATCTATCTAAATTTTCTAATTCACAAATTATTAGAGATTACTAATTCTATAATATATATTCTATGGCAGAATATACAGCATCCCCATTAGGTTTAATTCCAGGTTCTGGTTTTGGTTACACATCAGAAAAAGATGAAGCTCTTGGTGGTGAATCTACAAGATCTTTATTTTCAACAAAAAACTCAGCAAAAAAGTTTGATAATAAAACTGGATTGTATCCACACCCATTATCATTCGATCCAGGTACACACAATTTTACAGATGATCCATCGGATAAAAGTGTATATAATATTAGCACTTCTAACATAATTGAACAACTTCAGGGGTATCCATGCATGAGATTAAAATTTGCAGATTTTGCTTATTGTAGAGATTATGGGGTATATCCAAATAATAGATTAGTAGTTTGTAGAAGATTTCAAGCTCCAATGATTGATGATTTGACTTTGGCTGGTAAAGATAGTGGTTCTGAGCCAATATCAACGCTTATATCTTGGGCACCGGATACAGAGGCGATACTAAGTTTCAATTTTGGTGAGGTTTGGGTAGAAGCTCAGGCTTCATTCAAAGAACTACTTAATGATGTAGGTGGTGATTTTAAATTACCATTTAAGTTGGGTGATGTATTATTTGCAGGAGCTGATATTGTTCCTCTTCCTGGTTTTACCGAAGGCCTTCAAAGAAAAATTCTCGAGAAATTGGGAATAGTTCAAAAGGGGAATGCTGATATAATACCATCAGGTACACCTAACTTAATTAAAGAGTCAAAACAGAGACAACTAATAAAAGAAGATCAGGCCGGTTCCGGACTAGTTGGAAAAGTAAGTGTTACTGTTAAATGCTCTTGGGAACAAAAATTCATTTCAGGTGTAGATCCAACTCTTGTTTATTATGACATTCTACAAACTATTTTAGCATTCGGTGGTTCACAAGCGGTCTTTTATTTAGGTAAAAGGTCAACTCTTGGTGGCTTGGATGCTCAACTACAAGATTTTTTGAAGCCTGGTGGCGCAACAAGACTTATTAAAAAAGTAGTTGAGGCCTTTACAGAAGCTTTGGATGGAATAATTACTGAAGTAAATAAACTAATAAGAAAGTTTTTTATGGGTGATGAGACCAATTCAGGCTCATCCGAGGCTAAAACAGAAGCGGAAGTTAAAAAAGAAAATGAAGAAACCGTCGCTAGTGCACAAGCCGAAGCTGGAAAAGTCATTAAAGGTTTCTTTGATACTGTAATAAAAAAATATAGAATACAAGCACTTGGTATAGTAACAACTCTTACTGGTTTACCATCAACACCATGGCATGTAACAATAGGTAATCCATTAAGACCAATATTTTCAAGTGGTGATATGTTGACACAAGATGTAAAGGTAAGTTTAGGACCTCAATTAGCCTTCAACGACTTACCATCTTTTATAGAATGTGAATTTACACTAACAAGTGCAAGAAACTTAGGTATAGACGAAATTTTTGAAAAATTAACTTGTAGTGGGGTTAGAGTTTCAGGAGAAGCCCCAACATTTTGGAATGCTGACCCAGAGCCTGAAAATGCAAAATCACCGGAGCCATCAGGTCCTACTGGTCCTACAGATACTCCTACAACTGAATCAAAACAAGAAGATAACACTACATCAAACCCACCTGGACCAACAGGCGCAACTGGTGGTGCTCCAACTCAAGAACAATCGAAGGTTGGTATCGAACAATCAACAGGAACATCATCAACAACTGGTGAGACTGTTAACCCAGATCCTAATAGTAGTGAGCCTGTATTAGGAAAAACACCTGAAGTAGCACCAACTGAAGAAGAATATACAGTTAAACCTGGTGATTCATTCTGGAAAATTGCAAAAAATAAACTCGGTCCTAATGCAAGTAATGCTGAAGTTAATGCAGAGATGAAAAATATTATAGCTAAAAATAAAAATAAAAATCTTGCAGAGGCTGATGGTGTCGTTAAAGCAAATCAGTCAGATCCGGACTACCTACAAGTTGGAGATAAATTAATTATATAATATGAATATCACAGACATAGATAAATTAAAGAGGTCTTCAAAAAATGAAAACCTATTCGACCTTACAAAACTAACATACAGAACATCATTCAGTGATGTTTCCTACGGTGAATATAGAGTTCAGAAGGGAGAAGAGATGAGAATAGATTTAGTCTGTCAGTCTATCTATGGAAATGTTGACTATGTTGATAAAATATTAAACGCTAACAATATCAGTAACCCACTAAATATAAAAGAGGGAGTTTTACTGAAATATCCATTAGTTGATTTCATAGAGCAAACAGAAGTTACAGAAAGTCTTACAAATGATGTACAAGCAGCACTTGCCAATCCAAGTAAATCAAAAGCTCCAGACCCATCAAGACAAGCATATGTTGAACAAAATTATTCTCTACCACCTACTGTAATGGAGCAACCTACAAGACAAATAGTTGTTGAGAATGGAGTTGCTAAGGTAGGAAATGGATTATTTAATAAATAATTTATGGCATACGAAATAAAAAATGGTCAAGTAGTTGCAAAAGATACGAGTGGTACCACGAGAAGGTTTTCTAAAAATGCAATAGACCTAATAATTGGAGAGTGTAAAAGAAGGGGTGTGACTAACCAGTATATTATAGCTGGAATATTAGCAACTGTGTCCAAGGAGTCTGGGTTTGTTCCACAAAATGAAAATCTCAACTATAGTGCAAAGGGTTTATTAGGCACTTTTCCTAGTTATTTCAAAAACAATAGAGCTAACCCAGATGAATATGCAAAAAAACCAGAAAAAATTGCAAACTACATATATGGTGGTGACTTTGAATCTGGTGGTTATAAGCTTGGTAGAGGAGGAAACACAAAGCCAGGCGACGGTTTTAGATATAGAGGACGAGGTTTTAATCAAATAACTTTTAAATCAGGGTATGAGAAAAAAGAGAAGTATATTCCAGGACTTACTAACAATCCAGATTTGTTGAATAATGAAAGAGATGCCGCAATTGCTTGCGTTGCATTTTATGTTGATGGAGATTTTAATAGCAAAAAAAGAATTCAAAGTAAGTTTGGAAAATCATCAGTGAATGATTTTGATAGCTGGGACCAGGCGTTAATGTGCATAATAAACATGACTGCAGGTTTCGGATTCTCTACTTCTGCTGATGCTGTCCAGCACAACTATAAAAAAGGAAAGCTTTGTCATAAATTTCTTATTGAGTATCTTCAGGGGAATCCACAAGGAACTACAGCACCACCGAGCAACCCATCGGAAACTCCAGGTCAAGGTGGTGACAATCAATCTCAACAGGACAATCAAGCTCAACAAGAGCAAGAGGCAAGTGGTGGTAATCAACAAAATGATACTGGAAGTGGTGGTGGTGATAGTGGTGGTAATCAAAATAATGGACAACCAATAACCACACTAACTCAATTATTCAAACCATCATATAAGCCAACAGATATACAACTAAATGTTGAAGATTATGGTGAGAATGATAAAAAGAAAGTTACTGAACAAACTGGTACACAACCTTTTGTCTACTATAATGGTGTTCAAATTTCATATAGAGATGTCCAATACCTTAAATTGTACCATAAAGGTATTCTTCCAGCAGTCGAAGTAACAATGTTAGACTCTAATGGTATTCTAAGGGAAGATGGATTCCCGCATGATGATACACTAATTACAATCTATATTAATTCAAGATCTGATAATTTAAGATCTATTCACATGGATTTCAAAATTATAGATTTTAAAGATTTAGGGAATAATATGTATTCGCTAATAGGTATTTGTCATACATCACAATTATTTTTAAGAAAGTTCCTTAGTTATAAAAATAAAACATCACATGAGACTCTACAAGAGGTAGCGAGACAATGTGAGTTAGGTTTCTGTTCTAACATAAATAATAGTGATGATAAAATGACTTTTATTAATACAGGATTCAAGAACACAGAATTCATGGAACAAGTTATAAATAACTCATATGTTTCGGAAAACTCGTATCAATACATTTATATTGATTATTTTTATAATCTATGTTATGTAGATTTGGAAAAAGAACTTAAAAGAGATAATAAAGGAGATAAACAAGTAGTAAGTTATGGCTGGCGATATATGAATTCGGCTAAAGATGACAAAGAAAAAGATGAGGAGGTTATAGACTTGTTTCTATCAAACGATAAAGCATTAAAAAATTCAATAGCTTATTTCGAAGAGTTTGAGATAATTAATAGATCAACGAAAGTATCTTTAGAAAAGGCATATAGAACTAGAACTAAATACTACGACTCTATAAAAAAGGAAATTTTGATATTTGATGTTGAGTCAGAAACATCAGATGGTACAAAGTCAATCATCTTGAAGGGTGCAGTAAATGATGAGAAGACTTTCAAAGATAATACAAATAGTGTATACTTAGGTAAATTAGATATGTTTGAAGATGGACAGGGGAATGTTCATAAAAACTTTAACTATTCGCTGTCTTTAAATCGTCAGAACCTTGATGACCTTACAAAAGTTTCTTGTATATTAAAATTGCCATCTCCTAATTACAATTTATATTTATATCAAAAGACACCAATTTATTTTTCTCCCCAGAAAAAGACACCTAGTATAAAAAATGACTTTTATAAAAGAATATCTGGAGAAGATTGGTTGATAATCGATATAGAGTTCGGTACTATGAACGGTAAATATACTCAGATTGTAAAGGCAATAAAAAGGGAACTTAGTCTTTTACCAGAGGAGGCGGAATTTGCCGCTAAACAACAACAAGAGAAGTTATCAGGTGGTGGAGGACCAGGTGGATCCGGTGGTAGTTCAGGTGACAATTCTGGTAATAATGTAAATGAATTAGCTCCCGGAGATACACCGGCACCCGAACCGACACCAGGTCAACAAGTTCAAAATAATGAGCCACCTCCACCATCTCAGGTCACACCAGAGTTACAATCTAAATATAACTTAGATTATCTCATTGACACTGATTCAATAAAAGATAATAGTGGTAAGTCTAGAAGATTAGTGTTAATAGACTCACAACCAGTAGATGAGCTTGTTGCTGTTGCATATCTACAAATGAAGGACGCCGCTAAAAAAGATGGTATAGATTTGAGGTTGACATCGGGATTCAGACCGGCTTTTGGTCCTAATCTAAAAGCAAAAACTAAATCCGGTAAAACTGTCACACTGACTACACAGGAAACTCTAAGGAGAGACAAGAGTAGATTTAAATGCAGTGGTAAATTTAGTTTTGAAGACCATGTTTTCAAAGCTGGATCGAGCTGTTACGAACCAGCAACGGCACCACCAGGTAGTTCAAATCATGGTTCTGGAATTGCAATAGACTTGAATACAGGTTCAAGAAAATCTCCAAAAAAAATTGGAAAACTTCAACCAGAAAACTATAAATGGTTGGTAAAAAATTCTTGGAAGTTTGGATTCATCAGAGCAGTTTCCAGTGAAGAATGGCACTATGAATATTGGCCTAATTTAGCGAAAAAAGGACCCTATGCTAAAGTCTCTGATTCTGAATCAAAAGGATTTTATGCGGATTTAGGACTTAACGGTATTAAAGTTGCATAATAAATATATAGTATATGAAATGGATTAATAGCTTTGAGAAGTTCAAAGAATCTTTACAAATAGACTTGTTCTATAATCAAATAGATTTAATGGAATCATTATCCATTTGGCACGATGTTTTATTAAAGTCTGTTTCTGCAGATGAAGTTGATTTACAAAGAACTCTGAATTTATCTGTTGACTTTGAGAATATATCAGATATAAATTATCTATCCGATAATGTCGAGTTTATCAACTCACTCACATCAATTGGTTTGAAAAAATCAGCAATACAAAATACAGAAGATTTTCAAACTTTTATTAATAAACCTTGTAAATTCATATTTCTATATGACTTCAATACAACCTCAGAACTTGAGAAGCCAGAGTATATAATATTTCAGTATTGGAATGAAACACTAAAAGAATGGACACCTCTGAAACTTTACAAAGTCAATGATGATATTAAAAAATTCTATGATAAGCTAACTAGCAAAACCATTGAAATTGTCGAAAATGGTGATAATTTTATCTATTTGACATCAAATGGTAATGATTGGGAGTTGCAGAATTCTGATAAAGAAAATGATACTTATAAGAAGTATCTTACTAAAGAAGAACTACAAAATATATTAGATAATCGAAAAGTAAAATTGAATATTATTTAATCTTATTTTCAATGAATTTCAATAATATTTTATCTTTATCATCATCTTCGGATTTTAACCACTTAAATGTGTAAGTAGATTCTAAAAAAAATATCTGCTCTCTATACTGAGATATCTTATCTTTTATTTTAAATAATTCATCATCGTCTAATTCTAAATTGATTAAAAGCTCTGAGGATACCCTATATAAAGTTATCAAATCACAAGTCTCATAGGCATGAGTGGCTTCCAAATACAATTCATTTAGCTTATTATTTTTAATTTTATCAGGATGTGTATTTTTTACTATTTCTCTGTAAAGTTTTTTTACATTCTTATCAACGATTGATTCAGAGACTTCTTCTTTAGGTTCCTTATTATCAATACTGATTTCTGTCTGTCTGTAATATTTTTCCTGCTTTTGGTTCCAAATTTGTTTGAGTTCTGGAAACTTATCTAATAGGTTATTAACGCTTTGTAGGAATAACTTATCTGTTTGTCTAATAAGTTCAGATTGATAAAGATAATCTGATTCAACAAACTGTAACTCTTTTAATAATCTCTGAAGTTCTAAGAATTTTAGGCTAGCCATTTTTATTGATATTAAAATAATCAATATATGTTTTAATATATAATAAAATTGAGATTATACAGAATGAAAGATTTTTCGATATACGAACTTTATAAAATTTTAGAAAGAGTTAAATCATCAGATTTTTATTCTGATGATGATATAAAAATTATTGAGAAACTAATAACTCAAAAAGAATCTATTTTAGAAAATACCTCAGCTACGGGTGGTCCTGCTGGTGCAGTTGGTTCTTCTAGCATTGGTGTTGGTGGAGGTGGAGTTGCACTAGGTAATATTACTACCGCAGGAATGGGCGCTGTTGTATCTTCACAACCATCTGCGTTTCCAGGTTCATTAAATGGACAAGATTGGATATCTGGTGGTGGAACTGAAGGAAGTGGTGATATTTCAGTCCCTTACAATCCGAGTGGTGCAAATAGAGTGTTTCATAAATTACCAGCATTCTCAAAGAAAAAGGAAGGTGACCCAAATGTGATCACAAAGAAATCTAGACATAAGAAATTAGATATGAAAACAATTAAAGATATGTTATCAAACAAAAAGTCATCTGGTAAAATAATGAACTTTAATGACTTTGAGAAAAAAGATATAACTACTAAGGTCACTAAGGTTAAAGAATAGAATTTCTATTATTAAACAAATACATTAAAAAATAATATTAATAAAAAAGTTTTTTAATTTGCTTAATAAATCCGAAAAATGTATTATTGTTGGTCAGTCAGGTTCAGGGAAGGACTTCTTAATGCGTAAGCTAGTTGAAGAGGGTCTTAGAGGTTGTTTGAAAATGACAACACGACCACAAAGAGTCAACGAGATTCAAAATG
>SXGQ01810021.1_pt1 | contig 13427 bp, 10 predicted proteins | sample 3178371 | NCBI WGS metagenome assembly SXGQ01 (sample SAMN11356859, study PRJNA531348) | freshwater metagenome | isolation source: freshwater sample F1-20 | place: China: Fuxian Lake, Yuxi | collected 2017-12-25
ACATCAGTATGGCCAACAATCGCAGTTAAACCGGCCCCAATTTCGGGGCCGATCTCCCGGCCGTTGTCAGTGCGGAAGATGCGGATCAGCGCGACGCTGTCGTGTACCCCCGAGTCTGTTTCATTCTGCCAGATGGAAGCTTCCAACTTCACGAGACAAATTTCGTGAATGGGTCGTCTTGCCGTACGGCACATCGCTTTCAAATGAGCGGGGTTTTCGAGCAGCACAGCCGTCTCCCAACTGGCCTCCGTACACCTGGCAACACTGCAATCACCGAGCCGACTTGCCTCGTTTCAAGAGATGTTATGAGGCCCGCTGTCCCGCGTGTTGCGGCAGAGTTGTTCCTGTCCCAGGCAGGCTTTTTTGTGGAAAACAGGGGCAAAATCGTGCGGGATTATGGTAAGCTGCCGTTGTTGCAGCTCAATTGCCTGATGACAGGCTGACCCGCAAGGGTTAGAAATCGTGAGCTGCGATTCAGCAGGAATGTGTGCTTTAGTTCGATTCTTTGGTCTTTGTACACGAACGCTCGATGTTCGAACGAGTTTCTGTGATCCCCATGCTGGTTTTCTGATACCATGAAAGGCTGGAAAAACGGCGAAGTCATATCTGAGGCTGTGATAAGCAGGCTCTCGCGACGCCTTGCTCGCAACCGAGTATCTGTGATACAGAATCAATGGGCGATGGACATACTGCAGCGAACCGGCGACGCTGCTCAGTTTGTTCGATTCAGGGACGGTAGCGCTGGAATACTTTTGCAATCCCCGGCCACGAGGTATCAGATCGTCCACGAATTAAAACACTATGAGCACTGGCTGGCCTCCCCTTTGGCGTATTGTGCGATCAGTAAGCTGGAGCGTGAGGAGTTCGTGTTCGCGTCGATCCAAAAAAGTAACCACTGGCGTTTGTTCAATGATACTGAACGCCTCCATGCCGCAGAGTACATCCAGTATCTTCGCAAACTCTTCAGATCTCAGCCCCGCGGGAGCCGGAAATGAGCACGACCACCACGATCACGAACGTTTGCCAGATTGCGGAACATTACGGTCGCGACATTGGACTGGGAGATTTTCAGATTGACAGAGTGGTTCATGAGAAGCATGACGACAGAGACGAGTGGATCATTCACTTGCGATTTGCTGAATCAGACCTGTTGATTGAGGACGAAGGACACGGGGCGATTATTGTTGTCGACGCCGTCACCGAACAGCCGCGGCTGCTCGAGGGACTCTGATGCTGATGAATTGTCACTCGAAGCTTTAGCCCATGCTGGCACTCATGTGCCTGCGAGCGGAAGCTGTGCAGAAATGGTCGGCGAGATTACATCGACACAGATTCCCGTTGAATTCGCCAGAATCGTCCGCGACCGGGCTGAACATAACTCAAGAAAATGACTGGTTTTCCGGTCCGTCTTCCCTCTTCGGAATTGGCAATCCGACCGCCTGACCCGAGCACAGCGGTGCTTTGTCGACGCGAAAAAACAAAACTCTGGTAATCGTCGCAAGGTACAGGTCATGGAACACAGGCCACCGGCTGAACAGCTCCCGGACGCCTTCAGCACGGCATTGGTTCGGCCTGCACTATTGGACATCTCTGTAACAGAATGAACTGCACAGCTGTCGGAATGAATTCTTTGTCGCGGCGCCGCGACTCGCACGAATCCCGTTCGTTCCAACATGAAAGCAGGTTCCACAAGACCCTGCCCTGCACCGGCAACATCAGGCCCGATCAGCCCTGACGCCGTCAGAAACGGCCTTGAAGGTCGCGCCAGAGAACCTGCTCGCCCTTCGGACGAGGACGTAGTCCTGAATTTGTCTGCAGACCGATCCGTGCCTCACACCTGAAGATCGCTCTGAAGCCCGAACGCTGACACAAGTCAACGCAACTCAAGGTCCGCACGCATTAACCGGTTGCGCCGAGTTGAGGTGTTTGCGTACCCAACGGAAGCATCCTGGAGTGCTGACGTCAAAACCGGTGAAATTGCGGGTAAAGAACCCGGCGTTCCCAGTTCCCCCACTAATTTGCGTTTTTTCCGCTCTGACAACGCAAAGTCGACGGGTGGTAAATGCAAAAACCCCGGAAAATCCGGGGTTTTCGCCAGCATCAGAAACGCGAAAGGAAGCCCTGGGGAACTACGGAACCGAAGGTTAATGGCTCGAGCCCATTCGAGTGCCACTTGAACAGCCGCAAGGACTTACCAATAGGTCCCTGCGGCTGTTTTTTTGCGCCCACCGGGGGAGGGCGAAGTTCCATCTGAGCCGGCCCGGCACGCCCCGCACGCCCGCAACGCCTCAGCGGCCTCGCAGTCTCTGCCGCGACTCCTGTCGGTCAAACCGAGGCCAGGCGGAGCACGCACGTGATCAATGACAAATACGGTGCAGGCATCCAAACCGTTGAATATGCAGGCAGTGAAGCCGGCGTTGCCGAGAGGCAGCAGGAGTCCCTGTATGGAACTTTGGACACTGAAGTGACCGAGACTCGCCAACGCGACAGGACTGATTGTGGTCGACTCGATCACCAGCACCTGCACGGAAACGGGCCTTGAACCTCATACCCGGCTCGATGAAAACCACATTTCTGAAAACTGCAGGTCACTCATGAAAAACTCGCGGAAATCCACTTCGTCCGTAATCAGTTCCACCGTGACTGGACTTATGAACTCAAACCTGAGTTTTAATTCAAGTTTGGATAGTTAATCTCCCTGCAAAGCCGGATTTCCAGCGAAAGGAGCGCAGCGGGGGGCGCTGAAGAACTGCCATCCTGCAGGGGTCAGAGCCGCGCTCGACCGCTGGACTCGGCGGACTGCAGGGCCCTCCGGTCGATGGGATTGGAAGGCAAGGATTCGGAATTTGAGTTGATCGGCGGATCACTCAGAGACGCCCGTCCGGGCGGCGTTTCATCAGGCCGTTGTTTCCGGAGTGGCGAACGGGGGAAAAAGCTGCGGGGGACGACCTTCGGCTGTGGGTCCGTATTATCGGTGGCGGTCGCCTCGGCGTCGTCCGCTGCAGATTTGACGTGGCTGGCAAGTTTCAATCCCGAGGTACTGTGTGCTGCGGTCTGTCGCGGTGTTTCGACGTCGGGCCGGGGATTTGCGTTGGCGTTTTGATCTGTGGAAGGCACTGGCGGTACAGGGGCGGCGACATCTGCGGCAGAGATCGTGTCCTGACCGTGCAAACGAAGATTTTTCAGTTCAAGGATGGAGCCTTTTTCGAAATGTATGTTTTTGAGTGCGATCGCGTATTCGGCGCGAGCTCGGAAAAACCCAGCTTCTGCTTGTGTGAGTTTTCGGATGGCATCGATTTTTCGTTCATCTGCCGTGTCTTCACGATTCAGGACTGCGTCGGTGTACTTTCGGGCTGAAAGGTACTGTCCGAGTGTCGTTTGCAGATTCTCCCAGGCGCGTTCTTTGTCCGTGAACGCAGCGGCGAGTCCACTGACAACTTCCCGCTGCTGTTCCCTCTGCAGGATGCGTTCTCGATGCAGATTCAGTTCTGCATTCGCAACAGAGGCGTGTGCTTTGCGGAATCCCAGGGGGACAGTGAATTCCACGCCCATTGCCCATTCCTGATGGTCCCCGCCGAAGAGATTTCCAACTGACGACGCTGGGTTAGTCCCGGACTGATTACCGCCTGCAACCAGATCATCGCCGAATCCGCGCACTCGGTAGCGGCTCACGGCATCCAGCCTGGGGTACAGGTAGTTTTTGGCAGCCAGCAGTTCCAGTTCTCGTTTGCGTACGGCCAGATTTTGCTTTTGAAGTTCAGGGCGATGCAGAAGAGCTTCATCGATCACCAGCTCCCAGTCGAATTCGTATTCGGCGATGGAAGGCTCATCGATCGGCCGGATCAGCTTGCCGTCGCTGGCCGGCATTCCCGCCAGCAAACGAAGTCGGCGTTCGACCGAGAGCACACCACCCACAGTCTGCAAAGTACCTCCGGTGGATCCGTTTCGTACTTCTGTGCCGTTGATCAGTCGTCCAAACAGGCTTTCGTCGAGTTCAGCCTTCATGGACAGCACCTGCTGTTTGACAAAAGCGGCTTCAGTCTCCCTCGCCTGAGCATCGCCAGCGGGCAGATTTTCGAACTGCTGATAGCGTTCTCTGTAAAGCTTTTCGATAGCCTGATAGCCCCGATTGCGGGCATCATATTCCCGGTAGGCGGCGTAGAGGTCCCAGTAGGCATTTTCAAGATTGCTGACGAAGTCTCTCAGGCCAACCTGAAACTCGGCATCAGTCATATCACCATTTACTTTGGCAATCAGAATGCCATTGTAGAGCCCGGGTGTCGACGAGGGGCCGGCAATACGATTGAACTCAAGCCCGCCACCCTGCAACAGCGGTTGCCGCACTTCTCCTTCCATCCACGAATTCCACGAGCTGGGAAAGGTGTTGGCAGGCGCGTTGTTTGAGTCGTAGTTGCTCACGCCCCGGATTGCCAGCGAGGATCCAGTTGCGGTACGCTTTGAAAGCTCCGCCTGGTAATCGTGGTAATCCTGCATGAAGGCCGTGGCACCGCCCGCATAGAAGTTGTTATTGAAAATTCTGTCATTCTTATTGAAGTTGGCAGTGGCTGAAAGTTGAGCGTCGAAGGCACTGAGTGCGGCCGCTGTGCCGAATCGCGGGTCTGTCTGCTGCAGTTGTCGATTCAGGGTTGTGATGGCGGCGTCCGGAGATCGCAGCACAATTCCTCCGATGGTACGGAGCACGGGTGAAGCCGCAAGTGCCGCAGATGTCACATCGTCAAGTTGCCTGTTGAGATAAATATCGCCGGACTCCAGTTGCTTTCGGGTGATCGGACGACGGGTTGACCGGACATCCGTGTGCACGGCTTGCGTGTTCCGGTCGATTTCATGCATGACATGGTTGACTTCGTCCACCGAATTTCCGATGGTTTTTTCGTCAGCATGCAAATGGTCACAAGTCCCGAATACGGCTGCGGTCACCACCAGCCTGCGCAGACTGCGGAGTCGGCCGGGGCGACCGAGGTCACCGCACCGAAAGAGTTTACTCAGCAGTGAAAAATCGGGCTTGCTCATGGCGAATCCTCAGTTGATCAATGAGGAGCTTAAGAGGAGGATGCCCGGAGCGAGAGAATCGGCAAAACCGGCCGCTTCGAACCAATCCTAAAGCTCAGCACGATAGGGATAATCGGCACATCCCTTCGGTAATTCCATTAAATCTGACAAGTAAACGCCGCAAAAGACTGCGTATTCAGAGCGAGCCGTGGATTTCCCCCGTCTTGTACATTCCCCGCGGTGTTTAGTCTTCGGAAGGTGTAACGTGAGATGAGACAGCAGCATTCGGGCTCGGTGCTTCGTTCGGAGCATTTCTCGATGGCACAGGCAGCGGCCTGTCTATCACGGGCCGCTGCGGAATGCGGCGATGCAGCCGACAACTCACGGCGCTTACTGTTCTGCTTTCTGACGCAGCTTTTGGAGGAGTGTGGGGCGGACGGACTTCACGTGTGGGAGTTTAGCGGTGCCGAGCCAGTGTTGGTTTATGCACTGCAATCAGCCGCACCCGGGAAGACTCGGGAGGCTGCGAAGCCCGCGGAGACAGGACTGCTGGGGTCGGTTGTATCGCGTTCAATCAGCGAAGGAGCGGTGACCGAGCGGCGAGTTGACGGGGCATCTGGCAGCGTAACAATCGTGGTGGCGGCAGAACTGGTGGCGGGGGTGGTCCTCGCAACTGAGATGATTGGCCCGTCGGACATGCTCGCTCCGGAAAGTGGTTTGGGTGAGGTGCTGGCAGATCTCCGGCGGCGTGAGTTAACGGGCGAGTATCGGAAAGTGCGTCACTTGCTGCGTGGGCGTGAATTGTTGCTGGGACGTCTGCACAGTGCGGAGAGTGTGGGTGATTTGGAGAAAATTGCCGGGGGGGAATTTGGTGCCGTTTTTGGCTGTCGGCGTGTGGTGCTGTGTCGCAGGTGTGGGGGCGGGCGGTGGCAGGCCATCACGGCTGCGGGACAGGGTGAGGTGAATCGGCGCTCCGAGGCGGCTGCGGAAGTTGAACGTGATGTCCTGGCGGCAAGCGGTCAGGCAGGGCGAGTGGTGGCCGGGCCGCCGCTGCTGCGAACTGGATGTCGTGTGGTGCCCGTGTCAGTGAATGGAAACTGGCAGGGGGCCCAGCTGGCACTGCATATAGAAAACAGTGGCCCAGGGGATCTGGATGAGGGAGGTCTGCTGCAGGCGACAAGGAATCTGGCGCTTGCGTATGACCGGTTGAGCGGGACACGGCGGCGGGTCAGTGGGCGTGGCCGACAGCTCTTATGGTGGTCAGCGGCTGCGTTGCTGTTGATTGGCCTGCTGCTGCCACAGGAACTGCGGATTGCAGCTGACGGAGTATTGCAGCCGGTAGAGCGGCAGACTGTGTGTGCACCTGAGTCCGGTCAGGTGGAGATTATCGAGGGGGCGGAGGGGCGCGAGTTGCTGGCGGGTGACAGGCTGCTGGTGCTGCGGAGTGATGAGCTGCAGCTGCAGGCAGAGCGGGTGCTGGGTGAACTGGCAGCAGCGCAGGCACGACTGGCAGCGATTGAGTCTCTGCGATCAGCGGGTGAGACGGCGGAGGCGGGGCTGCTGAATTCGGAGCAGGCGGAGCTTACGGCGCGGGTATTGTCGCTGCAGCGGCAGAGGGAAATTCTGGAGCGGCGTATGGCGGGTCTGACTGTTCGGGCTCCCCTGGCAGGTCGACTGCTGGGTGCAGAGTTTGCTCGACGACTTGTTGGGCGGCCCGTGCAACGCGGTCAGCGGCTGTGTGAGGTAGTGAATACAGGTGGTCGCTGGGAGCTGAAGCTGCGAATAGCGGAGCGGGATGTGGGATATGTGTCGACGGCGAGTTTGAGTGGCGACCAGAAACGCCCGGTTGCGTTCCTGCTTGAAGCGGATCCGGGAAAAACCTGGCAGGCGTCGGGCGGAGTACTGGGTTCTGCGGTGGAGCTGGGGTCGCGAGGCAATCTTGAAACGGAGCTGACGGTGCCGCTGGAAGGTGGTGACTGGTGCGAGTTGCGTCCGGGGTCCGGGGTGAAGGCGGTGATTTCCTGCGGACGGCAGCCTGCGGTGTACGTTTGGTTTCGTCGCCTGTTTGAGACATTGTACAGGGCGTCTGTGTTTTAACGGGGTGTTGGAAAATGAATCAGAAAATGGTGATGTCTGCAGCGGCTGTCTGCGGTGTTTGTTCATGGAGGTACAGCAGATGTTGAGTCGTAGAACGTTGTATCGCGAGTCGTTATTTCAAAGTTTCCGACTTCAAGCCCTGCTGACCCTGCTGCAACTCCCCGGGGCGGTCATGTGTTTGTCAAACGCCGTTTGTCATGCACAGGGAGTGGCTGTTGCTGGCCCGATCGTAGCGGAAAACTGTCTGGTATCGGCACGGGAGACGATTGATGTGCCTGCCCTTGAGCGAGGCGCGCTGGCGACTACTCTGGCGACACCGGGGATGCTGGTGCAGGAGGGGCAGTTGCTGGCAACCCTGGATGACGTCGAAGCTCGGCTGACACTGCAACTGTCCGAGCAGGAGCTGCGGGTTGCCGAGCAGAAACTAAAAGCGACGCGTGCCGTGGAAATTGCGGAAGCGGGGGTGGCGGAGGCTGAACAGCTTTTGAATCAGGCCGGGCGCGATGCTGAGGCAGCGCGACTGGTTGCAGAAGACGATAGTGCATTACGACTGGCAGAGAAACTTGAACAGCTGGCAAGCAGCGATCTCGAACTGGCTCGATCGCGGCGCGCGGTGTCGCGAAACAGCTACAGCGAGCAGGAGTGGCTGAAGCTGCAAAATCAACACGAGCAGGCGATGATTCGGGTGCAGTCCGGCGGTCGTGAGCGAACGCTGGCCGCCCTGCGGCAGGAGTCGAAACAGGCTGAAGTTGAACAGCAGCGCTCAAGACTGCAGCAGCTGAAAATGCAATGGGAATCCTCAAGAGAGACTGTGGAAGCGGAGCGGCTGGAACTACAGAGCCTGCAGATCTCTGTTGAGCTGGCAAAAACTCGCCTTCAGAAACGCAAGCTTGCTGCGCCTTTTCCCGGTATGATTGTTGAGCAGTCAAAGTTTGTCGGGGAGTGGCTGGAGCCCGGGCAGGCGGTCTATCGTCTGATGCGGCTGGACCGCCTGACGGTGGAGGGTTTCGTCAGTCCGGAGGCTGCTGCCGGACTGACAGCCGGACAGCCCGTGTTGTTTGAGCGGGGGGCGGGCAAGGCTGAACCGGTGCGTGGCAATCTGGTGTTTATCAGCCCGGCCATTGATGCACTGAATAAGGCCGTGCGGGTGAGAGCAGAAGTCAAGGGAGGCCCGGCGCTGCGTCCCGGTGAAGTGGTCAAAATGCGAAAAGTACTGACGGATGAACAGAAAGCATCGTCACTGAGCCCCCCGGGAAGCGAGAATGGCACTCCACAGCAGTGAAAATCAGCCCGATGCCGGACGGAGACCGACGTTGCCGGGACGGCGATTGGATTCACCGTTTCTGTGGGAGTTGCGTCCGGACCTTGAAATCCTGCCGCAGGAGTCTGCCGGCACGGTTGCATGGATCCTGCGCGATCCGTTGCGGCTGGCATATTTTCGCACGTCAGAATCGGGACTGTGTTTTCTGAAGAGCCTGGGTCGAGATAGCCTCGAAGAACTTACTGAACGGCTGCGACGGGAATTTCCGGATGAGGAAATTGACGTCTGCGGACTGCGTGTTCTGGCAACAACGGCTGCGGCAGCGGGCGTTCTGCGTCCACTACTGCCGGGTCTGACTCCTCTCCGCGGACGTTCAAGTGTCCCTTTGTGGCGACGCTTGTTGCTGACGGCATCTGCCCTTGTGTCGTTTCGCTGGAGGGGAATTGATCCCGAACCACTACTACGGCTTCTGTATCCGGCAGCGCGTCCGCTGCTGAATCGACGGGCGATGGCTGCTGCAGCGTTGCTGATGGCCACGTCGGCTGTGCTGGTGTTACTGCGAATCGAGCAACTGCTGGCTGAACTCCCGGAATTGCAGTCACTGCTGGACTGGCGCACCGCTGCTGCTTTTGCCGGCGCCTTTGCTGTTGTACGCGTGCTGCATGAACTTGGGCATGCTCTTGTCTGTCATCACTTCGGCAGTGAATGCCATGAGCTGGGGTTCCTGTTTGTGTGTGGCATTCCCATCCTTTACTGCGATGTGTCAGATTCGTGGAGGCAACCGGATCGTCGCTGTCGACTGGCGGTAGCCGGCGCCGGAATCGTTGCGGAACTGTCAGTCGCTGCCGTGTGCGGACTGCTTTGGTGCATCAGCGATGACGGTGTACTGCATGCGTTCTTTCTTCAGACCATGCTGCTTGCATCACTCAATACTGTACTCGTCAATGGAAATCCGCTGGTGCGTTTTGACGGGTATTTCATTGTATCGGACCTGTTGAACCGACCCAATCTGTGGTCAGATGGCAGAACAGCCGCTGCCGGGCTGTTGAATCGCGTCGTGTTCGGGACGGCCTCCCTGACGAATGCCGCAGGCGACTCGCTGCGGCAGGGACTGCTCGCCACATACGGTATAGCCTCCTTTGCCTATAGCTGTACGGTGTTGATCGGACTGCTGCTGTTTCTGGCAACCCTGCTGGAGCCAACAGGGCTCGAGGCACTGGCTCTGCTTCCAGTTTGTGCCGCCGGCGTTGACAGCACAGTTCGCCTTGCTGGTGCCAGTCGCCGAAGTCCTCGACAAAACCGTGCAATGTTTGGTGCCGCCGCTGTTGTGTTTCTGCTGCTGACAGTACTGCTCACCCCCGTTAGCTTGCCGCTGAAGATTCCCGGCGTTTTCGCGCCCGGTCTGGCTGCCCCGGTCTTCTCCGTGGTTCCCGGCCGATTGCTTCGCTGCGTCAGCTTCGGAACGCGTCTTCAGCAGGGTGACGTGCTCGCTCAATTCACCAATCCGGAGCTTGAGTTGGAGCTGGCGGAGGCGGCTGGTGATGTGCTGCGCAGGCAGACCGAACTCGATGCGCTGCAGGTTGGCCTGCTGGCCAGTGAGGGTAACAGACAGGCCATCCCGGTGCTGCAGGAGGCTCTGGCTGCTGCTCGGCAACGAGTGCAAACGCTGCAGCGTCGCGAGCTGCAACTTGTCATTCGCAGTCCGCGCGATGGAATTCTGCTGCCTCCACGAAATTCGCCGGAGGGAGCCATCACCACGGGCGACAATTTGAAATGGACCACTCCCACTCTTGACGAAAGCTCGGCTGGCGCATGGTTTGAGCCGCAGATGCTGCTGGGCTGGGTTGGTACCCCCAGTGATCTGCGGTTTGAAGCCTGCGCTCAGGAACATGTCATTAAAAGACTGCAGCCGGGCGCGGCCGCCACAGTTCGACCGCTGCTGTTGTTCCTGCATTCACTGCCGGGTGAAGTGGAACAGGTGGATCAGGAAACTCTGGCAGAAGTGCCGCGTGAACTGGCAGTACATCAGTTGTTGCCCGCCGCACCCCCGAACCTGCAGGCCGGATCACAGCAACTGTACCAGGTCAGCATTCGACCCGTTGCTGGAACTCAGTGGCCGGTTGTGCCCCTGTATGCGCCCGGTGTGGTCCGCATCCAAACCCCGCCACTGTCACTTGCGGCAAGGGGTTACTATCTGCTTCGGCAGACCTTCGCAGTACTTCGCTGACATTTCGCGATCACGAGGGGTCAGGGGATGATGAAGATCAGAGCGGTGATTACGCCGGCCTCGGCGGCCAGTCCTCGCAGTGATACTGGCAGTCCGTTGGTATCCGCCGAATACTCTGAGCCTGTGCGGCAGTCACCCAAATCCCTGACCTTGCTGGTCGGTGGGTCCACCGCCATGCGATAGGGCAACAAGGCTGCGTCAACAACAAACTGTGCGACAGACGCAGCAGGTGTCAACCATCCGCTGGAGGCTCCGCAGCGTTCCAGATCTGCGTCTTCGAAGTACAGTGGATTATGGTAAAGGACATAAGATTCGCGAACCGCAAGCCGCATCGTGCCAGGCGCTGGGCCGGAACCCGGACGGGCAGGGAGTAAGTAATCAGCGGCATTTGCCGACGCTCGCTTTCCATCGATCAGCGCCTGCAGACTCAGACTCGTCGACTCGCCTTCTCTCCCCTCGGCTTTTGAGGCCAGTTGCACCGAGCTGAGTGGACGGAACAGCGAATCGATCGACACTTTCGCATCTGTTGCCACGTCGGGTCTCGCCAGAGCCTCATTCGTGGATTGCTGAACAGACTGCATCCTTGCCAGTGTAGGATGGCGGAGGGCATCCAGCTGCGTTAACTCCTGCAGCCACAGGGGTCCAACGTCGCCGGGGCGTCCTTTTGGCGACGCAACCCCGCGTAGTCCCAGCCACGGCCGCGGCTCATCACGCAGTCGCTGCAATTCATCCAGATATGTTTCGGATACCTGCACAGCGACTGATCCGGCAGAAGGTTTGGAAAGTTCGCCCAGCACCTCCGGATGCAGTTTTTCACCGGCCGCAGGCACCGGCATTTTTCTGCCGCCCGCACTGGATCCGGAAAAACCTGAAGCAATTTGCGGTGTCGGCAAGTGACGGGTTGCCGTGTTTGGGCCTGCAAAGTCACGAGCAGACGCAGCACTGGTGCCTGACGAAGCCTTTTGTTCCCACGCAACTTTGGTCACAGGAGAGTCGGCCACATCGGCTTCGATAATCGGTTTACGAACACCGGAATCAGAATGTCCTGAAGTTGTCGAAATCCGGGACGCTGTGCGCCATGCACTGCGGTTCACCGTGCGCACGGAACGACCCACGGAATGTGTGGTCGGTTCTTCTCCACTGACGCTGCCGATCGGAATCACGATCCCGGCAAGGGCGCACAGGCAGACGACAGATAAGGATTTCATCAGAATCTCCCGCAATGAAGACATTCCGGTAGCCCACCGGGTGATACCTGCGGCGCCTTTGCGTAAACAGGACGTTATCCGGCTCGTCGGTAAGCTGAGGTTGGGTGTCCCTCGCCACTTCACTCCTCGGGACGTTACTGATGAAATCGACGGTTGGGGTTGGCGGGATTGCAGGGATTTCGACGGTACGGGCGATTCCGCTGACGGTTGGTCTGAGATTGGGAACAAGACCAGCGCAAATTGCCTAGTCGCAAAAATCGGCAATCTTTTTCCATCTTTTGCTGGCCACCAGACCTTTTCCAATGTGCAATGGGAAGGATTCTGCAGCAGGCCCGACATTGAAAAATGATAGTTTTTTCGTGCATGCGATTCCTTTACAGCATGCAACGGCGTTTATTGACTCGCAGGTGACAGATGAACATTCAAAAGCTGTTCCAGATTTTGCGTAGCTGTTTTCATGCGAGGCAGGCAGGCATTAATCCTCGGCAGGGTCTGGATCGCCGCAGGAAACGCCCGGAGTTTTGCCGTTTGGAGGACCGACGGGTCTTCAATGCAGTTTTTGCTCTGGATCAGGGCGCGCTGCTGCTGTCTGATTTTTCCAGCGCTGGACAACTTACGGTTACGGATTCCGGAGAGAGTCTCGGCTTTCGGCTGGATGCAGCAGCGGGGGTCTGGAGCGGGCAACTTTCAGACGGTTTAAGTCTTTCGGACGGAAATGCTCTTCTGACGGTGGACAAGGACGCCTTTGCTGGTTTCGAGTCTTCAACGAGCATCACGATTCAATCGCAACAGCAGAATATTGCTTTGGATGTGGTCTTTCGGGACACGATCACACTCCCGCAGGTTACGGAACAGGGCGACCTGCACATTACAACGGCCGGGGATGTACATCTGGGCGAACAGGCGTCAGCACTGAATGATATTCTGAAAGCGGACGGCTACGGCATTACAGTTCAGTCCGGGGGCAGCATCTCGATCGACGTCACTGTGCAAAGCGAATCCCTGGCCGCTGTGGCTGTTTCCAGCATATCGCTGCACGGCCTGCTCCAGGCTTCCAACGAGATTTCGCTCACCAGTTTGGAAGGTGCACTCATTGACACAAACGCGACTGCGCTCAACATACAGGCGGACGACCTCTACCTGATTTCAAAGACTGGAACGGGGAGCGGTGACGCAATCGAAGTGTCAGCAAAAGCTCTGTCAGCCAGAAATACCGATTCAGGTTCTGTGCAGATCGTACAGACGGCGGCGGGTGGTGACCTGACCGTCCACCTGATAGAGAATCTCGGGCGGGATGTGCAACTGACAGTGGAAGCCGGATCACTGCTGGACGGAAATGATCCAGTCGGTGCTCAGCCGGAACTGAATATCGCCGCGGGAACAGTGCATCTGACCGCCGAGCATGTAGGGGCACATGCAGAAAGAATCTTTGCGAATGCTGCAGATCCGCTGGAAATCAAGCTGACAGGAGACTTGTTCATTGATGTAGACGGGGCGGCATGGATTTCAGGGACTGTACTGGGTTCCACAGACCTGACCGCGAAATCGGTCTCGATGCAGTCCGATGGCGATCTGGACTTCAGAACCGTTACCACGAATGGACTGGTTAACTTGCAACTGTCTG
>SXGQ01051823.1_pt1 | contig 13426 bp, 15 predicted proteins | sample 3178371 | NCBI WGS metagenome assembly SXGQ01 (sample SAMN11356859, study PRJNA531348) | freshwater metagenome | isolation source: freshwater sample F1-20 | place: China: Fuxian Lake, Yuxi | collected 2017-12-25
ATTATTAGTATTATTAGTATTATCCATTAAATATTTCATAAATAATGCTTTATTATCCATTTAAAATAGTTTATTAATTATTTAAAATTAATAAATACATTTTAAATACATTTTAAATAGTTTTAAAAAATGTATTTAAAATGTATATAATTTATATTATAAATGTCTTTTTCTAAAGAAATTTGGGGAAACAGTATATGGAATTTATTTCATACTATTGCTCATAAAATTAAAGAAGATAGATTTGAATTTCATAAAAAAACACTTATATTTATATTAGAAAATATATGCAATACATTACCATGTCCTGAATGTAGTAAGGACGCTTCAGATATGATAAAAAGAGTTAATTTCTCTCAAATTAATAATAAAACAGATTTTAAATTATTACTATTTAATTTTCATAATGCTATTAATAGCAAACTAAATAAACCCCAATTTATTATTGATGAACTAGATACTAGATATAGCCAGGCTAATATAGATATTATTTACAATAATTTCAATATCATATATAGCTCAAATGCAAATATTCCAAAACTTATGTCTTCCAGTTTTCATAGGCATCTTTTACTTCCTAAAATTAAAGAAGCATTAAGAATTATTAGACCTGATTTAATATAAATTTTGCATTTTGCATTTTTATGTTATTAATTCGCCATTTTGATAAACTTGACATTTAAATTGTTGATTTGTTGGCTTAGCACATTGAACATTATTACTAACAGTGTCTGCAAAATATACATACCTGCTTTGTGTGCTAACATATAACAAAGTATAATATAATATTCCAAATATTATACCAACTAATAATCCTAAGATTAGTCCCATAATATCGCTACATTTTTGATTGAATTCTGTTACTGCATTTATAGCAGTAACTACTAATAAAAATACTAACAAAGAATAATTAGTATTATTGTTATTTATTACCATAGGATAAATTAAATAGGTTGATGAAAATGATAATATTGCACAACTTAGTGATGGCGCATTATAAATATTTCCTGTGTCTTTTACTGTAAATGGAGAAGGTAAAATATTGCAAAAAGGTGATGCTAATACTGATTGCTTATTTTTAATAACATTCTTTAATAATAACACTAATGATGATAATATTACAATCCCCATATTAAACACTATTCCTTTTTCTAAACTGTTTTGCGCTATTGATAGTAAAGTTATAAAAAATACTACCAGCAACGGTGCAGTAAAAGATATATATTCAAATATATTTGTTAAACTCATGGTAATAGCAACTGGTCCCGCCGACATAACTAATTAAAATATAACTATATTTTTAATATTTTGTTTATTATTTTGTTTTTAATATATAAAATGGCTATGTCGAGAATTCTGCAAAATGTTAAAAATAGAATGCTTTTCAAAAATAGATCAACAAATTTTATATTATTAGCATCCTTATTTATATTAAGTATACTAAGTTTCTATATATTTAACAATCATAGTTTAGAAAATTTGGAGAATAAGAGAACCAAAGAAGTTCCTAAAGCTAATCCTCTTGCACCTCTAGCAAGTGGGATTTCCACTACTAATGAAGCACCTAGACCTACTTAAAAAGATTATAATTTAGATTATTATCTGGGCTAATGCTTGCTGTATATTTTCAAGTTCTACAAACATAGTTTTACTCATGTTTATTTCATTCTTTTCGTAGAATAGTTTAAAATCACTAGCATTGGCTTTTGGATAATAAAAGGTTGTCACGCCTGCACGTAATCCTCCAAGTATTTTCAAATCTAATCCTCCTATTGCTGTTATTGCGCCTTGTAAACATATTTCTCCTGTTATTGCTATATTGTTTTTTATCTTTCTTTTAGATAATAAACTGTATAACACGAGAGTTATTGCTGCTCCTGCAGATGGCCCGTCTTTTGGAGTTGCACCTTCAGGAACATGAATATGTATTCCTTGAAGTTTGCTTTTTTCCAAGTCTTTTGTTAATGCGCTTAGTTCTGATTTACTTAATAAACTTAAAGCCAATGTTTTAGCTACACACATACTTTCTTTCATTATGTCGCCTTGTAGTCCTGTAAGTTTTAATTCTAAAAATGTTGAGCTATGAAAAAAACTGCTTTCTATATGTATAATTCCGCCATTTCCATTACTATTTGCCCATAGTCCATTTATTATTCCTACTTTTGGCTCACTATTTATTGTTAAATAACGGATCTTATAATTAGTTTTTAATAATTCTTCAATATATTCAATTGTTAATTTAAACGGTAACTCATTAATAAATTGACCTTTTAATAATAGTAAATTTAGCGAAGATATTATTTCAAATAATAGTTCCTTTAACTTTCTTACACCTGGCTCATTTGTATAATATGTTATTATATATTTAATCTCGTGTTTTTCAAATATTATTATATCATTAAAATGAAACTTTGAATATAAGTCGGGCAATAAATAATCATGTGCTATTATTACTTTATCATCTATTGTTAATACATCAAACTTAATTCTATGTATTCGATCTAATAATATTTTATCTAGCAGTTCAACGTCGTTATACGAAAATATAAATAACACTTTAGATAAATCTAAATCTATGTTGCTAAAATATTTATCTTGAAAATACGTATTTTGTGTGCTATCTATTAAATGAGTTAGTATTCCTATTATTTCTTTGCCATGTTCTGTTTTACTCACCTTATCAACCTCGTCTATAAATATTATCGGGTTCATACATTTATGTTGTATCAATATATCCACTATTTTACCCCATGTTGATCCTACATATGTATAATTATGCCCCTCCAATAAACTACCATTACATGACCCCCCTAATGCTATTAGAGAGAAGGGTCTTGTAATGTTGTTTTTATCTTTTAAACAATGTGCTAACCCCTTTTGTGCTAAACTTGTCTTACCTATACCAGGTAATCCTTCAAACCCAAAACAATATCCAGTCGTTTCGCCATTTATCCATTGCCCTATTATTCGTTCTATTTGTAATTTCGCATTTTTATGACCATACACAGCCTTGTCTAATATTTTATTAAAATTACTCATATATGCAATTATTTCATCATTTTTCCTAGTAATTTGATTAATATTCTTTTCTATTGAAAATAAATAATCGTAATAAGCACTACAAACATATTGCTTAAAAAATATTATTATTTCATTCACAAAACACTGTTTTATAAAAATCTCGTTATTGTTATTGTTTTGATTTAAAGACTTAATATATGTTAATAGATTGTCTTTTACAAATACATTTTTTGAAAGTTGTATTTCTTTTTGTGTGATTATATTTTTAAATGACTTTAATAAGGCCGAAGTATCTTTTTTATTGTTTTTTTCAATATAGTCTATTATTACATGTAATAGCTCCTTAATAACATATTCTTTTTTTGAGCTTATTTTATCAATAATATTAATATTTATTATATTATTATTATTTTTCATAGTATCTATAATAGTTAACATATTGCTTATTTCTGGACTAGTGCTTAGCATTAGAAAATTGCTATTTTTTACCGGATTTATTATATTACTTATTAAACTACTTATTTCATATTTTATTTTTAATATGTCCTCTTCTTTATAAATATTAAATGGTATTTTTAATAGTCCATCCAAATATTGCTTTGCTTTAGATGATGTGTCGTCCGACTTTGATTTTATTTCTTTTAATTTTTGTAATGCCTTTTCTTTTACATTTGCATTTGCTTTCATGAAATATATTGATTGCTCTAGTGGGATTTTTGCTGTTTCGAAGTTTAATAATTCATTTGTATATTCTACCGTTTTTTGAAGAGCATTTTTTAACCGCTTTTTACATTGCCAGTTTAAACTATTGTATATTTTGATTTGGTCATTATTAATATTACTTTTATCATTTGATAATATGTCATATAATATGTATGCTATATATATATTATCTATATTATCTATATTATCATTTATTAATAATTGTATTAGCATAGAGCGTTGACTAAATTGATCTAAACTTATAAAATCATTAACTAATGTTTCTAATGTCTTTTGACTATAAAGTTGTAATTGATTATTATTATAAACATATTTCTTATGTAAATCAGAGACACTATATATAAGTAGCTCTTTTAAAGAAAAGTTTTTTGCAAAATTATTCCACCCTTCACAATTACTTGCATCACTAGTTAATATGTAGTTATTTATAGTGCTTATTTTATTTATTATAAATTTATTGCTTATATTTAGTATTAATATATCGTCACATAAACAATTTATTACTAGTGTTTTTTTATTTATAGCGTCTTGTATTATTACTTTCATTCCATATACTTTGATGGTAAAATTATTTGTGGATGTTGCATGTGCCAAATCAAAACATTCTAATGTGTTACATTCTATTATACATTTATCATGTAATAATTTGTCTTCTGACTTTTCTTTACTATTATGTTTTACTACTTTTTCATTCCAGTTTATAATATTGTAATTTAAAGGATGAACATATTTTTCCAACAACCTATATTTATAATATAGGTCGTTTGTAAAATTCTTTTTTGTAAAATTGGATGTTAAGCATATATTTATTACATGCATAAAACTATAACAACCATAATTCTTTATTAATGATGATATACTATTATTAATATATTGTAACTCATCTATAATGTTTTCATAATTGATTGAATTAATTATATTTACAATCTTTTCTAACGCATCAAACGCATTATTTAATTCATTAATTGATAGAATATTTAAGCTATTATAATAATTTAAACTCTTTGTTATATCATCTATTACGTTTCTAAAAAACTCTATTTTTTCTTCATAAACACTCATTAATTTAAACTTATACTAAAATACTATTATATATATAGTATTTTAACTTATAGTATAATATTTGTAAAAATTGATATATTAGTATATAAATATATACTAATAAATCTCTCATGGGAATACCTTACTACTTTAGCTATTTAATAAAAAATCACAATCTTATTATTTCAAAATTGCAATTTTTGAATAATAATATTCACAATCTATTTTTAGATTGTAACTCGCTTATATACGATTCCTTAAATTTTAACAATTTTCAAACAAAACAGCAATTTGAAGAATACATTATTGAAACCGTTATTATTAAAATAGAAGACATTATCAAGATTATTAATCCATGTGAAAACGTTTTCATTGCATTTGACGGAGTTCCGCCTTTTGCTAAAATTAGTCAACAAAAGAATAGGCGTTATAAATCTGCTTATCAGAGCAGATTATTTAAAACACACGTATTATGGGATAGTTGTGCTATTACACCAGGAACACTTTTTATGAATAATTTGAATAATGCAATAAGTTTGCATTTTAAAAATAAGGTTTATAATTCCTCTAATAAACCATTAAATGTTATATTAAGTTTATCCAATGATGTTGGTGAAGGAGAGCATAAAATATTTCAATATATAAGGCAATCTACAAATATTATTACCAAAAATAGTGTTATTTATGGTATGGACGCTGACTTAATCATGCTTTCTTTAAACCATTTAAAATATACAAAAAATGTTTATTTATACCGAGAAACACCCGTTTTTATTAATTCATTGGATAAGTCTCTTAATGAAAATGAAAAATATATTATAAATATTAACTTGCTTGGTTCTATCATCTATAAAGAGATTACAAATGACATAATCATGATGAATGATACTCCTGACTGGTTAAGAGATGCTGAGTTTACTATGGACATATCGTTAAATATAACCCGTTCTAATGGGTTTTATAATAAAATAGAAGATTACATATTTATATGTTTCTTGTTAGGAAATGACTTTTTACCACATTTTCCCGCTTTAAACATTAGATATAACGGATTTACCGTTTTACTTGAATGTTATAAAAAAATGTTTGGATCAAACGACTTTTTAACAGCTAATAATTCTATTAATTGGCATAACTTTAAAAAATATATTAAAGCTATTGCTGAGCATGAAGAAACCTTTATAAAGCAAGTGTATGCTATTAGAGAGAAGCAAGGGAGTAAATTTTATCCCGAAAACAGCACAGAAGAAATTCAAACAAAGTTCAATTGTATTCCATCATGGGATCGCAACATTAAATTATTTATAAATCCATATGAAAGGGACTGGAGCCATCGCTATTATTATAGTTTGCTTTCAATAAACTCCAATAAGGATGATTATAATCAAAATATTGAAATAGTGTGCAGAAATTATTTGGAAACTTTGCACTGGGTTTATTGTTATTATAGTTCATCTTGTAAAAATTGGACTACTTATTATAAATATAACTATCCACCATTATTAAGTGATTTATATTCCTATATTCCATATTTTAACAGTGAATTTGTAATTAGTGAAAATAATGACATTTTACATGAAAAATTATTGTTATGCCATGTTTTACCTAGAAAAAGTCTGGTCTTAGTTCCTGATAAAATTCATAATTATCTATTAAGCAATTATGAATATTTATATAAAGAAGATTATAACATTGACTATGCGTTTTGTAAATATTTTTATGAAGGACATGTTATGTTTCCTGAATTTAATATTGACGAATTTAATAAAAATATTTTGAAGTTATTATGATTATGAAACATATTTTAAACATTCATTGAAAAATAACTCAACACCACCTATGTCTGATCCTAAATGACATTTATCGGGTATATACCAATGTTCTTTTTCTGTGTTACTATATGCAAGAAGTGCAGGTATTCCATTTAACATTTTCATTTTTTTCATTTTCATATACAATTCAAGCGAATTGTCAATGTCTATTTCATAATATTGAATAGATGCTGGTTTGATTTTTTCAAATTCTGAACATATAGTCTTTATTTTTTTACACGGACCACACCATTGAGCAGTAAATTTTAATATAATTAATTCTTTGTCTTGTAAATTTGCTACTTTTGTTGTCAAAACCTTCTCGTCAATTATTTCACTCATGTATAAAATAGTTATATACTTTAATTTTATATATTTTTTTTATAAAATTAACTTATTGCATTTTTCCGGATTATTGCATTTTTCCGGATTTTTATTATAAACTTTTCAAAAACCCGAAAAATGCGATTTTTCACTTTTATGACCATTAAGGTCATAATTATTTTTATTATAAAATTTGTGTTTTTTTTTCAAAATTTATAAAAGGAAAATTTTTTTGAAAAATGGACATTTATAAATGTCCAATTTACAATAGTACAAACCTTTATAGAAAAATTGTGCAAAAAACTGCGCTTTTTAGTTTTGTGAGCATAATGCTAAGGAAAAATAAAATAAAGGTGAATAAACGCCTTACCATGAAAATTTTTAAATAAAAAAAAAGGATTTAGGAGTTTTTTTGTTGTATAAATATACAACAAATGACAACCGAAAAAGCGCAAAAAAGCGCACTTTTTTTTTTATGTGAAAAGTGTGACTATAGATCAAGTAAGAAATCGGATTTCAACCGTCATCTTTTGACACCTAAGCATAAAAATACAACTTTTTTACAACTTTATACAACAAAAAGCGCACAAAAAAATGATAACGTCACAAATTTTTCATGTGAGTGTGGAAAAGCCTATCCATATAGGGCATCTTTACATAATCATAAAAAAAAGTGTGTTTTTTCGGACAAAAAAAGCGCAAAAAAGCGCACAGACGAATTGTCAAGTGACAATAACGATGAGCAGGTTATTTTAACAAACGATATAATTATTAAATTGTTGAATGACAATAAAGAAATGAGAGAGATTATTGCAAAACAACAGGATCATATGATGAAGCAACAAAATCAAATAAGTGAATTAATACCAATGGTAGGTAATAATAATAATAATCATATACAAAACAATAAATTCAATATACAAGTGTTTCTGAATGAGCGTTGTAAGGATGCAATAAATATGAGTGATTTTATAAAATCAATACGAGTTAGTTTACAACAACTTGACTATACTAAGCAAAATGGATTAGTAAACGGGCTAAGTAATGTAATTATAGAAAACATGAATAAATTAGGATTGTATCAAAGACCAATACATTGCACTGATTTAAAACGTGTATCTTTATATATAAAGGATGATGATAATTGGGAGAAAGATGTAAATAAAGAGAAAATTAGAAAAGCAATAAAAGATGTATCAACCAAACAATTTTGCGCTTTAAGCAATTGGACAAAAGAGAATCCGGATTTTCAAAATAATGAGACTAAGCAAAATTATTATACACACACACTTGTAGCAATAGCAAATAATAAGGAACATAACGAAGATAAAATAATTAAAAAACTTTGCACAAATAGCTATATAAAAGAAGAGAGCTATATAAAAGAAGAGGATTAACTAATAATTGAAATATATTTTAAAATTATATTTTAAAAATTATATTTTTAAAATTATATTTAGCATATATATAAAGAATGGTCTTCTCTATAAGACGTCTAAAAAAACGTTATGATACAAGAAAAAATAGGCACATGTCTAGAAAGAGGATGTTTTATCGCGGTAAAGGCATTCATCCGCGTCCACCTTCGTATTTACCTATTCCACCACCACGACCACCGTCACTGCCTATTCCGCCGCCTCGTTCACCATTACTACCAAAACCACTAGCCTTAAATATACCTATTCCACCACCACCTAACCCATTATTTAGCCCACCATCACCTAACCAATTTATTATTAGATCACCAACAACGCCGCGAAAAATGCAAGAAAAGAAACCAAAAATGCAAGAAAAGAAACCAAAAATACAAGAAAAGAAACCAAAAATGCAAGAAAAGAAACCAGAACCAGAACCAACACCAACACCAACACCAACACCAGAACCAACAATACCACAACAAAGGCGCAGTTTAAGACAACTAATAATAAATTCTGAGCAAAATAAAAAAATTAAACGAAGATAAATAGATTTAACAATGTTTTATAATATTTATGAATTAGATTTAAAGATAATATAATATATTTTACTTAGACTATATATAAACAACAAATGACACAAACAAAAAAATATAAAAGAAAAGGTTATAAAAGAAAAGGTTATAAAACAAGAAAATTACGCAACTATTATAAAAACGTAAGGCAAACACCACTATCAAAAAAAAAATACGGTCGCGGTAATGGTGCCAGTATACTATCTAGTGGTATACCACCACCTACACCACTACCTACACTACTACCTACACCACCACCACCACTACTACCTACACCACTACCTACACCACCACCACCACCACCACGTCCTTCTAGGTCAAATAGGCGATGGGGGTAAAAATGTAAGTTTTGTACTAGAAACAAAGCATTAAGCTTATAATTTACTATATTCATTTTATTATAATTTTTCATAACAAAATGAGTATTTATTTATTAATGTGTGCTTCTTCTGGTTTTTTTTCTTTTATATTTTCTTATTCTTTTTGTATTTCTAATATTTTTTCTAATGCGTCTTTTTGATAATTTTGCAGCAACAGATGATAACGGTATACTATCCTCAAATGTATATGAATATTTTACAAACTTCTTCTTGCGATTTGTCTTCGGTTAAATAATAATCAATCGCAGATAATTTATAATCTTCGCTTTTATGATTAGGCATTACTTATATAATAATATAAATAAATTAAATGCTAACCCTATCCATCATGCATACATTTTCTATTTTATAATTTGTTTCTGGAATTCCAACTCTTGAACATATTTCTTTTGCTTTTTCTAATGTAAGAGAACTATCGAGACTACCCGCATAAATAATAGGCTTTAATGAGCCTGCTACAATTCTCTCAGTTTTGATGATTTTATCAATGGCGGATATAATTGGGTCTATAGGTGTGGTCGCGTCTAAATGTGTCATAAATTTTTTAGTTCCAATTATCATTGCTAACCCAGTGCAAGTTGCTAACCCAGCGGTAGATAACTCTTCCGAAATATTTCCAATTCTATACTTTGATTGGTCTACGTGGGTTGGGTCTTTTACATAAAGTTGTTTAAACACTGCAATATTATCTACATCGGGTCTATACTTGTTTGTAACCATAGATACATTTACAAGATTATCATCAATATCATAATACTTGTATGGTCTATCTAAAAAAAATTTTGCTTGTAAAGTGTCGCTTGTTAACCCAAAATTACTACCTAATCTAGTCCACTCATCATATTTTCCTTTAGTTTGTAATTCTTCAACTATTTCTTGGTATGTCCTTCCCCCAGCATTCGTTTTTTTATTTTTTCTTGTTTTGTTTTTTTTATTAAATTCTTCTCGCGATATCCTTTTTTTTTCACCATTTTTTTTTAATTTGTAAAAATAACCCTTTTTAGTTTTTAAGTATTCAACCATTCTATAATAATATATAAGAAAAAATCGGCGTTTTAAATGTCCAAAGGTGTAAGAAGATTCCATCAAGCTGCTAAATGCGCGCCCAAGGATCAGAACGGACTTCTCCTCATATGCGCCACCGTTGCCGTTGGTGCCGGGAAAAATTGAAGGATCGAACGCCAGTATGGATACAGTGCGGCTTGTTCCAACACAACACACACAAGCCTTCCTTCCGACCCTTCCTTCCAACCCTTCCCATCATGTCGACCCTTGCCGTCTCTGCTCCTGTTGTTGCCCCTGCTGCGCTTGCTGCTCCCTCTGCCGTCCCTGCCGTTCCGGCTGACGTGCTGGCGAAGCAACTGAGCAGCATCAGGAACCACAGCTCCGCATCGGCGCTATTCCGCAAGGCCGCACACGACAGCGGCAACACCGACTCCAACCTCACCAAGGAGGAGATGGTGCGCTACGCGCAGTTCCTCAAGGGGTGCATGGCCTCCAGGGATCTGGTGCTCATCACCACCTTCACCTTCGCCAAGTCCCTCACTCTGTGGGACATGAGCGAGACGGAGATGCTCCACGACTGGATGCGTCGCAAGATGTCCTACTTCACGCCAGGGCTTGCGCTGGGCTTCCGCTACTCGGACGACGGCAAGAGCGTCGTGGCTACGCGGAACACCAAGGCGGTGATGCCGACGGAGCCGGTGTATTCGTTCGGAGTCCTGGTGATCAAGCCAGAGAAGCCGCTCGCCAAGGATGACGCTGCCGCACTCTGCACGGAGATCGACGACCTCATCTCCTCGGCTGACGAGGAAGACGACACGGAGGACGAGGACAACACCACCTACTTCTGGTACGACTAACCTACATGTTCCGCACGCGCTCTAAACCCCAATAATCCATAAAAAGCACAAAACCACAAAAACCCACAAAAAATTTTTCGGTGTTAGATCATGCTGTACGCCACACCCGCTTCGCTAGAGTCAAAGGCGTTGATACCACGCATCCACTCGCCGCCGTTCTGCGCCATCTCAGGCGCGTAGCCGGCCGCCTGGTTCCCGCCAGGGCTGCTGAGCTCGCTGCCCAGTCCCGAAGCTACGACGGCGTTCATATTGACGCCGGGGTGAGCCTCAATCATCTGCTCGGGATGCCGGAAGTTGCTGCCGAACTCTGCCGACATATTGATGGTCTTGTTCAGCGGGTCCGAATGTTCGGGGATGTTGTACTGCGTGGTGGGAGGTGTGCGCTGAAGCGGTTCAGGGGTGCGCAGATCCTCCTCGGTCTGTCCAGGAACCTGCGGCATCGCATGAGGCGGTATGCGCTGAACTACAGGCGCAGGCGCTTCATCATCGCCGGCTTGTGCATCGTTCGCGCCTACATGACCGTCCTCAGACGGCACGTCCTGGGCAAACCGTACGTGCTTTTCTCGCTCCTCATCGGTCTGGCTGTAAGGGGGAAACTTCTCCTCTGCACCGCTCGTACCGGCAGCAGCCTGGTAGATGTGATAGCCGAAAAAGGCAAAGACAGCCAGCAAGGCAAGAAGCAGGAGCCATGAGAGCGGAATCCGGGCAGCCATTGTTTTTACTACCGTTTACGCATGAATTATCTTTGGTTTTTGACCCCATTTGCGGTCTAAACGGCTGTATTAAAAAGTAGCTTTAAAGAAGAAATGGACCCCTCTGGCGTTAGCATCGAACTTATCGCTTCAACCGTCGTCGCTAAGACATCACTGCCGCCCGCTCTTGAAAAGGCGGTCGCGGACTTATCAGGCGCGGTCCACTCGGGCGCGGACCTGCTGCGCCATGTTCCGGCCCTGGCCGCCGCGGCGCAGAGCCTGGGTGTGCCTGGGCGTGAAAAGCTGGGCCTGGTCCAGAGCGCGGCGCATGCGGCCGTGGACCTGTATGTGCCCGAGGCGGACCGTGGTGCGGCGCATGGCCTTGTTGACGGTGTCCTTCCGTCCGTGGTCCGCGCGGTCCTGGATGTGTCCCAGGGGCATGTGAAGATTGAGGCCGCCCTTCAGGCCGCGGCCGTTGAAATTGTGTCGTCACCCGAGGCGCAGGCGGCCGCACTGGGTCTGGCCCAGCGCTGCCTGGCGTGTCTTCTTCCTCCACGCCAACCCAACGGCGCGACTGCTGCGCCAGCGCCGGCGCAGGAGCTGAAGGGGCGGGTTCTGGCCGTTCAGTAATCCGCGAATCAATAAACTTTTTGATTTCCTCTGGAATGCGAAGCCCGGCTCGACGCGCTGTATTCTGAATTTCAAACAATGTTCCTGTAATTGAAATCAGGCGATTCCAAATACAGTTTCCGACAACGACGCTCTCTTCTTCGTACACATCGTCAACGGCAGGTGGTGGCGCCGCGTCCGGCAAAGGCGTCACCGATTCAAGCAGTCCGTCTGTAGCGCCGGCACCTGCGGCAACAATCTGTGTCCGCCGCTCCGCACGCCACGCTGCTTCGTACTTTGCGCCCGGTACAAATTCACCAACAACGTCACCCCATTTATAGGTCCGCACCATGACGTGATCTCCAGCCGGTAGGCTCCCGTTGTTTTGTAGTGTGAGCCTGTACATCCTACAATTAATTCCGCGCCCTCTGACTTAGACCAAGGCCGGCGGCGACGCACGTCATCAAATTTGAAGCACCGGCCGGATAAATTGTAGGAAGTATAGGTCTCCCCACAAATGCCCACGTATTGTATTGTTCTTCAGCCGAAAGGCACGACTCGAAATGCTCAGATTGGCGATTCATGGCTTGCCGAAGGAAAGCCTTCAACCGCAGCGGCCGGTGCGATTCTTCGTCGCGCCACGCTTCCAGAACTTATTGGAACGTGGAAAGACGGCAAAGGCGCGGCCCAGCAAACGATTCATCTTTATGCGTACAAGACGGGCAAGGCCGGCACGGAGAACAAGCATGAACTTCCGCCACCCCACGACAGCGTCCTGCTCTTTGGAGAGGCGATTGTCTTTGCGACCGTTGGTACGAAGTTTGCCTCTTTCTCCGACACCGAGTACAAGAAGTGGTACGCAGCCGCCTTTGGCGGATTTGAGGATCTCGGCGACGAAGACACTGATTCGGAAGGCGAGGACGGAGAGGATGAAGAGGAAGTTGAAGAGGCTGCCGAAGAGGAGGAAGTCGTC
>SXGQ01604390.1_pt1 | contig 13426 bp, 11 predicted proteins | sample 3178371 | NCBI WGS metagenome assembly SXGQ01 (sample SAMN11356859, study PRJNA531348) | freshwater metagenome | isolation source: freshwater sample F1-20 | place: China: Fuxian Lake, Yuxi | collected 2017-12-25
CACCGGAACCACGATCATCCATGCCACCCGTCGTCCGACCTGACGCACGATCAAGGGGTACGCGAGCGCCACGATCGTGGCCAACGACAACCAGAGAGCCGCCGTCGACCACGACGACGAATCACCGGTCAGTCCGAGTTCGTCGACCGAGGTGAAATGCTCGGCGGGTTCGCCACCCGGTAAAACCGGTGAAGTCAAGGAGGCCCGCACGACCAAACGGTCGTTTCCGTCCACCACGGTGGCCAGGATCAACATGTGGCCCTCGCCCTGGAAGGCGGCCATGTCGCGTGAAGCCCGAACGGTGATGTCGATCACCTCGTAGGTGTGCACTCCCTGCCCGGTGGTAGCGGTGATCTCGTCACCCACCTTCACCTGATCCAGGTTGGCGAACTCGGCGCCATGATCGCGGCTGCGGCCGAGAACGGCCGACACACCCGGCTGTCCGGGCAACGCGGAACCGACCAGATGCCCCGCGGCCTTCGACAATTCGCGCGCCCGTGTTCCTTCGATCACCACGGTGCGAATGTCACGTACCGGGATGTCGATCAGTCCCACCGGTACACCCACGGCGATGGGATTCGACACCGGAGCCAAGCCGTTGATCAGGTCGGACGCCAGTCGATCCTCCAGCATTTCGGACTGCCGATCGTGAATGAGCGGAGCGAACACCGACCCGAACACGAGTGAACCCACCGAAAGAGCGAACAAAGCCACGGCCAGACGTCGTGCCAGGCGAACCACGGGCTTCGTCGCCGGTTCCGAGACCGATATGGAGTCGACGCCGTCGTCGACGAACACGTCCTCTTCCAGCGTCCACTCACGTGTGTTTATGTCGCTCATGATTCACCCTTCTCGCGTCGCCGCAACCATCTCCGCCACGGAGCCGTGCCGAGGATCGCCGCTCCTGACAGTCCGCCCAACCCCAACATCAGCGCCGACGATCCACTGGTCGCTCGCATTGATTTCTCGAAGCGAGGTTCGGGAACGGTGATGGGAGCGGGTTCGGTGGTGGTCGTTCGCGCGATCGTGGTGGAAGTCGACGTGGACGTGGTGGTCGTCTCTTCCACCATGGCGACCGTCGCCGACGGGCGGTAGCGCGGACGGGTGGTGGTCGGCGCCGGAGGACGCGTCGTGGTGGTGGTCGGTGCTCCGATACTCGCGACGATGTTGCGAGTGGCCGCTCGCATGGCCTCGGGAAGAGCCACATAGCCCGACGGCAACAGACCCTGACCGTCACCGACCGCGTAGTTCAACACGCGCTTCACGTCGGCGATCTTCGCGGGCGTGTCGAAGGTCTTGGGAACCATGGCGTAGTCGACTTTGACCATCGGATAAGCCAAGGGATCCTCGGGGGTGGGATCGGCGATCAACACGCCCGACGGCGACACGTCGGCGTCGGCCACGCCACGAGCGATCGCATCCTCGGTGGGCAGAACGACGGAACCATCGGGCTTCAACAAACCCGCCACCTGCAGGCCGAAACGCTTGGCGGTGGGAAGATCGACGACTCCGATGACTCCGCGAACGCTGGTGGGTTCGGATTGCGATGCCGTCGGGGACACACCGTAGAAGAGTCTCAGCGCGATGCTCTTCTGTCCCTGACGCGGCAGGTAGAAGGGGTCGGTGTCGACCAGTTCGAAGGCGTCGCGCGGGTACGTGTAGCCCAGATACGGCGCATTCAGATTCACCCGCCACGTGTCGTTGTTCGCGAGGAACTTCTGCGCCTCGGGATCGGCCGAGAACCACGAGGTCAGAATCGACGCCGACGCCGAGCGTTCGGCACGTACGAGAACGCGGTTGATTCCATTGGTCGGAAAACGAACCGTCGGATTCAGGTTCAACAACTCACGATCACGAACGAACGTCTCGATGGACGTGTTGGTGACCAGTCGCGCCACCAAACGCGGCGACAACACCAGGTTCTCGATGCGTTGGCCCGTGAACGGATCGGTCATGTTGTACGCCACCACCATCGCGCTGGCGGCCACCGGAGCGTACGAGTAGTCGCGATGGTCGGGATGATGGGACAACTCGTCCTCGGTGGCCGGCAACGCGGTGACTCCAATGTCGACCAAACCCGCGAGGAAGTTCTCGCGTCCGGTGGTGCTGGAGGTCTCGGTGTAATCGACGACCACCGGATCCGACCCCTGACAGATGCGCGCGGCCCACGAATAGAACAGACCGGCCGACGTGGCCGATCCGTCGATTCGCACGTCGAAATCGACGATGTTGGGACAGTCCGCTTGCGACGGCGCGAAGCTGATCGGGATCACCACGTGCGCCGCCGGCAAGGTGCCGGGCTGAATCGGCTGCGCGTCGTTCTCGTACACGAGAATCGAACACGGGTTGGATGCCGAACACGCCAACTGAGGCAGGTTGCTGGCCGGGCGCACCTCGAACTGGGCCGAACCCGTGCCATCGGACGCCGTCACGTCGAGCAAACGATTGCCGTTCGCCAGATCCGGGAACGGTTGGGCCGTGTAGCAATCGTCGAGGGACGTCGGATTGGCCCGACACTGCAGGATGATCAGCGTGTACACGTTGGCCTGGGTGGTGGGCCGGAAGCCCGACCATGACACGTTCACCACTTCGTTCGTCAGGTCCACTCCGGGGCTGACCGAGGCCGTTCGACCGCCGGGACCCGAAGCTGTCACGAGCGCACGAGGGGCCGGCTCGGCCAATGCGGTTCCACCTTGGCCGGCGGTGGCCAACGTCGACACCGAGAACGCCGCCAAGAGCAGCGCGAAGGTGCGACGCAGTCGGTCGGTGGCTCGCGGAGGGGTTGAGGGTGACTCGGACACGGCGAAAGGTTCCTGTCGTTCGAGCGTCGGCTCGCTGGCGGGGACGAGCCGAAACTAGAACCCGATCTCCGTCCCCGAAAGTGGGGCCGGAATGACTTGGCACGATGTTCAACTCCCGTTCACCTTCCGGTCAGAGGACCGTCAGATGACGCATCAAGGCTGGTCAGGTGACGAGCGTGGCCGACGTGAGCGAATCGAATCTCGTCGACGAGGCCCGGGTCACCCCCGTCGTTCGTCGCAGCAAGGTCGACCGGGCCTACCGCGCCGTGGCAACGTTGTCGGGCTCCGTCGTGTTCGTGGTCATGGCGCTCATCGGCGGCTTCCTCCTGTACCGCGGCATCGATGCTTTGCGAATCTCCGGATGGGGGTTCATCACCGAGAGTCAGTGGGCCCCCGACATGGGCGGAGCGTTCGGGATCGCGGCCGTCCTCCCCTACACGGTCTCCATCGCCCTGGTCGCGTTGTTCCTCGCGGTCCCCATCTCCGTCGCCACCGCGCTGTTCATCACCGAGTACGCCCCACGACGACTTCGTCGCTTCCTCACCGCCACCATCGACCTTCTGGCCGCGGTGCCCAGCCTCATTTACGGGCTTTGGGGGCTCTTCTACCTACAACCTCGACTCATCACCCTGTCGAAATGGCTCGCCGACAACCTCGGATTCATCCCTTTTTTCGAGGTGAACGAGGACTTCGGCACCTCGTTGGGGGTGTTCCCGTCGTCGACGTTCGTGGCCGGTGTCATCGTGTCATTGATGGTGATCCCCATCTGCACCTCGGTCATGCGCGAGGTGTTCGGTCAGGCCCCTCCCGGTGAGCGCGAGGGTGCCATGGCCCTGGGTGGCACACGTTGGGGCGTGGTGCGCGACGTCGTCCTGCCTTTCGGTCGCGGCGGAATCATCGGTGGATCGATGCTCGGACTCGGTCGCGCGCTGGGCGAGACGATCGCCGTGACGCTCATCATCTCGCCTTCGTTCGACGCCAAGTGGTCGATCGTGGAACAGGGTTCCAACAGCATCGCGGCGTTGATCGCGTTGAAGTTCTCCGAATCCACCGAGACCGGTATCAGCGCGCTCATGGCCGCGGGCTTGGCGCTCTTCGTCATCACCCTCATCGTGAACACCGCGGCTTCGAGCGTCGTCAATCGTTCACGTTCCGGCTCGGCAACGGAGATCTGACCGCCATGGCTCTCGCGCTGCGTCGTCGTCGAAACGTCACCGAAGCCGTTGCCGACGAGAAGATCCGCATCCGATCGGTCGAGTCCATCGACGTGACGGTGATGATCGGTTCGGCGATCGCTTCGTTCGCCCTGTCCCAACTGCTGTACGAGACGTTCCTGCCCCTCTCGGGTGCCCTCGGATACGTCGTGGTCTGGTACGTGCTGTTCCTCGCCGTCTCCTGGATCGCCGTGCGCGAGCTTCGCGGGAACGTGCGCGCCAAGGATCACCTGGCCCGAGTGGTCGTGTGGAGTGGCGCTTCGATGGCCATCGTTCCTTTGATCCTCATCGTGCTCTACGTGGTCGGAAAGGGTTACCACGCACTACGACCCCAATTCTTCGCCGAAGATCAGCGTTACGTCGGCGCACTGAGTGATGCCACCGAAGGTGGTGGTGCTCATGCCATCATCGGCACCATCCAGCAAGTGGGTATCGCCAGCCTCATCGCCGTTCCGCTCGGCATCACCACCGCGGTGTACCTCAACGAGGTGAAGGGCCGCTTGGCCAAGCCACTGCGAACGGTGGTGGATGCGATGAGTGCGGTTCCCTCGATCGTGGCTGGTCTGTTCATCTACGCCGCCTGGATCCTGGCACTCGGCAATCAGCAGACCGGTCTGGCCGGATCGCTCGCTCTCTCGGTGCTCTTCCTCCCCACCGTCACGCGAACCGCCGAAGTGGTGCTACGACTGGTGCCCGGCGGACTTCGTGAGGCATCACTGGCCCTCGGCGGCACCGAATGGCGCACCACGTCGCGCGTGGTGTTGCCCACCTCGCGTTCCGGTCTGGTGACGGCCGTGATTCTCGGCGTGGCCCGTGTCATCGGCGAGACCGCACCGCTCATCCTCACCGTCGGTGGCGCGTTCATCATGAACTGGAATCCACTCGCGGGCAAGCAGGACTCGTTGCCGTTCTTCGTGTTCCGCCTCATCCGTTTCCCCCAGGAATCGCAGATCGCGCGCGCCTGGACCGGCGCCCTCGTGCTCATGATCCTCGTGCTCGTCCTCTTCGTCATCGCCCGCGCGATCGGAGGACGAGGTCCCGACCACATCGGCCGTCTCAAGAAATGGCGTCTCCAAAGAAAGGGTCTGGCATGACAGATCTGCAGATCACCACTCCGATTCCCACGGTGGCTTCGTCCACCGCGGTTCTCGCAGACGACACCCGGGGTGCAGCCGGGCTCACCGCCAACAACGTGGCGTGCTGGTTCGGCACCAAGAAGGTGCTCGAGGGCGTGTGCCTCGACATGGCGCCCGGCCAGGTGACCGCGCTCATCGGACCCTCCGGTTGCGGCAAGAGCACGTTCCTGCGCACCCTCAACCGCATGCACGAACTCGTGCCCGGGGCGACTTTGGGGGGCGAAATCCTCATCAACGGTGTCGACATCTATCGCGGTGCCATTCCGGTCACCGACGTCCGCCGACGTATCGGCATGGTGGTCCAGAAGCCGAACCCGTTCCCGGCCATGACCGTGGCCGAGAACGTGGTGTCGGGTCTCAAGCTCTCCGGCATGAAGGTCACCAAGTCCGAACGTGACGATCTGATCGAGTCGTGTCTCTCCAAGGCCGGACTGTGGAACGAGGTCAAGAACCGTCTCGGTGATCCGGGCCGCGCCCTGTCCGGCGGACAGCAGCAGCGTCTGTGCATCGCCCGTTCACTCGCCGTCAGCCCCCAGGTGCTGTTGATGGACGAACCGTGTTCGGCCCTCGACCCCACGTCGACCCGACGCATCGAGCAGACCATCAGCGAGATCTCGGAGTCGGTGACCATCGTGATCGTGTCCCACAACATGCAGCAGGCACAGCGCGTCTCCGATCGTTGCGCCTTCTTCCTCGCCGCCGAGAACGAACCGGGTCGCATCATCGAGGAAAGCCCCACCAAGGACATCTTCACCAATCCGCGCGACTCGCGCACGGAGGACTACGTGAACGGACGATTCGGATGAAACCCATCTCCCGTTGGACGATCGCCTCGGCGCTCGTCGCTTCTCTCGTCGTGTCGACCGGAGCCTCGGTGGCCTCGGCCTCCGATCCCGTCGACGGTGCCGGCTCCACCTGGAGCCAGATCGCCGTCGACCAGTGGCGCGCCGACGTGGCCCGTCAAGGATTGGTCGTCAACTACCAGGGTGTCGGCTCCACGGCCGGTCGCGTGGCGTATTACCAAGCGCAGGTCGACTTCGCCGTGAGCGAGATTCCGTTCCAATCTGCCCAATACGACCGGCAGGGCAACCTGCTGGCCGATGAAACGCAACTGGCCGCGGCCCGTCCCTACGCGTACCTGCCCATCGTCGCCGGTGGAACCGCGTTCATGTACAACCTCAAGGCCAACGGCCAGCGAGTGACCGACCTGAAGTTGTCCCCCACCACCGCGGCCAAGATCTTCACCGGTCAGATCACCATGTGGAACGACCCGTTGATCGCCGCGGACAACCCGCAACGAGTCATGCCCGCCACGCGCATCAAGCCGGTCATCCGTTCCGACGGCTCGGGCACCACCGCACAGTTCACCGCGTTCATGGCCGATGAGACCACCTCCGACTGGAACGTTCTCTGTCAACGCGCGAACCTCGGCTCGTCGTGTCCGGCGACCTCTCTCTACCCGGACTTCCCCAACTCCGGATTCGCCGCTCAGCAGTTCTCCGACGGCGTGGCCAACTTCGTGGCGGCCCAGTACAACGACGGTGCCATCACCTACGTCGAATACGGATACGCCAAGGAGCGCGGATTCCCGGTGGCCTCGGTGAAGAACGCCTCGGGCAATTACACGCAACCGACCGCCGTGAACGTTTCCGTGGCGCTACAGGGGGCCCGCATCAACAGCGACGGCACGCAGGTGCTCGGAGGCGTGTATCGCAACTCCGATTCTCGCGCCTACCCGATCTCGAGCTACTCGTACATGATCGTGCCCACCACCGAAGCGGCACCGTTCAACGCGTCAAAGGGCCAGAGCCTGTCGGAGTACATCTTCTACTTCCTGTGCGCGGGCCAACAGAAGGCCGAGCAACTCGGATACGCCCCGTTGCCCCGCAATCTCGTCGAGTTCGGTTTCGAAGCCGTGACCCGCATCCCCGGTGCCGTTGCCGCACCGTCCATCGACTCCTGTTCCAACCCCACCATCACCGGTGGCTTCCTCGTTCCCAAGGCCAACCCCACGGCCACCACCACGGCTCCCGCCGGTGGAACGAGTGGAAGTGCGGGTTCGAGTGGCGGTTCCTCGGGAACCACTCTCCCCGGAGCCACCACCGTGCCCGGTGCCGTCGGAGAACCGAGAACGGAGGTTGGTGAAACGACGAATGGTGAAGTCGTCGACGCCACCGGCAGCGAGGCCGTCATCGCCACGCCGGGGGTGGCCATGGCCACCAGCGTCGAGATCGACACGGAAGGCTCCGGCGCATCGCCCTTCATCTACCTGCTCATCGCCGTGCTCATCCTGGGCATCGCGGTCGGTCCACCGATCGTCGCCGGTCGCCTGCGTCCGTCGGTGAAGCAGTAGGGTCCCCGTCCTGATGATCCGTCGGTCCATCACCCTCCTCGTGGTCGCGCTCGTTTCCCTCGGAGGACTCTCCGCGTGCTCCGGTGACGACGCGTCCCCGGACGGCACGACACCCGAAGTGGGAATGCCGGATCCGCCGATTCCATCGGAGGTGAACGCCATTCCCTTCACCGTGGGGGCTGTGGCCGCGGCTGGCAACGCCGACGTCCGCATGCAATTGGTGGCGGAGTCGCCGGTGGTCGATGAGGACGTGTTCCTCCTCGACGTGTGGGTGAAGAGTGGTGCGCTCGAGCCCTTCACCATCACGCCGGACATGTTCCGCGTGTACACGGTCGACGGGAAGTCGTACACACCCGAGGCCGTGGGTGACATCGCGCGCTTCGGTGAGGCCACGCTGAACTCCGGAGAGACCCACAGCGGCCTGATGGCCGTGCGGATCACGACGGACTCGGAGCCCGCGATGTTCCTGGCCGACTTCACCGACCTCGGTGAGCGCTTCTTCGCCGTCGCGTTCTCGGTCGACCCCGAGTTCGTGCCGATCTCGCCCGAGGGCTGATCAACCGGGCAAGTCGCCGATGGTCTCGTTCGGACCGACGGCTTCCCACTCACCACGTCGACGGACCAACGCCGACTCCGACGGCAGGAACACCACGGGCACGTTGGCCAGCTTCCTCGTGCGCGCGTGACGGTCGGGTGTCACCTTCTCCGCCTGAGCCACCACGGCCATCCCCGTCACCAGACCGAGGCCCAACGCCAAGGCTCCACCGCGCGGGTCGATCATGGGGTCGCACAATGCCGAGGCGGGTGCACCCGATCCCACGACCACACCACCTTCTTTCAACACGTGATGCAACGCATCGAAGATGGGAGTGTCCTTGATGACACTTCGCAGATGAATGGGGTTGTCACCGACCAACCAGACGGCATCCGCTTTGCGCACCACGTGAGCCGCGTCGGTCTCCATCGCTTCGACCCGTCGCATCACCATCAACGCGTCGATCTCGACTCCGAGTCGTTCACCCCACGACATGGCCGCGGCCACGAGAACCTCTGGACGTTCGAACGCGTCGGCGGTGGGGAGTACCACCACCTTCTTCGCCTTCACCTCGCCGAGCAACCGCCGATCGAGCTCGTCATGAGCGGTGAACGCGCCCCCGCCTTGGAAAACGATGATGCCCTTGTCGGTGGAGTCGCCCATGTCGCGAGCGTACGCCATCACACCGGTTCGAGCAGGTGCGCCTCCAACGAGCGCCAATGATCCTCGGTGACACCAATGGTGGAGCAGAACGCGCGAATGTCACCGTGGGCGGCGCGCAGGTCGCTCAACACGCCGGCGATCGAATCCGGATGCGCGGCTCGGAACACCGCAGGCATCGTGGTGAAACGTTCGGCCAATTCCGGCGCCGCCGTGACCGCCCATTGCCGCGTGCGTTCTCCGGCTTCCTGACTGAGCCCGTAATCAGCGGCCACCGTGGCGTCGTCGACGCCCAATCCTGACAGAAGCAACCCGGCCACCAGGCCCGTGCGATCCTTGCCCGCGGCGCAGTGGAACACCACCGGCGAGTTCTCCGAATCGGCGATCACCCGTAACGCGGCACCCACGAAGTCACCGCCTTGTTCGAGCATCAAGTGGTACTTCTCCCGCAGGAACTCGCTCTGGTGCTCGGACCACTTGCGAGCCTCTTCCATGTCCCAGGTGCGATCGATGATCGAGAAATGATGGAAGTCCACGGGGTAACGATCGACGGGGAAAGTCCCGCGCTCCTGCAGTTCCTCGGCCGTGCGCAGATCGATCACGGTTCGCAAGCCGAGCGGACGCAGCACCTCCAGGTCGTCGGTGGTCAGCCGATACAGACCATCGGCGCGAAAGACCTTTCGCCAGGTGACCCGCCGACCATCACCGGTGGCGTATCCGCCGATGTCCCGGAAGTTGTGCACCGCCGTCAGGGGAACGAAGCGGTCGGGGTGGTCGATCACTCGTTGGATCGTAACCGGCGGTCGTGAACGTCGGGCTTTGTCCGGGTTACCAAACGGTAACTATCATCACGGAAGCCGCGGGATCTCGTCCCCCACTCAAGGAGCACGCACATGGCCATCACGACCGTCGGAGTTGTCGGATCCGGAATCATGGGTTCGGGTCTCGCCGAAGTCATCGCTCGCGGGGGCATGAACGTCATCGTTCGTTCGCGCAGTCAGGCCACCGCCGATGCCATGGTCGCCTCGGTGGGCAAAGGTCTGAGCAAGCAAGTCGAGAAAGGGCGTCTCACCGAAGACGAGAAGGGTGCCATTCTCGGTCGCATCACCGCGGTGAGCGATCTGTCGAAGTTGGCCGACTGTGATCTGGTCATCGAGAGCGTCGTCGAGGATCTCGAGACGAAGAAGTCGCTGTTCGCCGAACTCGACAAGGTCGTCAAGGCCGGAGCGATCATCGCCACCAACACCTCCACTCTTCCGGTGATCGAGTTGGCCATGAGCACCGGTCGCCCCGAGTTGGTCTGCGGTATCCACTTCTTCAACCCGGCCACCGCCATGCCGTTGGTCGAGATCGTGCGTCCGCTGTCGGCCAGCGACGACACCATCGCGGCCGCCACCGCGTTCGCCGAGGCCTGCGGCAAACAGCCCGTGCAGGTGAAGGATCGCGCCGGTTTCATCGTGAACGCGTTGCTCTTCCCGTATCTGAACAACGCCGTGCGCATGCTCGAGCAGGGCACCGCGAACATGGCCGACATCGACACCGCCATGAAGGGCGGTTGCAACTTCCCCATGGGTCCGTTCGCGTTGCTCGACCTGGTCGGCCTCGACACCTCGCTGGCCATCCTCGACGCCCTGTACAACGAGTTCCGCGATCCCAACTACGCCGCCATGCCGACCCTGCGTCGCATGGTGGCGGCCGGACAGCTGGGTCGCAAGACCAAGTCCGGCTTCTACACGTACTGAACCCGATGACCGCGCAGTGGCCGGTCGCCGACGAGGACGCCGCTCGTTTCACCGCGCCACAAAGAGACATCCCCGACACGGAGTGGGACTTCTCGCACGTCGTCTTCGGTGACGACGACCTGATCGCCGTGGGCGCCGACCTCGAGACGGGCACGCTGTTGAACGCTTACTCGAACGGTCTCTTCCCCATGCCGATCGGTCGGGGCAAGCTCGGCTGGTTCAGTCCCGTGCAACGGGGTGTCGTCCCGATCGACGGATTCCATGCGTCGTCCTCGATGCGCAAACACGCCAAGCGATTCTCCGTCCGCTTCGACACCCGCTTCACCGAGGTCATGACGGCCTGTGGAGACAAGAAACGCGAGCACGGTTGGATCAACGATGAATTCATCGCGGCCTACTCCGAGTTGCACCAACATGGGTGGGCACATTCGTGCGAGGTGCTCGTCGACGACGAGTTGGTCGGCGGCGTCTACGGGGTTCGCATCGGACGCTTCTTCGCCGGTGAGAGCATGTTCCATCGACGCACCGACGCCTCCAAGGTCGCCCTCTGGGCGTTGACTGCCACCATGGCCGCGGCGGGCATGAGGCTGTTCGACGTTCAATGGACCACCCCCCATCTCGTGTCCCTCGGGGCCGTCGACGTGCCCCGCGTGGAATATCTGAGACTTCTGTCCGAGGCGAGAAACGCCTGAATTTCCCGACAGACTGACCAAATGGCCGACGTTCAGAAGACCGGAGCTCGACAGACCAAGCGCGACGAGCCGTGGTTGATGCGCACCTACTCGGGGCACTCCACCGCCAAGGCATCCAACGAGCTGTACCGAACCAACCTGGCCAAGGGTCAGACCGGTCTGTCCATCGCCTTCGACCTGCCGACGCAAACCGGTTACGACCCCGACTCGCTGATGGCCGCCGGTGAGGTGGGCAAGGTCGGCGTGCCGGTGGCGCACCTCGGACACATGCGCACGCTGCTCGACGGCATCCCGCCCGGACAGATGAACACGTCGATGACCATCAACGCCACGGCGGCCTGGTTGCTCGCTCTGTACGTGGCCAATGCCGAGGATCAGGGCGTCGCCCGCGCCGCCTTGCGCGGCACCACGCAGAACGACATCGTCAAGGAGTATCTGTCGCGGGGCACGTACATCTTTCCGCCCGTCCCCTCGCGACGACTGATCGTCGACATGGTGGCTTGGTGTGCCAACAACGCGCCCAAGTGGAATCCCATGAACGTGTGCTCGTACCACCTGCAAGAGGTGGGCGCCACGCCGGTACAGGAGATCGCGTACTCACTGGCCACCGCGGTCGGAGTTCTCGATGCCGTGCGTGACTCCGGGCAGGTTCCTCCGGAACAGTTCGCCCAGGTCTTCGGGAGCATCTCGTTCTTCGTGAACGCCGGTATTCGATTCATCGAGGAAATCTGCAAGATGCGGGCCTTCACCGAACTGTGGGATCGCATCGGCCTCGAGCGCTACGGCGTCACCGACGACAAGGCCCGTCGCTTCCGCTCCGGCGTGCAGGTGAACTCTCTCGGACTCACCGAGGCACAGCCCGAGACCAATGTTCAGCGCATCGTGCTCGAGATGCGGGCGGTGTCGCTGTCGAAGAACGCCCGTGCCCGCAGCATCCAATTGCCGGCGTGGAACGAGGCCCTCGGTCTGCCACGTCCGTGGGACCAACAGTGGAGCCTGCGCATGCAACAGGTGTTGGCCTTCGAGACCGACCTGCTGGAATACGGCGACATCTTCGACGGCTCCACCGTCATCGAGTCCAAGACCGCCGAGTTGCGCGATGCGGCGTGGGCCGAGTTCGAGGACGTGCTGGCGAACGGCGGCGCGTTCGAATCCGTCGACATGCTGAAGGGTCGTCTGGTGAAGTCGATGGCCGAACGCAGCCGTCGCATCGAGAGTGGCGAGCAGGTCGTGGTCGGTGTCAACAGCTACACCGAGTTCGAGTCGTCACCCCTCGGTGGCGAGGGCAACATCGTGAAGGTCGATCCCGACGTCGAACGACAGATGATCGACGACGTGAACGCGTGGCGGGCCAACCGTGACGAATCCGCCGTGCGGGCCGCCCTCGACGAGTTGCGTCGGGCGGCGCTGGGTTCCGACAACATCATGGAGCCGTCCATCGCACTGGCTCGAGCGGGCGGAACCACCGGCGAGTGGTCGGGAGTGTTGCGGGAGGTGTTCGGCGAATACCGCGCTCCCACCGGTGTGGCCGCGGCGGTCGGCAAGCGCCCCGGCGAGTTGGCGGCGGTCGCCGAGTTCGTGCGTTCCATCCCCGGTGGGCCGCCCAAGATCCTGGTGGCCAAGCCCGGACTCGACGGTCACAGCAGTGGCGCCGAGCAGATCGCCGTGGCGGCCCGCGACTCGGGAATGGAAGTGGTGTACTCGGGCATCCGTCTCACCCCGGAGCAGATCGCGGCCAGTGCCCGCGACGAGGACCCCGACGTGATCGGTCTGTCCATCCTGTCGGGATCGCACATGGCGTTGGTCCCGGCGGTGTTGGCCCAATTGCGCGCCCAAGGCGTGGATTCACCGGTGGTCGTCGGCGGCATCATCCCCGAGGAGGACCGACCCACATTGTTGGCTTCGGGCGTGACCGCGGTCTACACGCCCAAAGATTTCCAGCTCAGCACCATCATGCGCGACATCGCCGAGATCGTCGCCGCCAATCGCGGCTGACTTTCAGGCGGCGCGTTCGGCGTCGATCCAGCGCTCGAGCACCGGACCACTCTCGAAGCTGGTGATCAACGCGTAACGCGGGGTGTTCGCGTTGTGCACAACCACGTGCCACAGCCGTTGCGTGTCGACCACGAAGCGCGCGCCGCGCGCCAACGGTACTCGTCGCTCGGTGGCGCGATCGGGAAGTCCGTCGGCGTCGTTGTCCATGAGCAACATGTAACTGTCGGGAGAATCGGTGAGCTCCACCCACGAACGCACCACCCAACCCTCGTCGTCGGGATTGAAGCGGTTGTTGTCG
>SXGQ01222160.1_pt1 | contig 13424 bp, 12 predicted proteins | sample 3178371 | NCBI WGS metagenome assembly SXGQ01 (sample SAMN11356859, study PRJNA531348) | freshwater metagenome | isolation source: freshwater sample F1-20 | place: China: Fuxian Lake, Yuxi | collected 2017-12-25
TCATAGTCTTGTTTAAGTTCTACTGTTACCCTTTTATCCCTGTTTAAATTGGTGTTTATTCTATGCTTTTGTATCATATTAACTATAAATAGAAACCGATCAATTTTCCTATAGAAAAAAGATAAGCAAAAAAAGCGTTAATATGTAGTCGTGCCTAATGTTTTTACCCTTATTTTAATATCTTTTTCGGGGAATCTGATTTGAAAGATTTGATTGGCTTTCATATATATTGTCATATCGCTTTGCTGAATTTCTTTTGTTGCGGTATTTTTATATGACTGTGATACCTGAGCAGAAGAATACTCGCCGCCAATCTTATTAAAAACTCTCACATCTATTACATTCACCACACCGGAAACATTATTTATATCTTTCATTAATTCACCAACAAATAATGGATCACCCATTTTTCTTTTGTCTATTGAAAAATAATCTGTTGTTGCTGTAATTACATCCCTAACAACCTCACCTTGATTTTGATTTTTATCTAAAAGAACATCAATTTCAAGACCCAAATCAATAACCTCACCACTAACAATATCTATGTAGTCATTTATCATTCTAAATTGTGATAAATAATTTAGAATATTTTGTTTTAATGTATTGGAGACAATGTTTGTTAAGTTACCATTTTCATCATATGATAACAACTTGATTTTCACTTTGTTGTCTTCTTCCATTACATTAACTTTTGCTGGCGCACCATAAGTTGCTGGCATTGTTTCAATCATAGATTTATAGTCATTTAATGTTACCGCTCTATTTTGTGCAGCAAAATTATATGCAACCATAGCTCTCAATTCTTCAACTGTTGGTTGATCTGCGCCGCCTACTGCTGGTGTAACGTTTGTTACTGATAGGGATTGTGCAACTTGGTTATTTGTATCTGAATTTGGCCCTGTTATTGCAAAGTCGCTGTTTTCTACATTGTTTATAACGCCAACACCTAAATTTGTGTCTTTACCACCACCTACTCTATATTTTATAAAAAGTGTTGTATCTTGTTTTGGTAATGCGCCTAAAGAAAGATTATTTAAATATGTTCCTAAATTTACCTTTAGTTTACTAGTGATATAATTGTCTAAATTATCTAATGGATCAATATTACCCGAACCAAAAGTTAAAAAGAAATAACCTTCTGGGGTGTATTCTGTAATGAACTTATTTTGTACTGAAATATATTCACCAGCTTTAAAATTAGCTTTATCTGATACTGCTGTTGCACTTGGCACAAATACTTTATCTTGAACTAGTGATTGCACTTCATACCATTTATTTGGATCACTAATAAATTCACTATACGCGGGATTTCCAGCAAATGATGATCCTTCTTTATGAATAACGGCGCTAACCCCTAATACATTTCTTTCTGGTAAAAATAATTTTAAAAATGGTTTTTGATCTTGTTGAGTAATTACTTTTCTAAATATTTTTGTAACGCCATTAACAACAGCTTCTCTTTTAACAATAGTATATGATAGTAGATTGTTATTATTATCAAAATTTGGTATTTTCAACCTATTTGTTTCACCTCTACTATTAAATGGACTTGAAAAATCGATGTCATCGATTGTTTCGAACACTTGACCGCCACCGGTTATTTGTGCCCCGGATCTTAAAATACCTTCGTATCTATCGTCGTCTTTATCACCTCTAACTGGAACATTAATACTAAAATCGCATAGTGCTACAGATGGTCTTAACCCCGGAATTCTTATTCCGTATGTTTTAGCAATATGAAAAAGAGATTGTCTTCTTTGAGCAAAATCCAGCATCGTTTCCTGCCAAACTCTATCAATATGAAAATGTAGGTTATCAGCAACTGCTGCATTCAAGTCTAATAAAACAGAATATATCGATGCATCATTAGTATTTTGAATAACATCGGGATAGTATTCTTTAGTTAAGTTTACAAGGTCCTGTCTTAGACCAGCAAAATCTCTATTGGTATATGCTATTTTTTTGCTCATATTATATATTAATAATTACAAAATCGGAAGTAGAAAACGCTCCGTCATTAGTTGTATAATCTATTCTTATTTTTGCTGTATATGGTTTGGTAGACGCGTCACCAATTCTGAATAATCTAGCGTCTTCGTCTTCACTAACACTGGATGCCCCATCCTCTGGATCTGTATCGGGATTTGTTATTTTTATGGCATTTATGTCCAAATTGGGGATATAGGTTTTTATACTTTCCCTTATTTCATCTTCTATGCTGTTATATGTTATTGTATCATTTAGATCAAAAATATATTCATATAACCTAGTTCCAAAGTCTGGAAGAAAATATCTACTTCCTTTTCTTGTTAATAATAAATGAATTAGATTAGCCCTAATTTCCTCATCTCTGGACAGTGTCATTCTAGTATAGTCACCTATTGTGCTATTTCTAAAAGGAAAATCTAAACCATATTTTGTAGCCATAATAATAAATATAAACAATACTAAAATGGATATAAATAAAAAACCCAACATAAGTTGGGTTTTAATATAGTGACTTGATATTTGCGCCTTTATTGTCAAGTCCTAGATGCTTAAAGTACGCTTTGGTGTATAGATTACCTTAGGGCGCCATCCATTTATTTAAGAGCCACACCCCTCACATTCAAATGGTGAATTATCCGGTCTATTAGCTGTCATTACAACTTCAGGGGTTTCCTCACTAATTATTGTGTTTTGTGGTGCTGTATACTGTGTTGTTTGTTGTTTTGGTTGTGCCTCTGTTGTATTTGGCTTAGAAGCACTAACATCTAACCCTAATCCTTTTATTGGATCAACAGCTGATCTCGTTCTAAGATAGTACATGCCGGTTTTAAGACCTAGTTTCCATCCAAATAAATGAGCAGCAAGTACTTTTGGTTTTGTGGCATTATCAATAAACAAATTCATTGATTGTGATTGATCAATAAAAACACTTCTATTTGCAGCCATTTGGAGAATTCTTTTTTGAGACATTTCCCAAACCGTTTTATAAATTTCTTTAATCTCTGTTGGAATTTCTGGTATGTTTTGTATGGAACCGTTTTCCATGATTAATTTCTTTTTAATCTCTTCATTCCATAAACCCAAACCCATTAAATCTTTTACCAAATATTTGTTAACAACAATAAACTCACCTCCGAGTGTTCTTCTTGAGTATAAATTTGTTGTAAATGGTTCAAAAGCTTCATTATTACCTAGAATCTGTGCTGTAGATGCGGTAGGCATTGGTGCCACTAACAGTGAATTTCGCACACCAAATTTAACCACCTCTTTTCGAAGTGCCTTCCAATCCCATCTACCAGATAGATCTTTATCTGTTTTACCCCACATTTCATATTGAAAAATACCCTTCTCAATTGGTGAGCCAGCAATAGATTCATATGGACCAACTTCTTTTGCAATATCTTTTGAAGATGTAAGCGCAGCAAAGTATATTGTTTCAAAAATATCTGTTTGTAATTTATCAGCATCTTCGCTTTCAAATGGTAAAGATAAACCACAAAAAACATCTGCTAATCCTTGTATACCCAAACCAATTGGTCTGTGTTTAAAATTAGATCTTTTAGTTTCTTCAGTGGGATAGAAATTTAAATCAATAACATTATTTAAATTTTTAACCACCTGATAGGTATACTCATATAATAATTGGTGATTAAATTCACCGTCTAAAATATATTTTGGTAATGCGATTGATGCTAAATTGCAGACGGCTTGTTCTGTTGGTGAACTATATTCAATAATTTCAGTACAAAGATTTGATGATTTAATTGTACCTAGGTTCTTTTGATTTGATTTATAGTTTGCGGGATCTTTATAAAGCATATATGGTGTTCCTGTCTCAATTTGAGCTGTTAGAATTGCGTCCATTAGTTTACGAGCTTTCATAACTTTTCTGGCTCTACCTTCTTGCTCATATTGTTCATATAATTTTGTAAATGCTTTTTCTTCTGGTGTATCATAAACGTCAGATAAGCCTGGTGCCTCATCCGGAGAGAATAAAGACCAATCACCGTCAGATTCAACACGTTGCATAAATAAGTCAGGAGTCCACATAGCAAGAAATAAATCTCTTGCTCTTAATTCTTCTTTTCCATGATTTTTTCTTAAATCAATAAATTCAAGAATATCGGAATGCCATGGTTCTAGATAAATAGCAAATGACCCTTTTCTTTTTCCACCCTGATTAATCCATCTAGCAACCTCATTATAAGTTTTCATCATCGGTAACAATCCATCAGACATACCGCCAGTGCCTTTAATATATGCGCCTTTAGCACGAACATCATGAACGTGTAAGCCGATACCACCGGCCCATTTGGAAATCTTAGCCACATCTTTAATTGTATCGAACAACCCATCAATATCATCACCTTTATTGCCAATCAAGAAACATGATGACATCTGTGCTCTACGTGTTCCTGCATTAAATAATGTTGGTGTTGCGTGAGTATAAAAATGTTGTGATAAGTCGTCATAGATTCTTAATGCCATTTGTACGTCACTCTTACAAATACCAACAGCAACTCTCATGTACATATATTGTGGCCTTTCAACAACACGCTCACCAATCTTTAAAAGATATGAACGTTCTAAAGTTTTAAAACCAAAATAATCAAAATCAAAATCTCTGGTCATATTAATTGCGCCATCGATTACATCTCTATTGTTCATGACAAATTCGTAAACATTATCATCAATCAATGAAGATTCTTTTCCTGTTTTTGGTTCAACAAAAGAATGTAGTTCTTTAATTGCTTGAGAAAATTTTCGGTGTGTTGTTTTGTGTAAATTAGTGACAGCTAATCTACCGGCTAATTTTGCATAGTCCGGATGTGTAGTAGTCATAGATGCGGCAGTTTCGGCCGCTAGCACATCTAATTCCTTTGTGGATATTCCATCATATATTCCTTGTGTAACTTTTAAAGTGATAAAAGTAGGATCAACATATTCCATGTTTAAATCATCACAAAGAGCACTAATTCTTTTAGTGATCTTATCATATCTCATTTCTTCCAGTGTACCGTCTCGTTTTAATACTTTCATTTTTAATAAAAATTTTTAGAAGTCTACATCACCGAATGCTGATTCAAGATCTTCGGCTTCTGCTGTTTTATTAACACCTGCTTTTTGATATTCAGCAACTCTTTTTTCAAAAAAGTTTGTTTTCCCTTGTAATGCAATATTTTGCATAAAATCAAAAGGATTTTCTGAATTATAAACTTTAGGTACACCTAATGCAACCAACAATCTGTCAGTAACAAACTCAAGATACTGAGACATTAGATCTGAGTTCATACCAATAAGTCTTACTGGTAACGCCTCAAGAATAAACTCTTTCTCAATTTCTAATGCACCACAAATAATATCTCTAATTTGTTTTTGAGATAATTTGTTTTCAATATGATGATTAAATAGATGACAAGCAAAATCACAGTGCATACCTTCATCCCTAGAAATAAGTTCATTTGAAAATGTTAGTCCTGGCATTAAACCACGTTTCTTTAACCAAAATATAGAACAGAAGGAACCGGAAAAGAAAATACCCTCAACGGCAGCAAAAGCAATAAGCCTTTCTACAAACGTTCCTTTTTCAATATATCTTAACGCCCATTCCGCTTTTCTTTTAATAGCTGGAACGGTTTCAATTGCATTAAATAATTTATTTTGTTCTTCTTTCTCTTTGATGTATGTGTCAATTAACAACGAATATGTTTCGCTATGGATGTTTTCCATCATGATCTGAAAACCATAAAACATTTTTGCTTCAGTATACTGAACAGCATTAACAAAATTCATTGCAATATTCTCATTAACAATACCATCGGATGCAGCAAAGAAGGCTAACACATGTTTTATAAAATGTTGCTCATCACTATTTAATTTGTTTTCCCAATCATAAATGTCCTGGGCTAAATCAATCTCTTCGGCAGTCCAAAAACACGCCTCTTGTTGTTTATAAAGTTTCCATAAATCGTGATGTTCGATTGGAAAAAGGACAAAACGTCCTGGGTTGTCAATAAGAATCTTCTCAGTCATAGTATCTAATTTTTAATTTGTGGATATTCCTCTTTTTTCAAGGTCTTGAATATAAACTTGTTTTACGCGCTGTCTTTTCTGTTCTTCTTTATCTTCTTTATATCCAAGTAGTGTATTTTGTGTATCAACATCAATATTCAAGAATTCGTTATCAAACTTGCAATTATTGAATATTACACCGTCTTTACCAATTCTAGATTTTAATAAAGTTAATGTTGCTAAATTCATCTCTTTTTGTTCTATTGTTTTACCAATAGATAAAACAACGTGACCAATTTGAGCTTTTTTAATTGAACCACCCATCTGATCTGTTGTTACAACTTCACTCTTAATAGATTCTCTATTACCTTGTGTTGCGGTCCAAATAGCTATATCAAATTCTGATGTCATGGATTCCAACTGTCTCATAATCGCGCCATCCCCCTTCCACTCTTCATTATAATTGGTTTTATCTGGTGTGATACAATCAACATAATCCAAAGTTAGTAAATCTATTCTAAAACCATTAGCTTGCATCTTTCTTAATTTTGATTTAATTTCAGAAATTGTTACCGAATCGCTGGGAAGTTTTAATAATCTTAACTCCCCTGTAGAATTAGCTTTTTTCTCATTCACAACCCTTTCAACCTCTTCGGCTTGCTGGGGTTGATCTTTTGGAGAAATACCCGTCCAAATTGTAAAATGCTTTCGTTTAATGTTATTGACGTTATCTTCAAAGAAAATTTGAACAACATTGTAACCATTGTTAAACGCTTCGTTTGAAAATTTAGTTAAAAGTGTTGTTTTACCAGTTCCTGTTGGGGCTAATACTACCCCTAATTCGCCTCTACCTAAACCACCCTCTAAAAGATTGTCAATCCCTATAATTCCTGTCGGTACTGGTCGTCTATTATCGGCCTCTAACGCCGCACCAATATTTTCAAAAATATCAACAATATCATTACTTGTTGCGCCAACCTGTAATGCATCTTGAATTAATTTTTCAATTTTATGGTACTCCTCAAATTCACCTTTGGCAGTTATTTCTTCAATTTTTTTAATTGTTTTTTTGAGTACCTGCTGTTTACAAAAATTCATGGCTTTATCCTTGATTAGAGGCGCGCCACCAGCGTCAATTGTGTGTTCTTGTATATTCTTAACCGTATCGATGAAAGCCGCTCTAGCGGTCTCTGCAACGTTTTCTGAAATGATCTTTTGTTCTAATGCTGAATATGGAGGAATAATATTATATAATTCATAATATTCTTTAATGTTTTGCATTATAAATTTAAATCCACTATTGTCAAAATAGTTTTGATCAATAACTTCAACAATAGATTCGCCAAATTTTCTATCTTCGATTATTGTTTTTAACAGCGATATTTGATATCCATGGCCTAAATTGCCAAAGTTTTTCTCGGTCATAAAATTTCTATATTATATTTTAAAATAAATTAAAGCTCGTACTGAAGATATGTCGTTTCAGGGTCTATAAGTGACAAAACTTCAGTCAAATCTGCCAAAATTCTTCTTAATCTTGGTCGAATATCTACAGCATACCTAACCTTTGGGTGGTAATAGTGTGCCGCAAATATTCTTTGTATAAATACGTCGTCACCTTGCTTAATTTGAAGTAAAAAATACTGCTCTTCTAGTTCTTTTGGGTCTTCCACATTATCGCTATTCAAGAAAAATCCTTGATTGTCGATAAGGTATTCAGAACTTTTTATTTTTAAATCTTCTGAAATATTTTCACAAATATTTTTTACCTCATAATGAAGATTCATTGATCTTCTCGTGACAGGATTGTAATCCTTTACATTAAAAAATCGCTGGCAGATAATATTGCCGTCAAGTGTAAGTAAAAATTCAAACTTGTTTTGTTCCTGAATGTTCATGAGTTTTAGTTTTTATTTAATTTTAAATTTAATTGTGTGTTTATTCTTTTCTTTTGTTGTCAATCTTAAAAAAGGGTTTAGGAAATTTACTAAAGCATTATCGCCCTTGGGTAAAACAGTGAATATCCCATCGTCTGACATCATTTTCATGGCGTTTTTATATGATCTATCTTCTTTGTCTAGTGTTTCTTTTATTAAAGCCCCAATACCTTCCTTGGCTTCCTCTGTTAAGATTGGCTCATCTAGACAAACCATCTTATTATTAACAACAAAAAATTCATTACCAAAAACACCGTCTTTAGTCACCCCAGTTAAGAAATTTTGGATTAACTTATTATGTTTATCATGTTGAAAAAGGAGATTACCCCTTTCGATAACTTCAGTTAATGTCAACTTACTATTACGTATTTCTGGGAAAAGTGAGATTAATCTTTTTATTCCAAGATTTTTAATACCACTTATATTATCAGATGGATCACCACATAGAATCTTTACAATTTTCACATTCTCAATAAGAATGTTTTCATGATCATAATCTATCATGTCATTTTGCTTATATAGTTTCCTATGCGAAGGGTTATATAATTCAACATCCTTATTTATTAATTGAACTAAATCCCTGTCAGATGAATATATGATTTTCTTTTCTCCCGGTGAAGTTTGGGTATAATAAGCGATACAATCATCAGATTCACAATAGTCAAACTCGCCTTGTCTAACATATAGTTCTTCTAGGTACTGTTTAACCCTAAATCTTTGCCTCTGATATGATGCTTTTTCTTCTTCGCTCCTAATCCTACTTTTCCTATTTTCTTTATATTGGTGATAGATTTTTTTTCTGGACATATGCCCTTCTTTCCCATCCCAAAACACACATATTTTATCTAATTTATAATTCTCGAAAGATCTTTTTAAAGTATCTATGAAGTGATATAAACCACCGATATGTTGCCCTTTATAAAAATAGTTCTTTAATCCGTAGAACCCAATAGTTAATAGGTTGTCCCCATCAACTAATAATGTGTTAGACATTTAGTCTAGTCTTTAATAGTTAAACAATCAATCTTCGTTTTCTTCATCATATGTGGTTGATTCTGACAATTCAAAATCGCCTAACTTTTGATTCCAAAATGATGAATATTCTTTTTTGTAGCTTTCTAAAGCTTCTTTAGTATCCGAAATATACCCGTTGTGAACAACAATTACTTTTCCATCTTTATAACCCAAACCATTAACATGGTTTTTTAAAATAGATATCTTTGTTCTAACCGCATAAGCCACCTTTCTACCATCTTTAATTGCATCAATATGATTGATACCAGATTTCTTTTGGTTACCAAACAAAAAGACAAGTGCAGATGCTAGCCAAAGGGCCTCTCCGCCTTTTGCTTTGATCTCCGGCTGACCATATGGGTTGTCTGGAAGTTCAACCCAAGGCTGATTAACAACAACCATTGTAATATAAAATGGACTTTCTTTTGTTGGGTAATCTTCTTTTTTTGATTTAGTAATTCTAGCATGAATACCCATTCCAATTTTATCAGATAAAACACTCGCATTGTGTTGCTTTCCACCCTTACCCTCAAAGGTCATTTTACATGGAATAGATCCAACTGAATCCCAGCAGAATAGAATGTGTCTTGGGATGTCGCCCTTTTCGTGAGCATCAATAATTTCATTAATGAAATCGGTTGCTTGTTCAATGTATTCGAATGAATCATTGAAAATGAAATCACCTCTCCACTCACCGTCTTCATCTTGTTCCGCTTGAAACCCTAATTCAATTGCGTGCTCCCATTTCCATTTTCTTTCCGTTATAATCAAAACAGGTAAATGGCCTTTTTTCTGAGCATCTACCGCAGCTAAAATCATTGCGGTTGTTTTTGAAGAATTCGTATGCCCCAAAAACATGTTTATATTTCCCATAACTGGGCCAGGTAATCCACAGGCGTTATTAAACGCCTCTCCACAATAATAAAAATTTTCTTCTTTATATTTTGTCTTTGTAGAATACTTGGAGATGTAATCGAATTCTTTTTTCTTTATAGCCATATCATTTGTTTTTTTAAAAATGGGCCTTTGACATTATCTCCGGCCCGTTGATTAGAACGGAAGATTTTCATCCGTATCGTCGTCTTCTTGTGGATCTTCTATAGGTGTTGCTACAGTTGATTTTTTACCGCTTATTGTTTCTTCACCTGAAGAATATGGAACAAACTTTTTAGCTTCTGAGCTCCATACTGGTGTCTCACCCTTAGCAACCATTTCTAGATATTCTTCTGGTTTTTTTGAATATACATCAGACCAGGTCATATCATCATTTACCCAAGCATTTGCAGCAGCTTCATCAGCATGAAGTGGGGATTGGTCCTCTGGAATGATTGAATTAATAACGGTATACTCTTTACCTGTTGGAGATTTTGTTAATCCCAAAAACAGAGTTAAGTCCCTTCCATTTTTAATATCGGTAATATCACCCTTACTGTGAAACAATGGGAAAATTTTGTCAATTATTCCATCATTCTTTTTGTGTTTAAATCTCCAGAATTTTGGTCCATCTTGTTCGTTGTCTCTGTCAATAACTTTGACAATATAAAATAGTCTTGAGCGATATGGCATGGCAAGCTTTCTGTCTTCTTCTACACCTGTATTCATTAAGCTCTGATACACCTCATTTAATGGTGAACGCTTACCATCTTGCTTTGGATCATATAATTTAACCCAATCTTTACCCACTTGGATCTCATGGAAATACACCTCTTTAAATGGAGATGTCCCGTCCGATGTTGGCAAAATACGTATTCTTTTTTGCTCGCCTTTTGAGCCTTTAGGTAATATTGTTGTAAAATACTTCTTAAGTCTTTCTTCGCCAGAAACCTTATTTTGGGCTGGGCTAGAAGATTGTTTGTTTTTTTCGTACTGTGCTAGTACTGCATCTACTGTGCTCATAATTAATTAATTTAATTGTTATACCAAAATATACATAAAAAAACCCAGATAACAAAATCTGGGTCAACTTTTTTTAAAAAATCTTTTTGGGTTACTCTAAGGTTAAAAGATATGCTAATTTATTAAGAGAACCAAGCATTTCGTCCCTTAAGTTTAATAAATCTGTGTCTCTTTCTTGTGATAATTCATTGCTGAAGCCAATAAGTCTATTTTTAGCGGTTTGTAAAAATTCTACTATATTAAGATCTGCAAGATTGGTCATTTGAATTGTATTACTAGAATTATCTAAAGCAAACCTACCGTGCTTACCCATACAAATTTCCACGTACTCATCTATAAGACCATCTAAAGTTTCATAAATCTCTCCGAAAGCTTTATGTCTAGCATAGCCCTTAGTCTGCCAGTGTAATATTTTAAACTGTGCTTGTAAACCTAAAAAAAAGTTAACATTAGAAGTTAGATTGTTGTTCATCATTTGGATAAGGGTTAAAACTATTCGCTAAATGTTCTTTAGAATAATTTTCAACTTCGCTTTTGGTTAATATGTATTCATTTTTACCGCTAGCTCTCATTTCATCTTGTTTATGTGCAAAAAACTCTTGTGGTTTTTCATTAAATGGATATGAGTCTAATGATCTCATTTCCAATTTTTCAACCGCAGATTGTGGTTTCATTTCTTCAACCCTAGATCCTAACTGATCAATTTTAGCTAAAATAGCATCCATATTACCCAATTTTGATTCTAGGTCGTCTAATTTTGTGAATACCGCGTCCATTTGAGACATTACATTACCTTGTTCTGATTTGGACATCTCTAATTCATTTTTGATGTTTTTGGTCATATTAACCAAATCAGTTACATCCACTTCTTCTGTCTCTGAAGATGGCGTATCCGGTAATGGTGCTGCATCCATCGGAGCAGCTTCTCCCCCTGGAGGAGGTGGTGGTAATTCTGTTGGTACCGCATCTGTTGGTGCTGGTAGGGGCGCCGCATCTTGTTCTTTAATAATATAGTGAGTGGCAGCGTTTTTATTGATTTCCCTAAATCTATTTACTTCTTGTAATAATTTTTGTTCTAACATGGCTTTAGTCTTGTAATAATTGTCTACCGTCTTCGGTAATATATTTTTTATTTATTCTTTCAACAATACCATCTTTAGATCTAATAACGTAGCATTCGCCAGTCTGTAGATCACATTCCTCTCTTTCCATTTGATCGTTTGATACAGTTTTAGTTGTTTTAGGATTTAAAAACTGATCAACTGCTTTATTTAATTTTTCCATAATGTTAAAATATATACCTATAAATACTACAATATTAGTGTTTTTTTATTTTTTTCTATTCATATCTAATATAAATCACATCTCCCTCTGCCAATCTTAGTTTTCTCATCAACGTGGCACTTAATGCTACACCAAATTGTTTATAAGAAGGGTCACCGATACTTGGCCCATTATGTACTGGACCGTCAAACAAATTATTATTTGGATTTACATCTGTCTGTAGTGTGTACTCTACCTTATTCTGTGGATTATAAAAAAGAGTATTATACTTAAATAACGTTTCTTTGTTTTTATTGGTAACATTTGCTCTAATTGAATAATATTCAAATGTGGCCCCAATATCGGCTAGTTTAATGATTTTATTTGGGTACGCCGCCCATGCGCTTACCATAGATAATTCTGCTGGTGATCCACTAGCCATTGGGGTATATTTACCAGATCCAAGAACACAAACTCTGGTTCTTAACCATTGTTTATCTTTGAAATTAATCAATTGTATGTATTGTTCCGAAATTCCATTTATTGCTTGTCCGTTATATGGTATTAAATCTGTGAATAAGAATCCAGATTCTTTAGCTAAAATTGATTTAATGTCTTCTCCTGGTACTGTTGGCCCCGGATCTACTGTCACTGTTTTATTATTGTTGGTAATAAGTGTTTGCTCTGTTTTTACTTTAGTTGCATCATCTTGCGCTTGTTTTTTCTTGACAGCCGCAGATAGTACCCTACTGAATAATGGTCTATAGCTTGACATAAATGAGTTATCAAGTGACGGTAAAGAAGTGTTTGATATTCTTACCCCGGTAAAAGATGTTTCAAATCCACCTTGTTTAATTGAGTGAGTGACATCAAATACTAAGTATGTACCAGCAAACATTGGTACATTTGCTAAATAAAAATACATGGTGGGCTGTATCATAGCATTACCCATACATGTTACATTGCACTGATATGATGCTGTTTTATAGATATCAAATAATCCAATATCAACCGCATGACTACCTCCACCACCTTGTGATCTTGCTAATCTTTCTTGTGCTAGAGCACTCTCCGTAGTATTTTTATATGTGCTTTGATCTAATGAAATATTTTTAAATATGTTTTGCGTTTGATCGCCAAAATTAATTTCAAATGAAACAACCCTATTTGATTTGGATATGTCGGTATCCATGAATATTTTTGGTTCAATCAATAATGGATTATTGTTTGGGTTCTTAATGTCAAATCCATCGTTTTTAAACTTATATTGTTTGCTAACCTTTTCCATATCCAAATATTGGGAGGTTTTACCAA
>SXGQ01578056.1_pt1 | contig 13424 bp, 14 predicted proteins | sample 3178371 | NCBI WGS metagenome assembly SXGQ01 (sample SAMN11356859, study PRJNA531348) | freshwater metagenome | isolation source: freshwater sample F1-20 | place: China: Fuxian Lake, Yuxi | collected 2017-12-25
GCTCGGCGCGCCGCTGCCGGCGCTCGCTTAGGCCGCGGCGGCCGCGCGCGGCGGGCCCGGCAACAGTCTGCCACCGGCAACCGGCGTATTGCGAACCATCTGCGGCAGTAGCGGCAGCAGCACGCGCTTTGTGTAGGCGGCACCGCCAATCCGCACCGACTCGCGCAGCGGATCCCACGAGAGCCCGTAGCCGCGGCGAATCTTCGCCGGTAGCGAGCCGATGATGATGAAGTTGACGGCCTCGACTAGGCCGCGCATGTAGATCGGCGCCGGCGGGTGGAGCACGATCGCGAGACTTTCGTCGCGAGCACTATCGGTGACCCAGAGCTGATCGCCCTCGACCATCTCGTTGATGTAGGCGTCAAAGCCTTCGATCGTGGCGGGCATCTCGTTCTCTTTCAGCCCAAAGAGCTTGCCGACGACACGGTAGTCGCCCCACAGCGCGTCGCGCTCGTCGCGCGTCAGCTCATCTACATAGAGGCGGTAAAGGCGGTCGGCCGAATCGACGAGCGCCGCCAGCGTCCAGAGCAAGAACTGCGGATCGTCTGCCGCATAGGGCGTTCCCGCTGGGTACTTGCCAGCCGGCTCTTCGAGTACGCCATTGATCCGCGTGTGAACCTCACGAACCCGTTCGGTCATCCGGTCGGCGTCGTCGCGGCGACCAAAGTAGATCGTGTTCATGATCGTCGCCGTCCGTGCCAGCCGCGCGTGCGCAGCCTCCTTCGCTTCAGTCTTGATGAAGAAGCCTTCAAACATCACCGGGTGGGCGGCCTGCATCAGCAGCGCGCGGGCGCCGGAGAAGGCGACGATCAGCTCGCGGTTGACGCGGCGGATCAGCGAGTCATCTTCGAAGTAGCCCTCGGCTGGGCCGGCCGGGCGGAAGGGAATCTCTCTGAGCTGTGACGGGGCTGCCATACGTACACACGATACGAACCTCTACGCTGGAGCGACCATGCCTGCTGCTGCTTACGCCGGAAAAGAGTGCGTCTGCCAATACGACAAAGGGATCTGTGACCAGACCTGCGTTAAAGACATGCTCGAAACGCCGTTCTACATCGCCTGCCTAAAGCTGAAAGGAAGGCGCTGCGTTGTGATCGGCGGCGGCGATATGGGGCTTGAGAAGAGCGAAGGGCTGCTGGCCTGCGGCGGCGACGTGACAGTCATCGCCCCCGATGCCGGGCCGGAGCTTGAAGCGCTCGCCGCGGAAGGCTCGATCAGCTGGGAGCAGCGCGACTACGCCGGCCCCGACGACCTTGAAGCCGTCTTTATTGTGATCGCCTGCACCGACTCAACCGAGACCAACATTCGGATTTATGAGGACGCCGAGCAGCGCGCGATGCTCGTCAACATCGTCGACGTGCCGCCGCTGTGCAACTTCATCCTGCCAGCGATCGTCCGCACCGGCCCGCTGGCAATCGCAATCTCAACCGCAGGCGCCTCACCGGCGCTGGCGAAGCGGATGAAGCGCGAGATCTCTGGGCTCTTCGGCGAGGAGTACGCGCAGCTGGCGATCATGCTCAACGAAACCCGCGGCTGGGCAAAGGGGACGCTGCCGACTTATCAGGACCGCAAAGCCTTCTTTGAAGAGATCGTGAACGGCGAGCCTGACCCGATCGCGCTACTACGGGACGGCGACGCCGCTGTCGTGCAGGACCTGATCTCAGCCGCCCAACGCAGCCACGCGCCCGCCTGAAAGGCCGGTCCCGCGCTAGGCTCGCCGAGTGAGCGGGCTCACGCACTTAAACGAGGATGGCGAAGCGCGAATGGTCGACGTATCGGGCAAAGATCCCAGCGACCGCAAGGCCGTCGCACGGGCAATTGTGCGGATGGAGCCGGCGACAGCGGCAGCCGTGGCGGCCGGCGACGCGCCGAAGGGCGACGTACTTGCCAGCGCGCGAATCGCTGGAATCATGGCCGCCAAGCGGACCGCGGAACTAATCCCGCTCTGCCACCCGCTTGGGCTTGACCATCTCGAAGTCGATGGAGTTATTGACACCGAGGCCGGAACCGTCACCTTGACTGCGAGCGCCACGGTTCACGGGCCGACCGGCGTTGAGATGGAAGCGATGACTGCAGTTTCGGTAGCGGCGCTGACCGTCTACGACATGGTCAAGGGGATCGAGCGCGGCGTCACGATCGAGCGCGTTGAGCTGCTCGAGAAGAGCGGCGGTCGCTCCGGCCATTGGGCGCGGCCCTAAGGCCGAGGACGCCAGATGCGAACAGCAATCCTGACGATCTCCAGCTCGCTCGCTCGTGGCGAAGGTGAAGACCTCTCCGGCCCGGCGCTGGCCGACGCTGCGGCTGCGGTTGACTGCGAGGTTGAGCTGCGCGAAGTCTTGGCCGACAACCAAGCGGCAATCGAGGCACGGCTGCGCGAACTGGTCGCGGACGGCTTCGACATAATCCTCACCAGCGGCGGCACCGGCCTAACTCCCGACGACGTAACGCCGGAAGCCAGCGAAGCGGTGATCGAGCGATCAGTCCCCGGAATTGCCGAGGCGCTGCGCGCGGCCTCGATGCAGTTCACGCCGGCGGCCGCAATCTCGCGCGCCACCAGCGGCGTTGCCGGCCGCACGCTGATCGTCAACATGCCTGGCAACCCGAAGGCGATCGGCGAGGCCTTCCCGGTGCTGGCTCCAATCCTTGGCCATGCCGTCCGGCACATTGGCCGTGAGGGTGGGCGGACCGATGGCGAGCACTGAGCCGGCCGTCGTTTGCTCCGGCCTGGTGCGCCGCTACGGCGAGCGGCGAGCACTCGATCGAATCGACCTAACGCTCCAGCAGGGTCAGACGCTCGTCGTCTTCGGCCCCAATGGCGCCGGGAAAACGACGCTGCTGCGCGTGCTCTCAACGCTGCTGCGACCAAGCGAAGGTGAGGCGAGCCTGCTTGGCAGCGACCTGCGCAAAGAGGGCTGGAAGGTGCGCTCGCAGATCGGCTTCCTTGGTCACCAGTCGCTCTGCTATGGCGACCTCACGGCGCGCGAAAACCTCCACTATCACGCTCGCCTGCACGGCATCAACGACGCAGCTGCGCGGATCGAAGCGGTGCTTGAACAGACTGAGCTGAGCGGCCGCGGCGACGAGCGCGTGTTCGGTTACTCGCGCGGAATGCTCCAGCGGCTGGCGATCTGCCGCGCCGTGCTGCACGAGCCGCAGCTGCTGCTACTCGATGAGCCGCGCTCCAACCTTGACCCGGCCGCGATCGAGCAGGTTGAACCGCTGATCGGCGCCGCCGTGGGCCGCACGCGCGTGATCGCCAGCCACGACCCCGCCGGCGGCCTCGCCGAAGCCGACCTCGTACTTGGCCTGCGCAACGGGGCAGCAACTCTGCTCGCGCCAGCAGCACAGGTAAGCACCGAGCAGATCGCCGAGCTGTACCGATGAGCGCTACCCGCCCACCTTCGACGCTCAGTGCGACCCACGCAGTTCTTTACAAGGAGCTGACGCTGGAACGTCGGGCGCCACAGACGCTGACGGCGATGGCGCTCTTCTGCGCCAGCGTCTTTGTGATCTTTCACTTTGCGCTTGACCGCAACGAGATCGAGGGTGCGCTGGCAGCAGGCGTGCTGTGGGTAACGCTGACGCTCGCGGCGCTACTGGGGATCGGTCGCAGCTTTGTCGCCGACCGCGAAGAAGGAGGGCTCGACGGCTTTCTGCTGGCGCCGGCGCCGCGCACTGCGCTGCTGATCGCAAAGGCAACGACGCTGCTGATCTTCCTGCTGATTGTCGGTTTTTTCGCCGCGCTGATCTTCTCGGTATTGCTGCTGGGGCCAACGCCGAACGCCACTCAGTGGGCCTCACTGGCGCTACTGATTCTGCTCGCCGATCTGGGCATTGCGCTGGTCGGAACGTTGATCGCAGGGATCGCAATCCAAACCCGCGCGCGCGACCTGATCACCTCAATCCTCGCGCTACCACTTCTAATCCCCTTGCTGATCGCCGTGACGAAGGCCAGTGAGCCGCTCTTGAGTGTTGGCGGCGGGACGCTCGCCGGCCGCTGGCTAGCCCTACTGGGGTTGTACGATCTTATATTCGGGCTACTTGCTTACGCCCTATTCGATTATTTGGTTGAAGACTGAAAAATGCCAACGACAAACAGCCTCTACGGACGACGGCTCCCCGGCTATGCGATCGCGACCGCGATCGTTCTAACGGCCGCGATCGGCCTAGCTTTCTTTTACGCGCCGATCGAAGCCGACCAAGGCTTCTCGCAAAAGATCTTCTACATCCACGTGCCGCTGTCGATCGTCACACTCGGCGGCTTCGTCTTCGGTGGCATCTTTGCGGTCCAATATCTGCGCAGCGGAGAGAGCCGCCACGACCTGCGCTCTTACACAGCGATCCACCAAGGGTTGGTCTTCTGCACCGGCGCGCTTATCACCGGCTCGATCTGGGGCAAAGCGGCGTGGGGGCAATGGTGGGTTTGGGATGAGCCAACGCTGGTTTCGTTCCTGATCGTCTTCCTGCTGTATTGCACCTACCAGCCGCTGCGCTTTTCAATCGAAGACCCGGAGCGCCAAGCCCGTTATGCCGCCGTCTTCGCCGTGGTCGCGGGCATTTTCGTTCCACTCAACTTTCTCGCCGTCAGACTCGCCAGCCCACTGATTCACCCACGCGTATTCAGTAACTCTGGCGACTCGCTTCCGGGCGACATGCGCATCGCCTTTTACACCGCGCTGGTCGGTATTGCACTGCTCTTCATCACGATCTGCAAGTACGAGATGTCCTCCAAGCACAGCCGTGCGCAGCTCGCCGCGCTAAGGCGCAGCATCAGCGGCGAAGGCAACGAGCCCGCCCCTGCCCGCAGCGCAGCACCAAGGATCGCAGTCAAATGAGCAACACGCTGCCACCCAACACCGGCTACGTTGCCGCCGCCTACCTCGTCTTCCTTTTCATCCTGCTGATCTACATCGTGATCGTGGCGATCCGCGCTGCGCGCCTTGAACGCGAACTGTCCGAGTTGCTGGCGCAGTCAGAGCAGCGTGGCTTCGAGAGTGCCAAAAGCGAAACGAGCAGCCAGTGACCGAGCTGCTGGCAATCGGCATCTCGCACAAGACCGCCCCGGTTGCGCTGCGCGAGCGCGTCGCGCTAACCGCGCCTGAAGCTGAGCGCTTCGTCCGTGAACTGGTCTCCAGCGAGGAGCTGCGCGAAGCGGTGGTGATCTCAACCTGCAACCGCACCGAGGTTTACATCGTCGCGCGCAACTCGGTTGACGCCGAGAGCGTGCTGCTGAGCAAGCTCGCCGCGCGGGCTGGGATCCGCCCCACCGAACTGGTCGAGATCGTCTACTCGCCGCGCAACTGCGACGCCGCGCGCCACCTCTTTCGCGTAACTGCAGGGCTCGATTCGATGATCGTCGGCGAGAACGAGGTTCAAGGCCAGGTTCGCCGCTCCTACGAGGCCGCGCTGGCAGCCGGCACAACCGGCCCATTCACCAACCGCCTCTTCCGCGCCGCTCTCCACGCCGGCAAGCGCGCGCGCACCGAGACGGCGTTGGGAACGGCGCGCGTCAGCATCCCTTCGGTTGCCGTTGCGCTGGCCGAGGAGACAGTCGGCGGCCTCAGCGGCAGCAGCGTTGTTGTGATCGGCGCCGGCGAGACTGCCGAGCTCACGGCGCGCGCACTAAGCGAGCAGGGCGTGACGACACTCTTCGTCGCCAATCGCCGGGTCGAGCGGGCGCGCGAGCTTGCTGAGCGCTTCGGTGGCGACGTAGGTTCGCTCGACGAGCTTCCCCAGCGGATGATCGACGCCGACATCGTCGTCGCCTCAACCTCCTCACCGCACCCAATCATCGGCGTCAGCGAGCTCGAAATGATGATGGAATCACGTGACGGCCGCGCGCTACTGCTGATCGACATCGCTGTGCCGCGCGACATCGAAGACGGCTGCAACGAGATCCCCGGAGTGCGCGTGCTGAACATGGATGACCTTCAAAGCGCTGCGGCGCGAAACCTGCAGGTCCGCGAGGGGGAGCGGGAGCAGGCCTCGGAGATCATCGAAGACGAGATCAGCCGCTTCTCCGACTGGATGGCTCAGCAGGGAGCGACGCCGACGATTGCCGCGCTGCGCGAGCACGGCGCATCAATCGTTGAACAAGTCCTAGCTGAGAACGATGGCCGCTGGGAGAGCGCCTCCGCACGCGACGTCGTGCGCGTCGAGGCGATCGCCCGCGCCGTGATGCAGCGACTGCTGCACGAGCCAACGATCCGTACAAAGGCTTTGGAGCAGGGTGGCGGCCATGGGCGGATTGCCGTGCTGCGCGAACTCTTCGGCCTTGACGAGGTGCCCGAGGAGGCGGCTGGAACGAACGCCACTGCCGCCGAAGCCGACCTTGGCCAAGCCGCGGAGGTCCGCCCGCTGCGGCGCGAGTCGTGAAGCTTGGAACCCGCGGCAGCGCGCTGGCGCTGGCGCAGGCAGAAGCGGTTGCAGCGGCAGTGGAGGGCGCAGAGCTTGAGACGATCACAACCTCCGGTGACCGCGGCTTCGATGCCAGTGACGACAAAGAACGCTGGGTTCGTGAGCTGGACAAAGCGCTGCTCGACGGGCGCGTTGCGTTGGCGGTTCATTCGGCAAAGGATCTCCCGGCGAAGCTGACCGAGGGGATTGTGATCGTCGCTACGCCGGCGCGCGCCAATCCGTTCGACGCGCTTTGCGGTGCTCAATCGCTCGACGCTCTGCCTCAAGGCGCGCGAGTTGGCTCGAGTTCAGTTCGCCGCTCCGCGCAGCTGCGCTCGCTCCGCGACGACCTCCAGATCATTGAGCTGCGCGGCAATGTTGACACGCGCCTAGCAGCGCTGGAGGGCGACGAGTACGAAGCGATCGTGATTGCGATGGCTGGGCTTGAGCGTCTCGGTCGCTCAAATGAGGCCGGCGCGCTGCTCGATCAGATGGTTCCGGCTGCCGGCCAAGGAACACTCGCGATCACGGCCCGCGAGGGGGACAGCGAAACGATCGCCTTGGCTCTTACCCTCGACGACGCGCAGACCCACCGCTCGCTGATCGCCGAGCGCGCGCTGATCGAAGTGCTCGAAGCCGACTGCCACACGCCGGTCGGGGCGCACGCCACCTTTGAAGCTCAAGCAATGACGCTGGCCGCCTTCGTCGGACGCGTCGACGGATCGAGTTGGCTGCGCGATGAGCTAACAGTCAGCGACAGCGCGAGCAGGCCGGAAGAGCTCGGGCGCGAAGTTGGAGAGCGGATGCTCGCGGCCGGCGCCAAAGAGGTCCTCGGGCGATGAGCGCAGTCGCCGGAACGGTCTATCTCGTTGGTGCAGGCCCTGGCGACGAGGGGCTGATCACTCTGCGCGGGGCGGAGCTGCTGGCCAGCGCCGACGTGATCCTCCACGACCAACTGATCGGGCCGCGCGCGCTCGAGAATGTGCGCAGCGACGCTGAACTGATCGACGTAGGCAAGATCGGTGGCGGAAAGCAGGTGCCGCAGGAGGTAACGAATGAGCTGATCATCGAACACGCGCTGGCCGGGCGCAGCGTTGTGCGGCTAAAGGGCGGCGATCCGTTCGTCTTCGGCCGCTGCGGCGAAGAGGCGATCGCCTGCCTTGAGCGCGGCATTGCGGTTGAGGTGGTTCCCGGCGTGACGGCCGCGATCGCGGCCTCAGCCTACGCCGGTATTCCGGTAACGCAGCGCGGCGTCTCCAGCGCCGTCGCGTTCGTGACCGGCCATGAGAACCCCGACAAGCCGGAGACGCAGATCGACTGGCCGGCGCTGGCTGCCTTCCCCGGGACGCTCGTATTTTACATGGGGGTTCGCAGCCTTGGCCGCATTGCCGAGCAGCTGATCGGCGGCGGCCGCCCGGGCGAGCAGCCTGCGGCGGTAATTGAGCGCGGAACTTTTCCGGCCCAGCGTGAAGTAGTTGGCACGCTGGAGACGATCGCCCAGATCGCTGAGGAGGCAGAGATTCAGGCGCCTGCGATCAGCGTGATCGGCGACGTCGCAGCGCTCGGTGAGCAGATCGGCTGGCGTGACGAGGCCCGCCCACTAGCGGGAAAGACGATTGCCGTGACGCGCGCCCGCGCCCAGGCCAGCGCGCTGGCAGCGCGGCTCAGCGCGCTCGGCGCCGAGGTCGTTGAAGCGCCGGCGATCAAGATCGAGCCGCTGAACCCGAAGCTTCCTGACCTAGCCGGCTACGACCTGCTCTGCCTGACCAGCCCGAACGGCGTTGAGCAGCTCTTCGCGGCGCTGGCCGATGCGCGCGACCTGGCGGGCATAACAATTGCTGCGATCGGGCCAGGCACAGCAAGCGCGCTGCTGGCTCACGGAATCAAAGCCGACGTCGTGCCCGACCGCTCGGTCGCCGAAGCGCTAGTTGAAGCGCTCGTCGACGTGCCGATCGAGCGTGCCTTGATCGCCCGCGCTGAAGCGGCGCGCGACGTTCTTTCCGACGCGCTGGCCGAACGCGGCGCCGCGGTTGACGTGCTGGCGCTCTACCGCACCGTCGCCGAGCCGCTCGACGATGAGGCCCGCGTCGCAGCGCTCGGAGCGCACTACGCAACCTTCACCTCGGCCTCCTCGGCGCGCTTCTTTCATCAGGCGGCGGGGACACTCGACGGGCCGCGGCTGGTCTCAATCGGGCCGGTCACCAGCGAGCAGCTGCGCGAGCTCGGCTATGAGCCGGCCGTCGAAGCGAGCGAGCACACGCCTGACGGCTTGGTTGCTGCGCTGATCGCCGATGCCGCGAGAAGGTAGGTTCGCGCAATGCATCTCGTTCGCGACTTCGAAGGCAACGGCCGCTAACCGATGTTCCGCCCAGTCACCTTCCTAACCGACTACGGCTACGACGACGAGTACGTCGGCGTCTGCCACGCCGTGATCGCCCAGCGCGCCCCGGACAGCAGGATCTTCGACATCACGCATGGGATCGAGCGTCACGACGTGCGCAGCGGCGCGCTGATTCTGCGCCGCTCGCTGCCGTACTTCCCAGCCGGCGTGAACCTCGCCGTCGTTGATCCCCAGGTCGGTAGCGAGCGGCGCGGGATCGCCGTGCGCGCAGCCGACGAGGAGCGCATCTTCGTCGCGCCCGACAACGGCCTGATCTCGCTCGCCGCACAGCGCTTTGGTGGCATCGTCGAAGCGGTCGACATCTCCGGCACGCCGCAGCGGCTAGAACCAACCGCAACAACGTTCCATGGCCGCGACATCTTCGCCCCCGTCGCTGGCCATCTGGCGGGCGGCGGCCAGCTCGCCGAGTGCGGAACCCCGCTTGACCCCGATGAGATAACCGTGCTTGAGATGCCGCTCGCTCGCGCCGAAGACGACCAACTGATCGCACACACGCTGACTATCGACACCTTCGGCAACGTTACGCTCGACGTCGAGCATCAGGAGCTCGCCGCTTTTGGCCTTCGGCTCGGCCAGCTGCTTTCGGTCAACGGCAACGACGCCCCCTATGTAGCCAGCTACATCGACGTGCCACGCGGCGAGCTGCTCGTCTACGAGGACGCCTACCGCTCGCTGGCTCTCGCCGTCAACCGAGGCTCCGCGGCTGAGCTGCTCGGCCTGGCGATCGATGATGAGGTTCGCATCACTCCGCGATGAGCCAGCTTGGGTCGCCGCATCTGCATCTGCGCTCGGTTGGCTCAACCAATGACCGAGCGCGCGAGTTGGCGGCCGCCGGCGCCCCGCACGGCACGCTCGTCAGCGCCGACCACCAGAGCAGCGGCCGCGGCCGCCAAGGCCGCGAGTGGGTCGCGCCAGCCGGAAGTTCACTGCTGATCTCACTGCTGCTGCGCGACCCGCCACCGCTGTTGGCGCTGATCGCCGCGGTCGCCGTAGCCGAAGTTTGCGGCTCGGCAGCGCAGATCAAGTGGCCCAACGACATTCTGCTGACAAGCGACGATGCCCCTGCCGCCAAGGTCGCGGGGATTCTTTGCGAGGCAAGGCCACAGCAGGACTGGGCGGTAGTCGGGGTGGGCCTAAACGCGGCGCTTGACCTAGCTCTGCTGCCGAGCGAGCTGAGTGGGCGGGCGGCGACGCTGGGGCTACGCAGTGAGCAGCGAGCGCAGCTGCTGGGGCGCCTCATCGGCCAGTTCGAAGCGGCACTCGCGCTGCCTGAGCAATTGATTCTTGCGCGCTGGCAGCAGCGCGACGCGCTGATCGGCAAGGAGGTCGGCTGGCGCGAGGGCGATGCTGAGGCCACCGGCACGGCGCTTGGCGTTAGCGCCAATGGTTCCTTACTGGTGCGGCGCGAGGATGGTTTGGAGCTGGAACTGAGCGCCGGCGAGGTTCACCTCACGCCGGTCGGCAGCTAAGCAGCGGCCTGATCTCCGGCGCCGCCATCGGCGCGCTCTTCGCTATCGAGCGTCTCTTTGCCCTCAGTTTCGCGCTGCTGCTGATCGCTCCTGGCCGCTTCACGCTGGCGGTTGGCGCCACCAGCATTGGCTCCGCCGGAGCGGCGCCGACGACTGCGCTTGCGGCGACCCTTACCCTTCGGGAAGTTGCGCAGCAGCTCGCGCGAGCAGGAGCCCGGTTTGCGCGCCAGTCGCGTGCGCGCCCCGCGCAGAACCTCCTCGGCTTCCGGCGTGTGGGCAACGGCACTGGCGAGAATCGCAACTTGCAGGCGGCGGTCCTGCTCGCGAATTGCCTGAACGAGCTTGCGCGCGTTACGGGCGTGGGCGGCGCCGGACGAGTTGACAAGCAGCCCGAGTAGGCGCTTGGTTTCAGGCCAGCGCTGAACTGCGTACTGCTCGTGCAACTCGCGCGTGTAGTCGGCGAGACGCCAGATCCACCCGGCTGCTTGGTCGCGGCCGCCGATACGCTTGTCGGCCAGCGCCTGAAGGCAGACCTTCGCTCCTTCGCGGCGCTGATCCTTGCTCCATGGCTCAATCATGTCGATCGCCAGATCAAATGCCTCCGGATCCTTCAAGGCGGCGATCTCCTGCAGCGCACGGATCCGCAGCGGTGCGTGGTCGTTGCGTTCCACGACTGTCAGCAGGAAGCGACGCTTTAGCTCGCCGCTACGATCGAACTGCAACATCGCGCGGGCTCTCCGCCAGCCGCTCGGCGCTACGCGCGCTCCGGCCAGAGCGGCCCACATGTGCTGCTCGCCGTAGTCAAGATTCTCAACGCCGATCCGCCACAGCTCGCGCTCAAATACTTCGTGGCGACGCTCCTCGCCGGGCGTTACGGGCAGCACGCGGCGTTCAACGCGAACCCTACGCCCGCGGGCGCGACGGACAGGGCCGACGACGATCGCGCCGCCGCGATAGACGTCGCGGTCAAGCAGCGAGTGCAGCGTTACGACAGGATCATCATGGCGCGTTGCCGGATGGACGAAGTCGACCACAACGCCGGCCTCCTTGCCGGGGTGGCGCCGCGTGACGCGGCCAACGCGCTGCTGGTAGATCCGCTTCGAAGCGGTTGGCGCGAGGTGCATGCAAACGGTTGCGCGCGGGCTGTTCCAACCTTCAGCCAGCAGCTGCGCATTGACCAGCACATCAATGTCGCCTGCCTCGTAGCGGGCGAGGATCTCAGCCAGCTCACGCTTGGGAGTCTCGCCGGAGACCGCCTCAGCCTTGATGTTGAGGTTGCGGAAGGCCTCGGCAACGTTGTAGGCGTGCCGCACTCCGGCTGTGTAGACAACGCCAGGAACGCCATTGAAGCGCGTCTTGTAAAGGTCGGCGATTGCCATGTTGAACGGCCCTTGGTCGAGCAGCTCGGCGAGCATCTCTTGATCAAACTCAACGTCAACTTCGCCCTTGCGAAGCGGAACGTTGGCAATCGTGCGCACGCCTGGGCCGGGCGGAATCCGCAGGCAACGCAGCGGTGAAATCACGCCACGACGCGCAGCCTGAGCAAGGTCAAAGCGCGAGGTTTGGGTTGGGAAGAGATCGGTTACGTGGCGAGCGATCAGCGCGCCGGTCGCCGTCATGCCGATGAAGACCGGGCCGGTCCAGTCGCGGATCGCGGCGCTCGTCTTCTCGCCCAGCGCAGTGTGGGCCTCATCGCAGATCACGATCGTGTAGGCACTCGAGATGTTGCCAGCGTGACGCACGAACCACTGGTAGGTCTCAACCGTCACAGGGCCACTGAGCTCCAAACCCTCGTCGCCGAGCAGCGGGCCGGAGATGCGGTCGCCGTAGCCGCGCGTACGGATCTCCTCGTTGAACTGGTCGACGAGATTTCTGCGGTGCGTGAGGATCAGAATGCCGCCGGTGCGCGAGGCGTCGACGAAGCCCATCGCGGCGACCGTCTTACCGGCGCCAGTTGCGTGTTCAAACCAGAAGCGCTTGTCGGCGTTTGGATCGTCGAGCGCCTCGGCGTCAATATCCTCGTCGGTCCCGTCAGGGGCTTCGATCGGATCGACCTCAACCTCGACCTCAATCTCCTCAATTACGTCGTCGCCCTCTTCGTCCTCGTCCTCCGCGTGCTCCTCGTCGAGCGCCGCGAGCTCGGCAGCGAGCTCGTCATCGTCAGTGATGATCGCCTCCACCGGTTCGTCATCAACGTCGAAGACCGGTTCGGCGATCTCAAGATCGTCGACCTTCATCCGCGCCGCCAGCAGCGCCGTTAGCGTGCCGGAGAGAGCATCAACTTGATGCGGGTTGAGCACCGTTCCATCGGCAAGGTGCGGCTCCTCTTCGCTGAGCACGCGCTCAAGGCCAAGCAGCAGCGACCATGAGCGGCGCCACTTCATCGAGGGGAGTTCGGCGCCTGCGTCGAGCTCGTCAAGTGCGTAGGCAAGCGCGCGGGCGCGCGGCGAACCGGGCGCTAGGGCAACGTCAACCTGTTCGCCTGGGTAGACGAACTTCTCCAACGTGAACGCTTCGGCGCGCTCTATCTCTTTACCGGTGGGTACCGGTCCGGCCGCTTCGGCCATTAGCAGTCAGCCATCTTGGCGATTAGTCGTAAAGAGGTGGGAAGTGGCGCAAAGTACCGGCGTCACTTCCCCCAGTCCGGGTACCGCCCGGAGCGGCCACTGGAAGTCTCGCAGTCGAGACAGACACAGCGTATTTCTGATTATACAGCACTACTGTGCGATCCTGAAGCTATGCGTATCGCAGCAATAATTGCCGCCGCTGTCGTATTGGCTGGCATCGTAATTATTGGCCTTCAGCAGGCCAGCAGCGAAAGCGGCGGTGGAGCGACCCAAAGCGATCGCAGGCCGAGTTCTGCCGAAGCGCAGCAGCGACTGGCCGGCTCACCGCCGGCCCTAGCTGCGCTCCACGCGCAGGCTGGCGAGCTGCTCCCCGGCGGGCCGGCAGCCTTGGGCGAGCGCCTGACGCAGCTGCGCGGCTATCCGGTCGTCGTAAATGTTTGGGCTTCGTGGTGCGGCCCGTGCCGCCAGGAGATGCCGGTCTTCGAGCAGGTGTCGGTTGAGCGCGGTCGCAAGGTCGCCTTCGTCGGCGTTGATCTAAAAGACAACATTCCGGCGGCGAAACGGCTGCTGAAAGAGTTTCCCGTCAGCTAC
>SXGQ01804816.1_pt1 | contig 13422 bp, 10 predicted proteins | sample 3178371 | NCBI WGS metagenome assembly SXGQ01 (sample SAMN11356859, study PRJNA531348) | freshwater metagenome | isolation source: freshwater sample F1-20 | place: China: Fuxian Lake, Yuxi | collected 2017-12-25
ACTCACCGAGCAGACGGGTCAGCAATTCATTATTGAAAATCGCGGCGGCGCCAACACCGCCATTGCCAGCGAAATGTTTGCCAAGACCGCCGCGCCTGATGGCTACACCATCATGCTGAACGCGCCAGGCCATGCCACCAATCCGTCGATGATGAAACTGAATTTCGATTCGATACGCGATTTTGCGTTTATCACGGTCGCCGCCGAGTCGCAGAACTTGTTGGTGATGCACCCCTCGTTTCCGCCGCGCACGGTAAAGGAGTTGATCGCGTTCTCGAAGACGCGGCCCGGCCAGATCAATTATGGTTCGTCGGGTGTGGGCACCACTGTGCATCTGTCGGCGGCGCTGTTTGAATACATGACCGGTGTGAAGTGGACGCACATTCCGTATAAAGGTGCGGGGCCGGCGCTGATTGAAATGCTTTCCGGGCAGTTTTCGCTGTACTTTGGCAATCTGCCTGCGGTCATTGGCTATGCGCGACAAGGGCGGCTACGCGGCATCGCGGTCTCGGGCGCGCAGCGCGCGGCATCCATTCCTGAACTGCCGACGATAGCCGAGGCCGGCGTGCCGGGCTATGAAGTTACGACCTGGTACGGCGTGTCCGCGCCTGGCAAAACGCCGCGCCCGATCGTGGACCGGCTTCACAGTGAAATTCTGCGCGCGCTGAAGTCCCCCGATTTTGCGTCGCGGCTGAAGGATCAGGGTGCCGAACCCAAGGGCACGTCGCCGGAGGAAACCACCGCTTACGTGCAGAACGAAATCAACAAATGGGGCAAGGTGCTGAAGGCGGCGGGGATCAAGGGGGAGTGAGGCGTGACGGGTGAGGGAGGAACATTGAAACGCGTAGCGCGGTTTGGCATGGCTTGGGCTGCGGCGCTGATGGGCTGCGCGCATGCGGCGACGCTGCAAGCTGCGGCCAACTACCCCACGCGCCCCATCCGGCTGTTGGTCGGCTTTGCGCCGGGCGGCACCAATGACATCGTCGCACGCCTGCTCGCGCCCCGCATGAGCGAACAGCTGGGCCAGCAAACCGTGGTCGATAACCGCCCCGGCGCGAGTACCATGCTGGCCACCGAGCTGGCGTCGCGTTCCGCGCCTGACGGCTACACGCTTTTGATGAATTCCGGATCACACACGGCCAATCCTTCTTTGGCAAAGCCCGTTTACGACTCGGTGCGCGATTTTGCGTTCATCACCCTGATCGCCGAGTCACAGAGTGTATTGCTGCACCCGGCCAATTTTCCTGCGCAAAGTGTGAAAGACCTGATCGCCTACTCAAAGCAGCGCCCCGGCGAGTTGCGCTACAGCTCGCCGGGTGTCGGCAGTACGCTACATCTGTCGGCGGAGCTGTTTCAGTACATGACGGGCGTGAAGTGGTCGCATATTCCGTACAAGGGCGGCGGCCCGGCGCTGGTGGCGCTGCTCTCCGGCGAAGTGTCGTTGCACTTTGCCAATATTCCCGTGGCGATTCCGCACGTGCGCGACGGCCGGTTGCGCGCGATGGCATTGTCCGGCGCCAAGCGCACATCCCTGTTGCCCGCAGTTCCACCGTTGGCAGAAAGTGGCTTGCCGGGTTTTGAGGTGACTTCATGGTTTGGCATTGCCGCTCCGGCCAAAACGCCCTCCGCGATCACCGGTAAATTGCACGCCACGATTCTGCGCAGCCTCAATACGCCCGACATGCGTGCGCGGCTAGCCGATCAAGGCGCGGACCCCATCGGCAACTCACCGGAGCAATACACGGCATTCATCCAGAACGAAATCGCCAAGTGGGCAAAAGTCATCAAAGCAGCAGGCATCAGAGCGGAGTAGCCATGCGTGCGCGTCCCTTATGAGCGGTATCTGCGGCTGGGTCGGCGAGGCCGATCCGGCGACACTGCATGCGATGCTCGACGCCATCGATTATCGGGGCGACCGCGTCGATACAGTGTTTGCGCCGGGGGTCGCTCTGGGTTACCGCTGGTGGGGTGGCCGGCCAGGCAAATCACCGGGCATTCATCGTCATGGGCAGCATCTGGTTGCGTGCGCGGGGACGTTCGCGCCGCCCGCCGAATCTCCGGCGGCGGCGCTCACCGGCAAACTGCACGCCGGAGCTGACGGCATGGACGCCCTTGACGGCGCATTTGCTGCTGCGTGGTGGGATGGCGATGCGCGCCGGCTGACCCTCTTGCGTGATCCCTTCGGCGTGCGTTCACTGTATTACGCCGAGCATCGTGGCGTTTTCTATTTTGCCAGTGAAATTAAACAGTTACTGGCCATCCCCGGTTTCCCGCGCGAGATCGACGACGCGGCCATTCATAAGTATCTGACGTTTTCCTTCGTGCCCGGCGAAGACACGCCGCTGAAAGGCGTGCGGCGTTTGCTGCCGCGGCGCTTGGCCATCTTTGAAAACCGGCGGCTGGTGATCACGCCCTATTTTGAATTGCGCGAAGCACTTGACGGTACGTTGACCGATCGCGCAGACGCCGCGCGGTTGATCGGCGATCTGTGCAAGGCAGCGGTGGTCAAGCGCATTCAGGGCACAGAGAACATCGGGCTGTTTCTCAGCGGCGGTCTCGATTCTTCTTCGGTAGCGTTGTGGCTTAAAGAAGCGGGCGCGAACGTCAGTGCGTTCACGCTCGACTTTGGCGGGGCAAGCGTGGAAAAAGATCGCGCCATCGAAGTCGCCGCGGCACTAAAAATTCCGCTGCACTTCGTGAAGGTGAGCGGCGAAGATTTACTGCCGATTTTGCCCGATCTTGCGTGGCGTCTCGATCTGCCGTTTGGTGACGCGGTGACCGGCCCGCAATATCTGCTCGGCAAGGCGGCGCGTGCGGCGGGCTGCGACTGTATTTTCAACGGCGAAGGCGGCGATCAATTGTTCGGCGGCTGGACGCAAAAGCCGATGATCGGCGCCGAGCTTTATGCCAACCTGTATGCGAACGACGGCGGCGAAGATTCGCGCGAGGAAATGTACCTGCGCAGCTATCACCGCTTTTACGGCGCCGAAGACGCGCTCTACACGCCTGACTTTCGCGCGCGCGTGGGGCTGGCAGGCCAGCGCCGCGCGTTGCTGTTGCCCTATCTGCATGGTGAAAAAGCCACCACCTTCGCCAACCGCGTGCGGCTCGCGGATTTCGCGCTAAAAGGCTGTCAGAACATTTTGCCGCGCGCCGAACGCATGGCCAACGCCTGGGGTCTGGATGTGCGCACGCCCTTGTTCGACCGCAAGCTCGCCCAAGCCTCATTCGCGCTGGCGCCACAGTTTAAGCTCAACGGCGCAGTGGAAAAGTTTGTGTTGAAGCTCGCAGTGCGCGGCAAGCTCCCGCGCGCCGTCGTGTGGCGCAAAAAACTTGGCATGGGCGTGCCGATTACCGACTGGACGCTGGGACCGCTGGCACCCGCGATGCGCGAGCTGCTGGGCAAGGCGTCGCTGGAGCGGCGCGGGCTGTTTCGCAACGACTATGTTGAACCGCTGCTGCAAGGCCGCAACCTGCCCGGCGAAACCCGCCGCCGCCGCGTCGGTGAACGGCTGTGGGCGCTGGCGATGCTTGAAGCGTAGTTGCGCGTGTTCATCGACGGCGGCGGGAAAAAGCCCACGGGTGAATGGCGATGAAGTGCGTGCGCTGCGGGCACGATAGTAACTTCAAGGAGCGCAGCGGCAAGAAATGTCCGAAATGCAAGGGCACGTTCGCCTTCGAGCCGCGCGACGGCGATCCGTTCACAGACCCGGCGTTTAAAAATGCCATCGACGCAGTCTCCGCCAAGGGACAAGTGCGTTGGGGCGCGGAGCATTTGTACTACGAGCTGGCGCGGCGGCAGAGGCCGAAAACCGGTTGTGCTGTCAGTGCATTGATTTTTTTTTCGATCATCACGCTGTTCGTGTTGATAAAGGTCAAGTGGCTGGCCCTCATTCCGCTGATGGTGGTGATAGTGCTGGCCCGAAGCGTCTGGCGTACCAAACAGCGGAAATTCATTCTGCTCGAACAAAAGCTGTTTGATTCGCTGCTGCAAACCTGGGTAAAGGCGCATGGCTAGCCCAAGGGCCTGATTATGCGTGCCATGACCCGCGGCACGTCCGCACCCCAACGGGCGCTGGAAGCAGACATCGCCGATTATTCATTCGACCGTGCGGTGATCTGCGACCGCGCACGAACCGCCGATATTTTGCTCGCCAACAACTTTCATTTTGAAAACAACTGCGCCGTGCTGGCCATCGATGGCTACCCGGAAGCACAGTTTGAAACCGTGCGCGCCATGCTCAAGCGCAATCCGCGCTTGCGCGTTTTCGCACTACACGACGCCAAGGGGAAAGGCTGCCGGCTTGCGCGCACCTTGGCCAACGACCCCGCGTGGTTTGCCGGACAGGTGGATGTGGTGGATGTCGGCCTGCGCCCGCGCCACACGAGCGCTTTTCGCGGCCTGTTACAGCCGAGCGTGCAACCCGTGACCCCGGGTAACGGCATTTCATCGAGCGACGCTGCATGGCTGTCCGCGCAAACCCTGGAGCTTGCGGCGATACGGCCTGAGCAGGTGTTGAAGCGCATGTATAAAGCGCTGAACCGCAAGGACTCCGATGGCGATGGTGGTGCCGGCGGCAATGGGGGCAGCAGCAGTAGCGACGACAGCGCGGGCAATGCGGGTTATGCAGGCGGAGGTGGCGCCAGCGGCGGCAGTGGCAGCAGCGTCAGTTACGACAATACGTCGTTTGCGCACGAAGCCAGTGATGGCGAAAGCGATAGCGACGGCTTTGGTTGACGCTCAGCCAGCTGCGCGAACCACGCGCAATCACAGTCGCAATCGAATAGCGGCGCGCATCGCCGGTACGCCGGGCCAATCGCCTGCGCTACACGTCGAGCATGATTGCGTACCCGCACCGGACGATGCGGGATGGCTGCGCCTCCTGCAAGAAGGACAACTCGCGCAAACGCACGGGCCGTTCGCGCTGGCCTGCGAAGATCGCGACGGCACAGTGACACTGGCGCGTGATGCCATCGGCGAACGCAGCCTGTTTTACACATTGCTGCCGGATGGGCGCGTGATCTATGCCTCGCGCTTGCAGGATATTCTTGCTACGGGCCTTGTCACACGCGAACTCGATCTTACGAGTGTTGCCACCTATCTGTCGTGGTCGTATCTGCCGGGACGCGAAACGCTGGTGCGCGGCATTTATAAAGTCATGCCGGGCGAAGTGGTGCGCGTGAAAAGCGGTAACGTTACGCGCAGCCGCTGGTGGTCGTTGCCCGGTGAGCCGGAACAATGGCGCGATGAAGACGCGCTGCGTGGCGAACTGCGCGAACGGCTGGAAACCGCCGTGCGCCGCCGTTTGCCTGCGGGCCGACCCGTTGGCGCAACACTGTCCGGCGGCATTGATTCCAGTCTGGTAGTGGCGCTTGCGGCGCAGTTGCATGACGCGCCGGTGGTCACCTATTCCGTGTCGTTCGGCGCGGAATACCGTAACGAGTTGCCGTTTAGCGCGGTGGTGGCCCGGCACTGCGGGGTAGAGCAACGCATTGTCGAAATCACGCCACGCGTCGTTATCGATGAACTCGACCGCACCATTGCGCTGCTCGGTGACCCGATAGGCGATCCGCTGACCGTACCCAACGCGATGTTGTTCCGCGAAGCCGCGCGCGAGGTGGGCGTGGTGCTGAATGGCGAAGGCGGCGACCCGTGTTTCGGCGGGCCGAAAAATACGCCGATGGTGCTGGCGGAACTCTTCGGCAATTTGTATGGCAGCGACCCTGCGCGCCACCGCGCGGCAAGCTACCTGCGCGCGCATCAGAAGTGCTACGACGATCTCACCGCCATGCTTGATCCACAAGCGTTTACCGCGATCCCCGCGCATGCTCTCGAAGATTGGGTCACGCCATATCTGCAAGACCAACGGTGGAAAAGTTTTGTCGGACGGCTGATGTCGATCAACCTGTTGTGCAAGGGCGCGCATCACATTCTGGGCAAGGTGGATGCCTTGAGTGGGCCGTTTGGCGTGCTGCCACGCGCACCGTTGTTTGATCGCGACGTGGTGGAAACCGCCTTCGCCATGCCGCCGCAATTGAAGCTACGCGGCACCGTCGAAAAATATTTGCTCAAGGAGGCGGTGCGCGATTTGCTGCCGCGCGAGATTATCGAGCGCCACAAGAGCGGCATGCTGGTGCCGGTGCAGGGCTGGTTTCGCGGGCCTTTGCTACCCCAGGCGCGCGAACGGCTGCTCGATGGCCTGGCGCCATGGGGACTCTTTCGCCGCGACTATCTGGAGCGGCTGCTCGATGGCCGGCTGCCCGGCATCCACACCCGGCGCGGCGTGAAAATCTGGTTGCTGATTACGCTGGAGGCGTGGCTGCGCGGCGTGCTGCGTGATTAGGGCGAGGGCCTGCTTGCGCGGCATGCGAAAATGGCGGCCCTACCGTGATGCCCGAACGGCTCCTTTGATTAACAACTGTTTTCGATCCATAAAAATATGAATAAAATCAAATACTTATCTATACTAAGCCTTTGGCCCGCTACGATACTGGCACAGGCTTACCCCACCAAACCCATCCGCATCATCGTCGCCTACACGCCAGCGGGCACCACCGACATCCTTGCGCGCGTGGTCGGCCAAAAAATGAGTGACAGCTTCGCGCAGCCGGTGATCATCGAAAATCGGCCCGGCGTGAACGGTAACATCGGCACCGATGTCGCCGCCAAGGCCACGCCGGATGGCCATACGTTGCTGATGGTGACCGCAGGCACGCACGGCATCAACCCCAGCCTTTATCGCAAACTGGGGTGGGACGCAGTTAAAGATTTCGCGCCCATCAGTCTGGTGGCCAACGTGCCGAACATTCTGGTGGTCAACAACAGCGTGCCGGCGAAAAGCGTTAAGGATTTCATCGCGCATCTGAAAGCCAACCCCGACAAATTCAACTACGGCACACCGGGCAACGGTAGTACCGGCCACCTGTCGATGGAAATGTTCAAAGCCATGACTGGCACGCGCGTACAGCACATACCGTACAAAGGCAGCGCGGGGGTGCTCGCCGACGTCATCGGCGGCCAGATCGCCGCCACCATCGACAACCTGCCGCCCTATTTGCCGCAGGTCAAAGCCGGCAAGATTCGCGGCCTTGCGGTGACATCCGCCAAACGCTCGGCGGTGGTACCGGACATCCCCACTATTGCCGAAGCTGCAGTGGCAGGCTACAGCGCGGGCTCGTGGTTCGGGCTGGTGGCGCCCGCGGGTGTGCCCAAGCCGGTGATCGACAAACTCGCCGCCGAGACGCAGCGCATTCTGAAATTGCCGGATGTCGCTGAGCGCGTTGCAGGGCTGGGCGCCGAAGCCGTGGGCGGCACGCCGGAGCAGTTTGCGGGGTACATTAAGTCGGAGATTGCCAAGTGGGCCAAGGTGGTTAAAGAAGCCAATGTAGAGCTGCAATGAGCAATAGACCGTGATCCGCGACCCCGTATCCTTCCAAATTCTTCTCGACACCATTGCGCGTCTCGTGCGCGAGAAACTGATTCCGCGTGAGCGCGAAGTCACCGAAACCGATGAAATCCCTGCCGACATCATGGCCGAGATGCGGCGCATGGGCTTGTTCGGGCTGACCATCCCCGAGGAGTACGGCGGGTTGGGGCTGACCACCGAGGAAGAGGCGTTGACGAGCATGGCGCTGTGCGAGGCGTCACCGGTGTTTCGCTCGATCATGGGCACCAACAACGGCATCGGCGGCATGGGCATTGTGATCGACGGCACTGACGCGCAGAAGCAGAAATATCTGCCTCGGCTGGCGACGGGGGAAATCATCGGCTCGTTCGCGCTGACCGAGCCGGGTTCCGGCTCCGATGCGGGCGCGCTGAGCACGCGCGCCGAGAAGCACGGCGATCATTACGTCGTGAACGGCGCCAAGCGTTACATCACCAACGCGCCGGAGGCGAACATCTTTACGCTGATGGCGCGCACCGATCCGAACAGTAAAGATGCGCGGGGCGTGTCGGCATTTATTGTCGAGCGCGATTCGCCGGGCCTTAGCGTCGGCAAACCGGATCGCAAAATGGGCCAGCGCGGTTCGCACACGGCGGATGTGATTTTCGAGAACGTGCGCGTGCCCGCTGAAAATGTGATCGGCGGCGTGGAAGGCATGGGATTCAAGACGGCGATGAAAGTGCTTGATCGTGCGCGGCTCAACATAGCGTCGGTGTGCACGGGTGTCGCGCAGCGGTGTTTGAACGAGGCGCTGGCCTATGCGAAAGAGCGTCAGCAGTTCGGCAAACCCATCGCGGATTTTCAGTTGATACAGGCGATGCTCGCCGATTCACACACCGAAATTTATGCTGCGCGCAGCATGATTCTGGAGGCCGCGAGGAAACGTGACACCGGTGCCAACATCACGCTGGAGGCGTCGTGCTGCAAGCTCTTTTCCTCGGAAATGGTAGGGCGCGTGGCGGATCGCGCGGTGCAAATCCATGGCGGCGCGGGGTATATGCAGGAATATGCGGTGGAGCGGTTGTACCGCGATGTGCGCTTGTTCCGTATATTCGAGGGCACGACACAGATACAGCAGTTGGTGATTGCGCGGCATTTGTTACGTGAGGGGTAAGGCAAAAGTGCGCTGATGCAGACTGGCGCAGATTTGAACAGACGAGCGCCGCTTGACCTCACCCGTCGTTGCGGGCTTGGCCCGGAGCCCAGGATGTCAACCGGCGCGTAGCGCGCGATTACAGCCTTGGCCGGATTGACGGTGTTGGTGTAGTGACCATCGCAGTGATAAGGAGAAGTGAAGATGTCAAGTAAAGCCAAAATGCTGGCAGTCGCACTGCTGGCAATTCTACCTGCGCAAGCTCTCGCACAAACCTACCCCAACAAGCCCGTCCGCATGGTAGTGCCCTTTGCCCCTGGCGGTACAGGCGAATTTTTGTCTCGCAGCATTACGCCGCGCATGGGGGAGTTATTGGGGCAACAGTTCATCGTGGATTTTCGCGGAGGCGCGGGTACCACGCTTGCCGCCGGGCTGGTGGCCACGGCGCCCGCCGACGGGTACACCGTGTTCATTCAGACGTTCACCACGCAAGCCATCAACGACAGCCTTTACACCAAGCTCGCCTACAACACGCGCCGCGATTTCGCGTCAGTGGGGCTGATTGGCGTGATACCGATTGTGCTGGGCGCACATCCGTCGCTGCCCGCGCGTAATGCGAAGGAGTTGATGGCGTTATCGCAGGCGCCTCCGGGCTCGCTCAATTTCGGCACGGCTGGCATCGGCACCTCGTCGCACTTCGCGGTGGAATTGTTCAAACTGGTGTCGAAAGCTGATCTCACGCACATTCCGTACAAAGGTGCGGGGCCTGCTACCATTGATGCCATGGCGGGCTTTATTCCGCTGGTGGCCGATGCGATCACATCGATGAAGCCGCATCTCGATAGCGGCAAAATCAAGGGCATCGCCATCGGCAGTGCCCAGCGTTCGGAAGGCGCGCCGAATCTGGCGACATTTGCCGAATCGGGTTATCCCGGATTTGAAGCGAGTTCGTGGTGGGGCGTACTCGCGCCCGCCCGCACGCCGGCGGCGATCATCACACGCCTGAATGCGGAAATGAACAAGTCGCTGGAGGATGAAGGCGTGAAAAAACGCCTGCTGTCACACGGCACGACGCTGAAGCTCGGCGCACCCGCGCTGGGCGATGAGTTGATGAACTCGGAGCGTGAAAAGTGGGCCAAGGTAGTCAAGGCTACTGGCGCTCGCGTCGATTGAGGTTACATGTAAGTAATTGTTTTTATTGAATTTTTTTGTAAGGGATATATCGTGGCATTTGGAAAGCTGATCGAGGAGTTTCAACAAAGAACCGCTGAAGTGCTGGCGATGGGCGGCAAGGAAAAGCTCGCCAAGCGCAAAGCGGAGGGGCATCTGAACGCGCGCGAACGTATCGACTATCTGCTCGACAAGGACAGCTTTCTGGAGTCTGGCCGCTTCGCGCGCAGCAACCGGCCCGAGGTCAAACACAAGACGCCGGCGGATGGCAAAGTGGCGGGCTTCGGCAAGATCAACGGGCGTGACGTGGGGCTGGTGTCGAACGATTTCACCGTGCTGGGTGCATCGAGTGCGGTGATCAACATGAAGAAGATCAAGCATGTGAAGCAGGTCGCGGCCAAACGCGGCATGCCCCTGGTGCTGCTGGGCGAATCCAGCGGGGCACGCATGCCCGATCGCATGGGCGCCGCGGGCCGCGGCATCATCGCGCAAGACCCCACCGAGTATCAGCGCTTACGCGAGGCGCCGTGGTGTTCCGCATTGCTCGGCCAGTGTTACGGCTCATCGACGTGGTATTCGGCGATGTCGGATTTTGTGGTGATGCGCAAGGGCGCGATCATGGCCATCGCCAGCCCCAATGTGACTTCGATTGCGATCAACAAACCGATCACCGCCGAAGAACTGGGTGGCTGGAAATTGCTGACCGGTATTTCGGGTCTGGCCGACATGGCTGTAGATACTGACGAGCAGTGCCTCGACGCCATCAAGAAATTTCTCTCGTATCTGCCCAGTCACAACATGGAGGCGCCGCCCGTAGCGCCGGTGCCACCGGGCTCGGACGATGCCAGTAAAACGATACTCGACATCATTCCCGAGTCGCGTAACCAGGTGTACGACTCACGCAAAATCATCAAAGCCATAGCCGACAAGGATTCGACATTTGAGCTGAAGGAGCGCTATGGCAAATCACTGGCCACAGTGCTGGGGCGGCTGGATGGCAAGAGTGTCGGCTTCATTGCCAACAACCCATTGTTCAAGGGCGGCGCGCTGGATGCCGACGCGTGCAACAAGGTCACCAGCTTCATGGTGCTGTGCGATTCGTACAACATTCCGCTGGTGTATCTGGTCGATGTGCCGGGCTTTTTGATTGGGCTCGAAGGCGAGCTGCGCGGCATGCCGGGCAAGGTGATCAACTGGATGAACGCGATGACGCTGGTCACCGTACCCAAAATCACCGTGATGATGCGCAAGAACTACGGGCAAGCGTTCATCAACATGGCCGGCGGCAAAAACGCCGATGAAATCGCCTGCTGGCCGACAGCGGATCTGTGTTTTATGGACCCGGCGGTATCGGTCAACGTGCTCTACGGCGTGAAGTTCGAAGACGACCCCGAGCGTTTCAAAAAACTCAAGGCCGAAGTCGAGCGCGATACCTCGGCGTGGGGGTTGGCGGAATTGTATGAGGCGCAAAACGTGATCGACCCGCGCGACACCCGCGAATATTTGATACGCACCCTTGAGGTGCATCGACTGCGGCTCAAAAACGGTGTAGGCGAACATTTGTTGCGGAATTGGCCGACGAGTTATTAGCCCGCGCGGCCGTGCGCCGGTACACACGCCGGTGTGTGCTACTCACGGGCGGGGCCAGCTTTCTGCAGGGGTGCTCGCCGCTGGCGTTGGTCAATGGCTTCACGCCATCCAGTACCTACATCCCGCACGCGAACCTCCGCTATGGCCCGCAAGCGCGGCACGCACTGGATGTCTACCGGCCCGCGGGCGTGCTGGAGGCTGCGCCAGTAGTGGTGTTTTTCTATGGCGGCAACTGGCATAGCGGCAACCGCGGTGACTACCGCTTCGTCGGGGAAGCGCTTGCCTCAAAAGGTTTCGTGGCGGTGTTGCCCGATTACCGCCTGTATCCCGAAGTGCGCTACCCGGATTTTTTGGCGGATTGCGCATTGGCTGTGCGCTGGGTCTTAGAGCATATTACGGGCTTCGACGGCAATAGCCGCAGCCTATTCCTGATGGGGCACTCCGCTGGCGCCTATAACGCGGCGATGTTGGCGTTAAACCCGCACTATTTGCGTGCCGCTGGCACCGAGCCGGGACGTTTGCGCGGCTGGATCGGCCTTGCCGGACCCTATGATTTCTTGCCGGTCACCGGCAAGATCACCCAGGCGGTGTTTGGATTCCCGGATACCGCCATCACCACTCAACCCATATATTTCGCATCTTCAGAAGCGCCGCCTGCATTGCTGGCAACCGGCGAAAACGACGATGTAGTCGATCCCGGCAACAGCCGGCGACTGGCAGCGCGCTTGCAACAGGCGGGAGCGCACGCGCGCGTCATGGTTTATCCCGGTGTTGGTCATGCACCGTTAGTGGGCGCGCTGGCCGCGCCGTTGCGCGGATTGCGGGGATTCGGACCGGTGCTAGATGATGTTGCGGCGTTCATCCGCAACGTGATTTCTGCCCGTATGGGCGCAAAATCGTAGCCCCCGTGTTAACGCGGTACGGTAAAATATCACACTTGTCTGCTTGCGTGGCTGATGCCGCCGGTACACAATCGCGGCACAGAATTTTCAGCAAACGACAATCCCGTCGCTAACAAACATCATGCAATCCGCGACCAACCTCGCCATCAACTGGGTGGAACAGGGCTATGCGCCCGATGCGCTGATACGTGCCGGCATCCGGCGGCTGGTCAAGGAACGGCTGTTGGAAATTCAGGCGGGTGATTGCGCGGCAGCGGCGGATGTGGAGGAAGTGTTTCTCACTGATCTGCGCACGGCGCCGATTGCACTGGTGCCCGAAAAAGCCAATGAGCAGCATTACGAAGTGCCGGCCGCTTTCTTTGGCGAGGTGCTCGGCTGGCATCGCAAATACAGTTCGTGCTGGTGGCCCGAAGGTGTCGCCACGCTGGACGCTGCCGAAGCCGCAGCGCTGAAAGCCACCTGCGTGCGCGCAGGGCTGGCGGATGGGCAGGATATCCTTGAGCTCGGCTGCGGCTGGGGTTCGCTGACGTTGTGGATGGCCGAGCATTTTCCTGGCAGCCGCATCACGGCGGTGTCCAACTCGCACAACCAGCGTGCCTATATTGAGGCGCAAGCCACGCTCCGCAAGCTGGAAAACATACGAATCATCACCACCGATGTGAACACTTTTACCGCCCCGTCGCGTTACGACCGCGTGGTATCGGTGGAAATGTTCGAGCACATGCGCAATTGGCCGGTGCTGTTCCGCCGCGTTCATGACTGGCTGAACGTGGATGGGCTCTTTTTCATGCACGTTTTCGTGCATCGCCTGACGCCTTATGCCTTCGTCGAACGTGGTGAAGATGACTGGATGAGCCGCTACTTTTTTTCCGGCGGCATGATGCCCAGTGACGATTTGGCGCTGCGTTGTCAGGACGATCTGCGCGTGGCGCGAGTCTGGCGCTGGGAAGGCACACATTACGAACGCACGGCCAATGCGTGGCTTGCCAACATGGATGCACGCCGAGCGGCGGTGCTGCCGGTGCTGGAACAAACCTATGGCCGCGAGCAGGTCAACCTGTGGTGGCAGCGCTGGCGGATATTTTTCATGTCATGCGCTGAACTCTTCGGCTACGAAAACGGTCAACAGTGGTGGGTTAGCCACTATCTCTTCGAGCGCCGCGCGTGATCGTCAACATTGTTCTGTTTCAGGTGGGCTGGTTCGCCTGCGTGCTGGGTGCGG
>SXGQ01032123.1_pt1 | contig 13421 bp, 18 predicted proteins | sample 3178371 | NCBI WGS metagenome assembly SXGQ01 (sample SAMN11356859, study PRJNA531348) | freshwater metagenome | isolation source: freshwater sample F1-20 | place: China: Fuxian Lake, Yuxi | collected 2017-12-25
AGCTGAGGAGTTTGGTTAGGTGCTGCGTAGTTTGCAGCGGCGGTATGAAGTACGGTGTGGGTTACTGCTACGTTAGCCATTCTTTACAACCTTTAGATCGCCGGACTCTTCGTCACGGAAGGTAAACCGAAGCTTACCGGAGCTAAGATGCTTCATTCCTGTAGCAAGCAAGTCCTGATTGACGCCAGCCTCCTCGGCTTTCTTTGCGTCCTTCTCGGCCTGTGCTTTTGCTACCTGATCGTCGTACAACTTCTGCACATCGACGTTCGCTTGGTCCATCATGTGCAGCTTATCTAGAACAGAACTGTCCATGTTCCACACCTGTAGAACGACTCGCTCTCGTCCATCTTGTGTGCGCTCTACGATTTGATACGGAGCGTCTACAATCCCGCTTGCTCGGCTAGGATCTAGGTACTGAACTCGAAGATTGGGCCAGCGATATTGGATTTCTTCTACAACTCCTAGCATATCGCGCTCAAAGGCTTGGCCTGCAATAATGACATATTGTTCTAGATTTAGATTTTTCATAGTCCTAAATGAAAAGAGGGAGAGTCCGTGGGGCCATAACCTCCCACGGACTCTCCCTCGATCAGGAGGGCTGGAGCCCTATTAAGTTGTAAGGTTTATTACGCCTCGGTGATGCCGGTCATTACTGCGTGACCGTTACGCCGGTAGGTCGAAACATTCCAGTAACGCTTCATCATGACGTCGTAGGCATCGTAACCGCCGACCCACTTGAAGATGCTACCGTCACGATCGTCGAAGTGCCAATCCTTCGTCTGCCGGATCGTAAGGTCCTTCTCAGTGAGGAAGTACATTGTCGAAGCCGGACAATCAGGATCTTCCACGACGGGAATCTCGGTACCGTAGTTAAACGGTAGACCGGTGTAACCGCCATCGAAGGTCTGAGTGTTGACGAACTGGCGATCCTGACGAAGCAGGTTGAAGTATGCACGACGCACGCCAAGCGAAGTAAAGATCGCGGAGATCTTACCACCGTTTACGCGAACATCGTCACAACGGCGAATCATCGCCTCTTCGGTAAGAGAGCCGCCGAGGTTGACCGAAACGGCCGCCCACTTTGGCTCGGAAGAGGGGTTGATATCGTGAAGGATACCAGTCGAAGCAACGATCTTTGCAAGACCGTTTGGCTCACGCTGCGTACCAGACGAGTAGTTACCTGCCCGGTAAATACCGTCAGTAGTAGCGGTAGCTACGGTTGCACCATCGAAAGTAACTACGCCAGTGGTGTAGTTAATTGCGGTGATAGTACGGCCCGTTGCAACGGCAGCACCCGTCGAACGGGTGAGAATGTCAATTACTTGACCAACCTCAAGCCAGTAAGTACCGGAAGCACCTACAGTTACGGTGTTTGCAGCAGGCGAGGTAGCTGCGGAAACTGCGGCGAGAAGGCCAGTGCCATCACCGTAGAGGATCCGCTGCTGATCCTTAAGAAGCGAAGTCTTAAGCGACTCCATCTCAAGATCGGCTGCCTGAGCAAAAGCCTGCGGGTTCTTTGCGGTCTGATCGAAAATCTGACCGTTGAACCGAGCGCGACCATAACCGTGGAAAAGGGTGACCTTTGCCTGGTTGTACTTTGCCGCACCGGGATCGCCAAGAGCCTCGCCCTCAGCACGGTACGAAATACCCTGGTTACGGCCTACGATTACGGGGAAGTAAACGTACTTACCACCAGTGGTATCAACTACGCCCTCGGAGGACTTTTCAATCCGCTTGCCGAGGATCATCTCATCCTGAAGCTGCGAAGGAATCTTCGTCTCATAGACTTCCTTGAGCAGCGACGAGATGGACGTAAGGGTTACGTTTGCCATCTTAATTACTCCCTAGACATTTCTGAGAGCATCTTCGTAAGGTAGTCCTTAGTGTCTTTAGAAGATGCGTTGGACAAATCTGGCTTATTTACTGGAGGAAGTCCTGCTCCACTTAGTACCCTTGGCGCTGCTGGCCGAGCACGTTCGTTTACCACAGATTGAACGAGATTGTGGAAGTCTACAACAGCTTCTTCTGGATCACTACCGCTAGCAATTGCACGAAGCACCCATGTGCGATCGTAACTTCCGTATTGCTGCTCTAGCTGATCGAGAGTGCTGAGTAGAGCTTCTCGCTCGTAAGCTTCCCTTGATGCCTGATCTTGGCTGTTAATCCAAGACGCCATCGCTTCAAGAGCCTGTTCGTACTCTTGAAGCTTTTGGTTAACAGGGTCCGTATTCTGGCTGCCCTCAGAATCCATAATATCTTCGGTCATGGCCTGAGCTTGCTGCTTGCCATATCCCTGAGATACGAGGTAGTTATAGATTACCTCAGGATTGTCGACTAGTGTCTGGTAGACGCGAACACCGGTGTTGATGGTATCATAATCACCAAGCGACCGATAATTTTTAAGTTCGCTCTGTACCTTTTGTGCGTACTTTGTAAAGTTTCCATCCCACACTGGGAGGTACTGCGATACAACCGAACGATGATCTTCTGGAATAGTCTCAAGAAAAGACTTAGCGTAGCCACTAAGACGCGGCTCAGACGATGCAGAATCCTCAAGAGGGCTATCTGCGTAAGACTCCTCAGCGTAACCGGAATCTACACCGTCCATGTTACTTTCGTCCATATTGAATCTTTGACCTTGTTTTAGTGTTGGCTACCCTAATCGCCTTAGCTTCGTCCCCAGTTTCCTTAAGGATTGCGTTAGCGATTGATGCCCAACGGGATGGGTTTTGTACGTCTTTCTTGAATCGCTTAGCGTCTCCGGGATTCCAAGGCATTATTGCGGTGGTCCTTGAGGCGCTTGGGGAACTTGTCCCCCTGTGGTTTGTAGCAATGTTGCCAGTCGCCACAGTTCTGTTTCGTAGGCCGGATCAATTCCGCCAGGATTCATAGGATCGACTTGTTCCTGAATCTGTGGCTGTAGACCGTATGCCATTACGAGGAACTTGAGATGGGTGTAGTTATGCAGCTTAAACAGGTACTTGACCTGATCGGGAGCATTCTCCCACTCTTCTCGCTTCATCTGATCTGTGTGTTCTGCGATGTGGGCCATGTGGTCGTGCCACACTTCTACATCTGCGTACACACCTTGCATCATCTTTAGGTTTTCTCGCTGTGCCTGACGAGCGTCCGACTGCAGTTCTTCGTACAATCGACCCAGTTCAGGCATATCGAGATAAGCTAGTCCCTTATGAGCGGGAATAACTCCCATCTTCATAAGTTCCATTAGCTCTGCTTTCTTAGCAGCTCGGCTAACTGGAGTTGCAGAACCTGGCACTACACGGAAATCCGTGTTTCCTCGTAGGTCCGCACCGGATAGTAGGAAAGCCTCGAAGTTTTCGTTCTTTCCTACAACCTGTACGGTACGCTGTGCGTCCCAGTATTGAACTACAAGAGCTAAAAGCTGACGACCGATTTCTTGGTAGCTGCGCTCCTTAGAACGAAGTGCCGCAGAAAGTGCTGAGTCATCTCGTTCCTGTAGATATGCAATTGCTGTTGCAGCTTCTACACGGCCAGGAACCGTGCCCTTGCTTACCTCGTTTTGCGAGGCAATCTCATTCATTTCCTGCCGAACGCGCTCGATGTTATCGAGAACATAGTTCGGTAGAGGACTTAGTGCGGTTTGCTGAGGTGCCCTGCCACCAGGAACTACCTGGATAATTGCACCGGGTTCGCTCGTCATCTGACGAACGTCTACAGTGCCCTTTTCTACGATCCACTGTGGCTTGGTCATCAAGTTGACCGATTCCACAATCTTCGACCGCTGCTTGTTATATTCCTTCTGTAGAGGAATAAGATCGTCCAGGAAGCACGATCCGTAAAAACGATTAGTCGGAGTGTGAATGCGCGAGACAAACGGAAAATGCCCGTGAGCATAGGGCCACGGCATAATTTGATCTCCAAGTAGCTTTCCTTGAGCTACAGCACATAGGCCGCCCTCGGGAAAACTTGGACTTGGTGCGATCCAAACTTCTTTGACAAGAATACCTTTCTTAGTTGCATTCTTATCAGTGATGCCCATTGCGTTGAACAGGCGCTCCTCTAGAAGATCCGCGCCTGCCTTGTCCTCAGGCTTCATTTCTACACCATAAGTGGCGTAGACCCAATCGGTACTCTTAACAGCAGCGTGCATAATCCACGGCTGCATGTTAAGACGCGGTTCGTCTAGTGCAGGTACAAAGATATGGAACGGAGAAACAGGCTCTACGCAGATCTTACCCAGCATTCCCGTTGCTGGATCTACTTCTTCTGAATAGTAAGTCTTGAGAAAGCCTGTGCCGGTAAGAATTGCCCAGAGGTCTGCAATTTCTTCCTGTACATCTAGCTCTACAGCGTCGATAAGGTAAGAATGTAGACTCTCTGCGGCTCGTGCAGCAGCCTGATCCGCACTGTCACTCGTGGATGGCATGACATAACCACGAGGTGAACTACTAGAAAGGCGAGCCAGCTCTCGCCTAACATATGACCGTAGGAGGTTGATAGTGAGTCGAACTCTCCACGGTGGTGCCGAAGGTTCTACCAACTTTGCATTGGCAAACGAACCAGACTGCGCCCAGGTCACCCATTGCTTACCAAGGAAGAAAGCAATGTTGGTGTACCACTGGCGTTCAAACGAAGTACGAGCAGTTTTTGCTTGGTCGAACTCCTTGTTTACCCAGGAAACAATATCCTGGGCGGAGGATTCCATTGTAATCATTCAGTATCCTCGTTAAGAGAGTCGAGGAAGGCGGCAAGATCAACGTAAATCTCTTCTCCGCCTTCCTCGTACAGCGAATCCGGCACCACGTATTCTGTCGGGGAAGCGAGGTCCGACAGAACTTGTGTGCCCGAAGAAATCGCTGCGAATTCAGTCCAATTGTGGCTAAGCAGCCGGTTCAGTAGGCTTTGCTGCTGCTGTAGAAGTTCGGCTTGATTTGCGGTCAAGGCGTTCTGAGAGGTCTCCAACGCGCTTCTCAAGCTGCTTAGCGAGCTGAGATAGATTCTCCACGTTAGAAAAATAAACGCGGTGATAAGCAAGCTCAGCCACAAGCCCATCAATACTAGGAGCCAGTTCATCTACTGCATTCCTTAGGTCTTTAGTCGTATCTTTAGAGTAACCCAAGTGACGAGCGATCTCATCGAACATCGCAGCACTAAGAAGGATTGACCCTCGCTTGGCGTCCTTAGTGTAGAAGCGGACGTACCACTCATCCTCTACACGGCCAGTCAGACTACACGCTGCTGGCTGCTTCTGCGGTACTAGCTCTACCTCAAACTGGCTCACACGCGGGACTATAGTGCTGAGGTCAATGGCTGTCAAGCCCTGTACTATAAATTTATTTACCAGTCTGACCCGAAGTCACTATCGTAGGCTCCTACGTTTGGACCGTAGTATTGAGTGTAATCTGGAATATAGTTTTCTACGGGAACCGAGATGCTAGCACCTACAAGGGGCAAGAAAGTTTTGGTGCCTTGTGGCATAAAGTAGCTTGACGAGTCGTCGAAGGGACGAGACATTACACCGTACCGCAACGCGTCTACAGCGTGGTCATCCTTTTTCTTGGGCCGAGCCTTAGGATCTTTGCGCGTGTTAGACTTGCGGTTGGAGTAATCGTCCCAGCGATAAGCTCGTAGCTCTCGCTTTAGGTTCTTGCAGTTCTCTGACACGAACAGGCGTGAGTTGCCAAACAGCTCGTTAACTCGATTTACGCCGGCCCCAATGTCATTGTTGCCGGCCATGATATGAATACCGTAATTCGCATATTCTGTCTGAACGGATTGACCGTTTAGCGGGTTCCGGTTGACGATCGACGGATCTCCTACACGGTAAGATACATCTAGCCCTAAAGTCTTTTCGATTTTTAGGATCTCTTCTGCGTGCTCGCTTACAAGCATGTCAGAAGCGTAGTGCTCGTGTACTACAAATAGATTTCCGTCGTTATCTACTTGGAACCAGAGCCACGCTGTAGGATTGCGTAGACCGTGGTCCATCGCAGCAAACGTATGCGCGTGCTTTTGTGGAACAAGACCTTCTACAAAAGTGGGGTGCGGATAAATGAGACCGCTGAACGCGAGGAACTCGCCCTCAAGTCGTGTTTTAAGTTCTTGTTCGCTAATTGTAGTTGTCAGCATGTCAATAGCTGACTGAGACAGGTAGTTGTTTTCTCGTGTTTTAAAACGGAAAACTTCAACGTGCAGGTCTTGCTTCTCTTCTGTGATTGGAACGTAGAACCGTTCGTACAACCAAGTAAGACCTTCTACAGGAGTAAGCGCAATCCACCAATCACCATCGGTGTCGATCAAACGCATCAGGTTTTCGTTGAAGATCGCTTCATCTGGTTCCTCGTCGAAAGCAATTGCGTGACGAGAAGTACCTGCGTGAGAGTCTAGATCCTGCGCGTAGGACATAAACTCAATCGTAGAACCGTTTGCAAACGTAAGAGTTGGCGGTTCAATGCGCCAACTCTTATCGAACGATCCATCAATAAGATAACGCTTTGGCGTCAGTCTACGGTAGAGATCCTTAAGAACTTTGTTAACGCCGTGAGGGTTATCTACAGCGACGTGACGTAGACGAAGTGGTGCTTTTGGAACTTCTTTGTAAGGATGCGTACCGGTTGCGTACCAGATCATCTCTACAACAGAACTGTAACTCTTTCCGCTGCGGTTGCCGCCGAAAACTAGCCGACCCTTTTCTGTGGATTGGTGAAAAGCAATTTGGTAGTTTAGAGGCTTGTAGCCGTCGAGATCAGGCTCACGAGCTTTCTGTGAAAGAGAATCACTAAGGTTAAGAAGTAGAGAGTCTAGGTCCATTAAAATAAGTTCCTACCTGCAGGTGGAAGTTCTCGGGCAGTTTCGATTTCTTTTAGGTCTACAGCAACAGCCTTAAGAGATTCAGGATCTAGGTGTCGCTGTAGAACCATAATCACGTTTTCAAGTACGCGATCGCCGGTGTTTGTAATAACCATCTTCTGAGCGAGATCGTAACCCGACATTTTAAGGAAGTTCTCGCGGGCTTTTTCTACACCAGACGCAGCGTCAGAAATTAGCTTACGAAAAATCTCACCTTCAGCTTCTTTTGCGCCCTCTTTGATGAGTCTGTTGTAGGCGTTCTTGTAGCGAAGGTTCTTTTTAAGCAGATCTCGGTGAAATCCTACAGTCTTATCGTGCTCTTTGCAGATAGTTGTAATGGATCGCTTATCAAAGGGGTTGGTGATGGCGTGAACGAACGTAATCAGCGGAATCGTCCAAAAAATTTCTCCTACAGCATCAATGTCCCAGATCAAATCCTTGACTTGTTCCGGCTCGTACATTGGAAAGAACTGTAGAAGCTCTTTGAGGTTGAGTTCTGGAACGTGAGTGAACCAAAACTCCTTAAGTGCGTCGTCAGTCATCGGCTTCTAGGCGCGGAATGTAAGGGGATGGGTTAGATGGGTGTAGGTTTTCGGGTTTGAAATAGGGCTCGAGAAGTTTTACAAGATCTTCTGGAAGATCTTGACGTTCTGCGCGCAGTTCTTTCAATAGGTTTTTTAGATTTTGTAAAATTCTAGGGTCGTCTATTAGAATCATCTCTTGGTAAGCTGTGAGTCGGCGGTGTACTCTGTTCATAGTGGGTAGTATGGGGGTAGATACAGTGGTTGTCAAGGGGATCTGTAATATTTAAAATTTGCGGAGGCTAGTATCTTTTGCTCACACGCGCTCGCGCGTGGGGGATCGACATCCCGTTAGCAGTTTATTCACGTTCTGCATAATGTTGCGGTTTTGTAACGAACTCCGTCACGAACTCTTCACAACTTTCTTCCGTTCTGACTTGATAGTGGGGGTGCAAGCCGCTAAGGTGACCCCTGTCGGCAACGGACCGACCGAACTACGGGAGACAGACCATGAACCTTGCAATCACCCTCAAGCCTCTGGCCGATGCCATCGACGCAGCTGCCACGGAGTACACCGCCGGAATGGCGCAGCGTGATGCCATGCGCAACGGGGACGACGGGACCGCTGTACTGCATCAGTACGGTACGGACTCCGCACGTGAGGAACTGCGGGACTACTGCGACACCATTCTTGACACTCCGGCGGGAGCGGCTGCGCTGTTGGAGCTGTTGACCCGGGGGTCGGCACTGCAGCAGTGGGCACGGGAGCGCATCGCACTGGCAGCGTCCGATGTGACGGAGGAACTGTCGGGGCCGTGTCCGACCGACGACGAGCTGCGGGGGCAGTACGGGAATCTCCTGCAACTGTTCGCAGGCCTGCAGGCCGCTGCCAAGGGACTGCAGATTCCGGAAGAGGACGTCCGTGCACTGCTCCCGCAGTGGACCAAGGCGACGGAACGGGGTCGGGCTCGTAAGGATGGCAGCGTCGGACTGTCCCTCGCGGTGCGGGAGCGCCCTAAGGCGAGGCGAGAGGGTACTTCTGCTCTCACGCTGTACTACTCCGACGGTAACAAGGTCGGGGGTGCCAGTCTCTACCATCAGTGCAAGACTGTCGGAATCAGTGTGTCGGATGTGACCGGCGCCTACTCCGCCGGGCTGCGGGAGTTCGGAGACTATACGATCGGCACCGACTGACCTAGTGAGTGGAGGGCTCCGGTCCTCCACTCCGTTAGGTGCTCCGGTCGGTCGGTCGGAGTATCTAACGGAGTGACCTACACTCCGCTACAACTAAGGAGACACTAGGAATGTACGAACATTGCGGCTGGACTGACCTGGAGCATCACAAGTTCATCACTGCGCCGCTCTCCGAACTAGTCCAATGGGAAGACACGCTGCGCGACACTATCCGCAGTCTGAAGCTCCCCCATACAAGTGACCTACCGGGATCCGATCACGTGATCGACGAACTAGGGCGTGCGCTGTATACACTGCAGTTCCACATTGCAAGGCGACTGTCTGAAGCAGTGTGACAGTAGGGAAGTAGCCCCGCTGCTTAGGCAGCGGGGCTACTTTACGTTCTCGATTCACTCGATGAACTGAATAGTCCGCACTAGTAGAATAGTACAAAGTTTATTCTGCACTATTGGAATAGTCGCTCGCGAATTGCGTACTATTCTAATAGTGCATTGTTCTTTCCGTACTATTCCAATAGTACACTTTCTTTCCGCACTATTCTATTAGTGCGTAGCCTGGCATCCTACTATTTCATTAGTGCGTAATTCTTTCTGCACTATTCCATTAGTGCGTAATTCGCTAGCGACTATTCTATTAGTCTCCGTGCGCGGAATACTAATGCCCTACAGATAACGCATCGCTTAGTTTCTACACCGCTAGTCCATGTGCGTACAGCGGACAGTATACAGGTGTATGCATCGTGCATACGTGGTACTAGTTGTGCGGTACCTAGCCTAGCCCCCTAGGAATCCTATAGATTCCGTAGGGGGGCTAGGTACATACAATCCACAATACAGAATGGTATACAGATAGATGCATAAGGCCTGGTCACAATGCATACACTGTGTATACACTGAGGTATACACTTCGTAGTTATCCACAATACAATTACCCGGCCATTGCATACGCTATGTATGCATACGGACCCTACTACTCACACTCCTATACTATTCCCATAGCACAATACTTGACAAGCCATTCCGCCATACTGTACACTAGCGGCGAGCGAGATACACCCAGACAATTACGGGAGACAACTAATGGAATCCAACCACACGTGCGCCGAGATCAACTACTACGGTACTCACTCGGACATCTGCGGCGACATCAACAGTCCGTACTGGCGGGAGCTGCTGCATCAGTGCCTCGATGAGTGGCTGGACAAATCCGACGGTGACGGGTTCTTCTCCGTCGGTACTATTGCTTCGGAGGCGTGGACGGAGAACGTCACCGAACTGGTGGAGCGGGTCAACTATCTGCGTAACGAACTGACGCTTACGCAGGCAGTACTGGCACGGTACCACAACCTCGGCCAGTCGTGAGGGTAGTGCAGGGCTTCACGGTCCTGCACTACACTGACTACTGGAGAGGAGCAACTATGGAACCTAACGGAACGATAGCACTAGGGGATGCGCTGTTCTACTTGACGGTGTTTATTCTGCCTGCTATTGTAATACAGTACCGACAGAACAGGAGAAGTAAGTGACGCGCAAGGACTACCGTATCATTGCTGAAGTTCTTCGTAACTATCGGCCTTTCGTTTCTGACGACAACAACTATTCGTTGCTCGTCAATCTGTTCTGTTCCGAACTGAAAGAAGAGAACATTCGTTTCGACCGTAGTAAGTTCATGGATGCAGCAGGAGTGAAGTACTAATGAAACAGCAAGAGCTTATCAACAAGTGTGTGGATCAGTGCGAAGCGTGGTGCGCTGAGGATAGTGAAAGTAACTTCCTCGCTATCGACCTCTTCGACTACATGAACGATACCATTCTCAAGCAAGTACGGGAGCAGTTTATTGCGGACAGTACTTCATGGAATCTCAAGCTGCAGTCCTACGCCCAGCTTGTAGTGGACTGCAAGGAATTCTTCCCCGCAGAATACATCGAGGAGTGCATCCCGATTTCTATCACACCAGAAGTTCACGACACTTCCTGGGAGATGGGTAGTGCTAGCGGTATCTACACCTTCGGCACACAGTATCACGGTGTGTACGAGGCAGTAGTCAAGTGCTACAATCTTCTCATGGAATTCTATGCGGACAACTATCTCACCGAAGATGTCATCGAAGAAATGGAGAGGATCTAATGCGTATCTGCACAATGCCTCCGCACTCGCGGACTACTAACAAGCTCTACATACTAGTGTCGGAGAGTGACCGACGTCTAGTACTGCACGCCTACTGGCGGCTCCGACGTAAGGGTCTCAATAGTAACTGGGCACGCTGGACAGTAGTAGATTTGCTCGGCGCCGGCATGGAGTCCAACTACGATTTCAGTTGTGTTGAGTAAGTAGCGAAGTACCCTCCCCTACACGGGAGGGTACTTTACTATCTACTCAAACAAGAAAGGGAATACAATGCGTACTATGCTGCTCAACACTGTCACTATCAAGGCAGACGACGAGACACTGAGTACTATTCAAGAGCTTATGCCCGACGGCTTTAGCTTTAGTACGTTCCTGCCAGTGCCCGAAGAATTTACTGTTACACCGTGGCACATTCAGCAGTGGTGCCTTAGTAACTGGGGTCCTGCTCAGGATACTAAGTGGAAACTGTCGGCCCATACCTACAGTCTGGTGACACGTAGTCACGGTCTGTACTACTCGTTCTACACGGATACTTATCGTGCGTGCGAGGCACTGACCTACTTCGCTAGTCTGTTTCCGCAGGCAGACATTATCTACACTGTAGGGTCGGGCGACGATGTGCAACCGCGAGACTACTGGGAAGATACTTACGTCAGCACTGATGGAGAACTGCTGCTTATGGAGAGAGTAGAGGCATGACATACAACCTAACTAAAGTAGATAGATTCGCACGCATCATGCAGGAGCAGACTACTGTACCAGTAGCAGAGATCTGCAGCGTACTAGATGTAAAGAGGCCGAACGTCTACAAGATGATTCAGTCTAGTCCTAGCCTTGCCCACTTAGTAATCGACAAGGGCATGGTAGTCAACAGACTACGTAAGCAGTTCGCTGTTATGCACGATGTACCCGAGTACGTCTACAACGTGATACACAAAGACAGTACAGGTTTCACTAGACTAGCAATGAACTGGAATTCTTTGGACCTAGAGATTGTAGATAGTGCACTACGCAACGAGCAGTTTACTATTGAGGCACTGGACGATTTGACAGATTCTCACGTGTGTAGTATTATACGCATGTTGATGTTCTATCTCTTGGAAAGAAAGGGAAAGTAATGCAAGACTATTCAGCTCTTGCTGCCGAGCGTCGTGCTGCACTAAAGCGCAAGGCTCGTGCTAGTGAGGCAGTCGCTAACGATAGTACTCGTAGCAAGAAGCTAGTAATGCACGACGTACTCAAGCCGTACCAGCGTGAGGCAGTAATGCTCATCATGTCTGCGTACAATCGCAATAAGAATGGCGGCATCCTCGATGCCACTACTGTAGGACTAGGCAAGACCTACCACGCTGCTGGCTTTCTTACTGAGGCCAAGCCGAAGTATACTTTGTGGGTTACTGCTAAGACGCTGATCCCACAGACTACTAAGAAGCTGACCGAGCTTGGCATTCCAGTAGTGCCAGTCACACCGGCTAGCTTTAGTTCCATCGCTTCCGTGTACTACAATGCCGGTATGCCGATGACGTTCATCACTAACTACGAAGCTTTGCGCAAGGACTGCTTCGCAGAATTCCCGCAGTGGGATGTAGTTGTGATGGACGAAGTATCTAAGCTCAAGAACGGTGCGAGCTATAGTCCTCCCGCACTCTACACTGCGAGTAAGAAGTTTCTTGACCAGCACCAGCCGTTCAAACTATTCTTGTCCGGCACACCTAGTGAGAATCATCCTCGTGAAGTGTGGTCGTATCTACACTTGTTCGATCCGATTCGCTTTCGATCACTCTCTCAGTTTGAGCGTGCGTTCTGTAACTGGCAGATCAATGCGGAACTGAAGCTCGACATGACTAAGCTGCTAGAGCTGCTCGGTTCGTACTGTCTCCGCTTTACTCCGCAGTCTGTCGGCATTGATCTACAGCCATACAACGAGAGCATCGTTCCCGTAGAATTCTCTGACTCCGACGTCAAGCTTGCATACAAGCGATTGATGAACGAGTTCACTATCTGGCTAGACAACCAGCCGGAGAACGTCAACGTTACTATGGTGCTGGAGCAACTGTTGCGTCAGCGTCAGTTGCTGCAGACTGGCAAAGTATTTCCGTTCCGAAAGACTATCTTCAATGAAGTAGGGATGCCAGTCGGCAAGGTCAATTCAGTACTAGAGTTCGACGGACCATACCCAAAGCTTGACGCAGCCGAGCAACTAATCGTGCAGCTCCAGGCAGAGGGCGAGCAGGTAGTTGTATTCTCCTGCTTCAACCAGCCACTCAAGGATCTGTCCGAGCGGTTCGGAATGTTCTGCCGTACTGCGATCATCAACGGCGAGACTAGCCACAAGGTGTCGGAGATTCAGGATCAGTTCCAGCAGGGTAACATCGACATTCTGTTCATCAACAAGTTGTCCGGTAGTAAGGGACTCAACTTGCAGAAGTGCGATGACTGGCCCGGTGGTGCGAGCTACGTTATTCACCTTGACCGCTGGTGGAACCCAGCTATTGAGGAGCAGGCTAACGCACGACTGCTGCGTATCAATACTAACGCTCCGGTGTTCAGCTACTATCTGCACGTAGAGAACACGGTCGATGACTTTATGCAGGCACTGCTGGAGGCCAAGGGTATGATGAATGAGACACTGCAGGAGGGTGTCACCATCACTAAGGATTGGATCATGGGTAACCTCTAGTGTGCAGAAGGGTGGGGCTAGGTCTACTAGCCCCACCATTGTACACATTAGAAAGGATAACATGGCTAC
>SXGQ01421653.1_pt1 | contig 13420 bp, 11 predicted proteins | sample 3178371 | NCBI WGS metagenome assembly SXGQ01 (sample SAMN11356859, study PRJNA531348) | freshwater metagenome | isolation source: freshwater sample F1-20 | place: China: Fuxian Lake, Yuxi | collected 2017-12-25
GCCGGCATGAAGCAATTGCTCGAAGTTAAATAATCTTCCTGGCCACCCTCATAGGTCCCCGCAGGACCCATCGGCTCAGCACCGATGGCTTTCTGGTACAATTTTACTGAAAATAAACCGGAGACGACCAAAAGGCTCTGGTTATCCTATTTTTGCCCAACCCATGAAATTGCTCCTAATTTTAGTTAGCCTCATCGTTTCTGCAACCGCCCACGAAGTAACCACGCGCGAGCTACGCTGCGAATATCATCACAATCCACTAGCCATCGGGACTACGCAGCCCCGCTTTTCGTGGAAAATCCAACCCATCGACCCCGCGGCACGCGATGTGCGACAAGTCGCGTACCAAATTCAGTGCGCGCATGAAGCTGATGGTTTTGCTCAAAAATTGCTCTGGAGCTCAGGAAAGATTACCTCAGCCGCAACAGATCAAATCGTTTATGCCGGTCCCAGCCTCGTTCCGCGGGATCGGATCATCTGGCGCGTCCGTGTCTGGGAGGCTGGCGGAGAAATTTCTGCTTGGAGTGAACCGGCTTCATTTGGCGTGGGCCTACTCGAACAAACAGATTGGACCGCCTTGTGGATCAGCGCGCGCGATGACCACGCGTTTACCACTAAAGAAAATATCCAGAATTTTACCGACGATCCTAAGCGCGGGCAAATTGTGCTGACCCCAGCGAAATATTTTCGCCAAGTATTTCAGGCCCCGCAGATTGCCCGAGCCACTCTGTATGCCACTGCACTCGGAGTTTATACACTCGAGGTTAATGGCCGCCGCGTATCTGAGGAACGACTAGCGCCGGGCTGGTCCGCTTATCAACGACGAATTCATTACCAAACTTATGATGTCACAAAATTATTACGCGCCGGCAAGAATGCGATCGGCGCGACCCTCGCAGATGGTTGGTATGCGGGCTACGTCGCCTACGGCTTGCTAACCGGTCAGGAGGGCCTCGCCCCCGGCATCGATGGACGTTATTATTATGGAATATCTCCAGCAATCCGCGTCCAGTTAGAGTTGGAACTCACTGACGGCACGCGCCAGACCGTCAGCACTGACCAGCAGTGGAAAACAGCGCTCGGGCCTATCACCGAAAGCGATATTCTTATGGGAGAATCTTACGATGCCCGTCGAGAGTTGCCCGGTTGGACAACGCCTGAGTTTGATGATGCCAAGTGGGCCCTGGCCGTTTGTAAAACGGGCACGGCCTCAAAAATTGAGCCCCATCCCGGTGTACCTGTTCGAGCGATTGAAGAAATGGCCGCCCGCACCGTCCACGAATTTAAACCAGGGGTCTTCATCTTTGATCTTGGACAAAACATCTCGGGCGTAATCCGGCTCAAGGTGCAGGGTAAATCTGGGGACAAAGTGACCATCCGTTATGCTGAAGTCCTTCATCCGGATGGTAGTCTCAGCACTGAAAATCTCCGCAGCGCACGCGCGGTGGACACGTACATCTTGAAAGGTGATCCGGCAGGTGAAATCTGGACTCCAGAATTCACTTATCACGGCTTTCAATATGTTGAGCTTACTGGTTTTCCCGGCCAGCCAACCAGCGAGGCGGTGACGGGTATCGTCATTCATTCTGACACCCCACGCCACGGCCGCTTCGCATGCTCTGACCCGATGCTCAATCGTCTCTATCAAAACATCGTTTGGACTCAGCGGGCTAATTTTTTTGAAATGCCCACCGACTGTCCCCAACGCGATGAGCGCATGGGCTGGACCGGCGACGCGCAAATTTATGTCCGCGCAGCCACCTTCAATGCCGACATCGCTTCCTTTTATACTAAGTGGCTGCGGGATTTGAACGACGATGCCTGGGACTATGGGGCCTACCCTGCCTATGCCCCCCGACCACTCGCTCGCCCTAATGAGCACCACGCCGCCGGCTGGATGGATGCGGGCGTGATTTGTCCATGGACTATCTGGCAGGTTTACGGTGACACCCGCGTGGTCACCGAACATTGGCGAAAAATGAATGATTTTATGGAATGGCGTAGAAAGCGGGATCCCCAGTTTAAAGGCTCCAGCGATGATTGTGGCTTCGGCGATTGGCTATCGCTCGGTGCCGTGAAAACCCCGATCCCCTTCATTGACCTAGCTTATCATGCATATGATGCCCACTTGATGGCAGAAATGGCTCAGGCCACTGGCCAAACGGCTGACGCAGCTAAATACACCGCACTCGCCTCCACGGTTACCGCCGCTTTTCAGCAAGCCTATCTACTCCCTGGCGGCAAGCTCAGCGTCCACAATCAGTCAGCGTACGCGATGGCCTTATTTTTCAACCTCATCCCCATCGACCAGCGCGCCGCTAGCTCAGCCCATCTCGCCGCACTGATAACGGCCAACGACAATAAAATGACCACCGGCTTTATCGGTACACGCCCGCTTTTGCCCGCGCTCTCAGCCAGCGGTCATCATGATCTCGCCGGCATATTGATGCAGCAACATGCCTATCCCAGCTGGGGCTATGAAGTAGATAATGGCGCGACCACCATCTGGGAACGCTGGAATTCCTACACCAAAGGAAGCGGCAGCCATGAGCCAAGCATGAACTCATTTTCCCATTACGCCTTTGGGGCAGTAGCTGAATGGATGATGGCTGACCTCGCCGGCATTGACCGTTCAGCCCCCGGATTCGACCGCATTCGCATTGCTCCGCGCCCCACGGGAACGATTACCCAAGCCGAAGCCTCCATGGAAACTCGCCACGGACCATTGGCCGCTTCCTGGAGAATTGCCGACGGGGAGTTCTTTGCCCAAATTACCGTCCCACCCAATACCACGGCCGAGGTAACCTTACCGGTGACAGGCAAAATCAAGGAAGGCGGCACCAGCGCGCAAGGGCGACCCGGTATCCGCGAGATCAAAGCCAACCAGCTGACGCTCGGATCAGGCACCTATCAATTGAGCGCTCACTACTGATTACGGCCGGCGACCCTTTTCATTTCGCCGCCCCGACATTGCTCTTCTCAAATCACCCACGAGCCATATCGGTCTCCGCGGACAACTTCCTAAAGCGTAGCCTAGCGGAAGATTAAAAAAGGCGCACCCTACGGTGCGCCTTTGTCTGGCCAAAAAATTACTGGGATCAGCGGACCACAAACGTGATGTAACGGAAGGCACCGCGATAATAAACGAAGGCTAGATTGCGCCCATCCCGCAGCTCGCGCTTGGCCGAAGCGAGATCGGTGACCGGCACGCGATTCAATTGCACAATCACCGCCCCTTGCGGGAATATTTGCCGGTAAGCTGAACTTTCAGCTACTTCGGTCACAACCAGGCCATCCACTCGCTCATCGATGCGCATTTCCTTACGCACCTCGGGACTCAGCGCCGTCACGGTAACCCCCGGCAAGAATTCCCCGTTAGCCAAGCTATCATCAGGCAATTTACCTAGAGTCACTTCTTTGCTCTCCGGCTTACCGCCGCGGATATATTTTACGGTGACTTTCGTTCCGGGCAAAGTCTGGGCGATGACGAGTCGCAGATCATCCCGCGTGGAGACCCCTACATCGTTAATTGCGGTTATGATGTCCTCACGCTTCAACCCTGCCTTGGCGGCCGGGCCATCGGCGGGATTCAGATCAGTAATCACCACTCCTTTTGTGTCTTTGGGAAGACCAAACCCCTCCGCTTCATCAGCCGTCAGCGCTTGGGTCTGCACCCCGAGATAGCCCCGGGAAACGGTGCCCGTCTCGAGGAGACTGCTCATAATGCTGTTCGCCAGATTAATCGGGATGGAAAAACCGATACCGATATTGCCTGAGGACGTAGAAATAATAGCGGAATTGATACCCACGAGCCGACCGCGCGCGTCGATCAACGCACCGCCCGAATTCCCTCGGTTAATGGCTGCATCCGTCTGGATGAAATCCTCATAACCGGCGACCTCTTCGAGAATACCGACCCGCCGACCAGTCGCGGAGACGATTCCCATCGTAACCGTCTGCCCAACCCCGAGAGGGTTTCCGATGGCGAATACAATATCACCCACGCGAAGCTTCGCGCTATCGGCCAAAGTGGCAGCCGGCAGATTCTCGGCGTCGATCTTGATGACCGCCACATCAGTTTTGGGATCAGTCCCGATCACCTTTGCGGTCAATTCGCGCTCGTCGTTGAGCAATACCTTCAATTCATCCGCTCCCTCCACCACGTGATTATTCGTGATGATATAGCCATCTTTGGAAACAATGACGCCAGAGCCAAGTCCGCGTTGCGTCTGCTCCCCACCCTTCAGGCCTTGCTGACGGAGGAATTCCGGCACTTGTTGCTGCACCAGTTTGCTTGAATAAACTGAAACTACCGCTGGGCGGATGCTATCCAAGGCGTCGGCATAACTCGTAACGATGGCCGACTTAATTTCACTGATGGGCGTGGCATCAATTTTAAGGACGGGCTTCTTGACGACATTTATTCCCTTGGTCGCCGCAGGTTGATCGGTGGTAGCCCCGTTAGCGGCCAGACCGATGGAGGAGAGGAACAACGCCGCCGCTAAAGCCGCCAAAGATATTTTCATAATAGAATAGTGCGCACCAAGACAGCCGCCGCAAGGGGCAGTTCCACCCTAAATCAGAAGCCCTTGATTTTAAATAAGCTAGTAACGCTTTCGTTAGTATTAATCCGCAAAATAGCCTCACCCAGCAAAGGCGCGATGCTGAGCACCGTAATCGGCAAACCCCGGGTTTCAATCGGCACCGAATTGGTGGTGATCAGCTCATCAATCAAACCACCCTGGAGGCGTTCGTAGGCTATTTCATTGAGCACACAGTGACTCACCGCGGCGCGGATACTTTTGGCACCATGCTCTTTCAAGATTTTAGCGGCCGCCGTAAGCGTGCCAGCTGTTTCCGTAATATCATCAACCAGCAGCACATCGCAGCCATCGACCTCACCCACGATGCTCATGGCCTTGACCGAGGTCGAACTCGTACGCTTTTTTGCCACCAGACCCAAGGAAGCGCCCAAGACATCGGCATAGGCTGAGGCCATTTTCATCCCCCCGATATCAGGAGAAAACACCACCAAATTGTTAAAACGCTGCGTCGCAAGATACTGAAAGAAAACGGGTGAAGCAAAAAGATGGTCTACCGGAATATCGAAAAAGCCCTGAATTTGCTGACTATGTAAATCCATCGTCAGCACGCGGTGCGCGCCTGCTGACATGAGCAAATTAGCCACCAGTTTAGCCGTAATCGGCACGCGCGGTTGATCCTTACGATCTTGGCGGGCGTAACCGTAAAAGGGAATGACCGCCGTAATGCGCTGCGCCGAAGCCCGCTTCGCGGCATCGATCATAATCAGCAGTTCCATCAAGTGATGATTGGTCGGCGGACACGTAGACTGGATGAAGTAAGCATCTGCGCCGCGGATGTTTTCATTAATTTTGACGAAAGATTCACCGTCGGGAAAGCAACTTACCGTCGCATCGCCCAAGGGGACGCTGATGGACTGGCAAATCTCCTCTGCCAGTGCGCGATTGGATGAGCCAGAAAATATCTTGAGCTTCGTGTCCGTCATGGCCTGCTAATTAACGGAGAAAGGGGCGAGCGTGAAGGTTATTTTATTTTTTCTCACCGCTACTGATTAATTTGTAACTCGGCCATCACTACACGGGGACTGGGGTTAAATTTTATGACAATCTTTGCCGAATCAAATGCTTCAGTTACTCGGAGATGATAGCCTGCGACGCTCTGCGCAGGCGGTGAACATCCGATCGACGCTGATTGCAGCACCGTTGTTGGCCACTGACGGCCTTTTGCGCTGACAGCATATTCGTCTCAAGCGATGTGCTTAGTGCAAATTCCTAGCTAGTATACGCGCCCACGCTGGGCATAAAAAAGCCCTGTTCCAATGAACAGGGCCAGAGCGGGGGCAGCAGTTACTTCTTCTCGCTGTCAGGCGCGGCCGCAGCCGCAGCCGCCACCGTTGGCTTAGCGACAGGAGCGGGCCGGTCCTTATTTACCTCTAGCACCACTTCTTCCGTCATGTCGTAGGAGGGATCAGCATAAAGCACGCTAGGAATGCCAAAGAGAGTCGGGCCAGATTTATCAACGACCAAAGTTGCGCCGCGAAGCTTGGCCAGGTTATTGACGATCTTGGTGATTTCCTCGAGGAGGAGATCGCGATGGGTCTTGATCCGCTGCTGCAGCGAACGCTGGGTGTTAGTCCGGAAATTCTGCACTTCACCCTGCTTACGCTGAATGTCTTCCATTTTTTTCTGGGCATCGGCTCCGGCTTTGTTGCGGGCTTCAACCGTCAAGACGGTGTTGTTAGATTGCTCCGTGAGCTCCTTATATTCGTCAACCATCGACTGACCCTGTTTATTAAGCTCCTCGACCTGTTCGGTCGCTTTTTGCTCAGCATCGCGAAACTTGAGGTTGGCCTCTTCCGTTTTGTAATGGCTGTCGTAAACTTTAGCCATGTCGACAACGACGAGCTTAAACACTGGCTGCGCGAGCAGAGCGATCGAACTAGCGCCGAAAGCGGCCAAGGTGAGGAGGGAGCGGATCATCTTATTCATAGCGGGATGGATATATGCGGGGTTAGAAGCGGGTACCAAAAGAGAAGTTAAATTGCGTCCCCTTTTTGTTAAATTTATCGCTGGTCAAGGGAACACCAAAATCGAGGCTGAGCGGGGCGCCGGCGACAAAGAGGCGGAGACCGAGCCCGACGTTGTCGTTGTATTGGGCGGGGCTAAAGTCGTACGCATCTTTGTTGGCAAAGCCCCCATCGTAGAAGAAGGCGAAGCGGACCGGCTTAACGACATCGAAAGAATATTCTAAGCTGACAAACCCATAGGTTTTACCGCCAATGGGTTCACCGTTGGCATCCTTGGGCCCGACGGTGCGAAACTCGAAGCCGCGGAGCGTTTGCGGGCCGCCCAAGAAGAATCGATCGTAGAAGGGCACATCCGGAATATAACTAAAGCTCTGAGTTTGGGCGACCCCCTGGCTATCAAAATAGTTGATGGTTTTAGTCTGGCTCTTTGCGCTGGCGCCAAAGCTCTCGGTTACACCGACTCGCCCAATCAAAGAAATCACTTGCTCCTGGAATTCAGCAATGGGAAAGAATTTCGAACCACGGAACTCCATTTGATAATAATTATTGTCTCCCCCGAGCGGACCGCCGGCCACATTGAGGGAAAGCGATCCATAATTACCGCGCGTCGTGTTGATCATTTTATCGCGCGTATCTTGCGTGAGGCTTAGCCCGACTTTGGAGGTGCTCGTTTTGCCGGAAGCAGCCAGGATCGGGAATGGCGCCTCCGCCGCGACGTTGCCGATATCTACCACCTCATAGACGTACGAGAGCCGTCCCTCGAGCCAGTTGAATAGCCGCTTGCGCAGGTAAACTTCTGCGCCCGTACGGATTTCTTGATAATAAGAACTGTTATATTCCGAGGTCGTGCGAAAAGCCTGAAAGCCTAAAGCCAACTCACGCTCGAACAACCAAGGTTCTTCGAAAGCGAGGACGACCTCACTACTTTGGGAACCAATCTGGAAACGCAGGCGGAATTTTTGGCCATCCCCTTGGAAAAATGACCGGCGATTAAATAAATCGAAATTGGATTGGGTGATCTCCGCAAAGACCACCGCGCGCTCCAGCGAACTAAAGCCAGCGCCGAAAGTCAGGTTGCCGGTGCGGGCCTCGCGGACGGAAATCTTTAAATTGCGGCGGCCAGGAATGTTGGTCGACTCCGGCGTCACATTAATGGGGTCCTCGAAGAAGCGGGTATTTTCTAGGCGCAGCTTGCTAATTTTTAGCATCACTGAGCTGAAAACATCACCGGGTCCGATCACCAGTTCGCGCAAGATGACAATGCTCTTGGTCTTACTATTACCTTCAATCTTTACCGACTCGACTTGGAACTTCTCGCTCTCGTTAATTTGATACTCCAGATCGATATTTCCAGTTTGCAAATTGGGTTTCCGCACCAAGCGCACGCGAGTTTCTAAGTAACCATCGCGACCATAAAACTCCTCCATTGTTTCGACGTCTTTATCCAACTTGGAAGGCGTGAAAACATCGCCTTTTCGCTGCCGCGGCAGATAGTTCAATAAACGCGCGGGATAGAGTTTGTTGCCGGTGAAGGTGATATCACCGATTTTATAGCGGCGGCCTTCGTTCACTCGAATCGTAATGACCAGTCGATTCGGCTTCGGATAATCAAAGGAGATTTTGTCCTCAGCAATTTCGACATCGAGATACCCCTCTTCCTTAAAATAATCGCGCAGTTTCTCGAGGTCGGTATCAAACTCGTCATCTTTTAATCGGCCGCCGCCAGTGAGCCAGGAGAACATATTCCATTTCTTGGTCTCGATCTCTCCGCGAAGCTTGCGGGCTTTGACATGGTCGTTGCCGATAAAATTAATGGTGCTGATGCGGACCTTAGCGCCTTCGCGCACCTTGAATGTGACCGTGGCGAAACCTGTGCTCCGGTTGCGGTCCAAGCTGAAAGTCACTTGGGCCTGATTGAAGCCATTTTTCTGATAAAATTCGTAGATCTTCTGTGCATCGTCCTTGATCTGACGTTCGTCCAGCGCCCCGTTAGCCACGGTCTTGATCTCTTTCTGTAAACGCTTCTCCTTGTATGCTTTATTACCCTCATAGCGCACCGCGAGCACTCGAAACTTAGGAGTCACTTCCAAGATTAAATTCACCCCGTTGCCAGCAATCGTCTCACGCTTGACCTCAATAAATTCAAACAGGCCGGTCTTGTAGAGTGAGCGGATGTCGCGATCGATCAGCGACTCATCAAGGTCCGTATCTTCGCGCAGGGCCATATTAGCCCGCACGATTTGCTCGTTAACATTGGCCATGCCCACGAACTTGATGGCAATGGTTCCAATATGATAAACTGGCTCAGCCTCGGCGGGAGGTTGGTCTGCAGCAGTTTGGGCCACGGCCAGCGCCCATCCCGAAAACAGGGAAATTGATAGAAGCAGAACCCGAAAAATCGGGTTATGGTGTGAAGTTTTCAAAGCGTGTAATTTCTTGAAGGAAAGTTAGTTTCAAATCACCTACCGGTCCATTGCGCTGCTTGGCAACGATTAAATCCACGGCGTTGGCAGCCGTCTGAAATTTCTCATCAGCATCTTTAGGGCGGGATAGCATTATGACGACGTCGGCATCTTGCTCGATGGAGCCAGATTCACGCAAATCCGACAAGCGGGGAGTGCGATTATCCTTTTCCGACGAGCGGTTTAGCTGACTAAGAACAATAACGGGGAGATCTAGTTCCTTCGCCATCGCCTTTAATCCGCGAGAAACTTCTGCGACCTGCTGCTCACGCGGGGCACGCGGATCGGTGCCATTGATGAGTTGAAGATAATCAACGATGACTAAGCCGAGCTTTTTGCGGGCGTATATGCGTCGGGCTTTAGCCCGCATCTCCATGATAGTTAAAGAGCTAGAATCATCTACTAAAATGGGGGCTTTCTTGAATTCCTCTGCAGCCTGACCGAGAGCGTTGACCTCCCGACCGTCGCGACCGACCAAACCGTCGCGCAGCAATTTCATATTCACCCGCGAGCGAGCACAAAGCATACGCAGCGCGAGTTGGGCTGAACTCATTTCAAGCGAAAAAATAAGCGTGGGCACCGGATCACCTTTGCCGGGCTTAGGGAGCGCGGCCGCTTCTGCAATGTTGAGCGCAAAACTGGTCTTACCCATCGAAGGACGGGCCGCGATGATGATCATCTCCTGCCGCTGAAAACCAAAGGTCATCGCATCGAGGTCCTTAAACCCTGAGGTTACCCCAGTCAGCTCACCCTTTTTCATGAGTAGCTTTGCGATGACTGTATTAGCCTCCTTGATCGACTCCTTGAGTTCTTGAGCACTGTCGCTCACGCGATCTTGAGTTACCTTGAAAAGATCTTGCTCAACCTTATCGACGAACTCCTCGAGCCCGCCGGAAAAGCTGTAAGCTTGTTCAACCGCCCCCGTCGCCACTTTAATCAGCTCACGCAGGAGGTGCTTTTCCCGAACCTTCTCAATAAAATAGCCAGCATGTGCCGTGGTCGGAATCTTATTGGTGACCTGCATCAGGTAGGCGAACCCACCAACGGCCTCTAACTGACGGCGAGTTTTCAATTCCTCGGCGAGCACTTCAAGCGTCACCGGGGTGCTCTTTTGATAGAGCTCAATGATTACCTCAAAAAGCAGGCGATTCGCTGGCACATAAAAACAATCACCCGCTAAACGGGCTTCCAAGCAGCGGGCCACGGTGTCGCTGCCATCGAGCAGACAACACGCAATAACATGCTCCTCGGCCTCTGTGCTATATGGCGGAGATCGATCCGGCCGAGCAGACGGCAGGGTCTGCTCAGCCGCTGGCTGACCACGCCGGGAAATATCGGGCGCTTGGGCCATGTCCGGTCAAAATCGAACGTCGCTGAGACGTTACTGAGCAGCCGGCTCGATCGGGTTTTCGGAAACGACGTCGATCGACAACTCGACGCTGACTTTAGCGTGCAACTTGATCTTCACTTCGTGTTTACCAAGCGTCTTGATCGGATCGCCCAGGTGAATGCGGCGCTTCTCAATAGTAATACCAGCGGCCACCAGCTTCTCATGGATATCATTCGAAGTGACGGCGCCGAAGAGTTTGCCGCCCTCGCCCGTTTTAACGGCGATGGCGATACCCACCTTCTGGATCTGCTTGGCCAAGGCCTGGGCCCCATCGAGCTCTTGGACTTCGCGGAGACCGCGGGCCTTCTTCAGGGCTTCGACGCGTTTGCGATTAGCCACGGTGAGCGGCACTGCTTTGCCTTGGGGCAAAAGATAATTACGCGCGTAACCGGCGCGAACTTTGACCTGGTCGCCTTCGGCGCCAAGGCCGTCGACCGGTTTGAGGAGGAGGATTTCGTGATTAGCCATGATCGGATCTGGGTTGATGAATTGAGTTTAAATTAATGGTAAGTCGGTGCCTTAAAACGGCACGTCTTCGTCGAGATTTTCCTGCGCGGCAGGAGCGGCAGACTTTGGGGCGCTGCTGCGGGGAGCAGGAGCGGCATAACGGGGCTCGCTGGCGCCCTCCCCACCTGCACCTGGCGCGCCACCATCAGCTCGACCGCTACCAAGAAATTGGAAATTCTCTAAAACAACCTTCATCCGACTACGCTTCTCCTTGGTTGTCTTGTCTTCCCATTGATCGAGCCGCAAACGGCCTTCGACAAATAGAGGGCGCCCTTTGGTGCAATATTTAGCAATGGTCTCACCCTGCTTACTCCAAGCCTCGACGTCGATGTAAGTAACCTCTTCCCGCTCGCCACCGCTCTCGTCCTTGAATTTACGATTCACGGCGAGGCTGAACTGACAAATGGCCGTGCCCTTGGGCGTGACCCGCAATTCGGGATCGCGCGTCAAATTGCCGATAAGCATCACTTTGTTAAGATTGGCCATGGTCGTTGGGGGGGGGTAAAGAGAGGCCGACTTAAACGTTCTGCACCAGTGCGCGGTAGACTGTGCTGTTCAGCCGCAGGCGCTCGTGCAGTTGGGCCGGCGCCGCCGCGGGGGCCGCGAAATTAACTTGAACATAAACGCCGCCAGGAAACTTATCGTCCGTTTTACGGACGAACTCGCGGCGGCCGAGATTTTCGACCGCGGTGACTTCGCCTTGCACGGCGACGATCTCTTTCTTCACGCTCTCGATGATTTGCTCCACGGAGTCTTCTTTACCGCGGTTATCGAGGATGATGGTGGCTTTGTAATTACGCTTGGTCTGGCTCATGGTGGTCTCGGCGGTTAAGGGTATTCATGGCTTCAGCCTGCCCGCGATTAATTAGCAGGCGGAGGCCGTCCACAAAGGTGGTTAGTTTTTGATCAATTAGTATGGTTTGTTCTAGAGAAAATTTTTCGAGCACAAAGTCTTTGATGTTCATCGCGGCGGGTCGCGGTGACCCGATGCCGAGCCGGTAGCGAACGAATCCGCTGCCGAGGTGCTCAAGGAGGCTGGCCACGCCGTTGTGGCCGCCAGCACTGCCGCTGACTGAAACTTTCACTCGGCCAAGGTCGATCGTGAGATCGTCGTAGGCGACAATGAGGGCATCGACCGCAATTTTATGAAAATTGAGCAAGGCGCGCAAAGCGCGTCCGCTATCATTCATAAAGGTTTGCGGTTTAACCAACAAGCGAGTGACCCCAGGCCGAGCGTCCCAACGAGCGATTTCGATCTCGAAGCGGGATTCAGTTTTCCACTTGAGACCTTCGGCGGCAGCTAATGCTTCAACTACGGTAAAACCGAGGTTGTGACGGGTGCCGGCGTATTCGCGCCCAGGATTGCCCAGACCAGCGATCAGCGTGATAGACATGACTCAAAGAACAGCGTGCAAAACGGCTGACCCGCGAACGGGCCGGCCGTGAACTGAAATTACTTCTTGGCCGGAGCGGCCGCTTTCGCGTCGCCCTTGCCAGCGGGAGCGGCCGCTTTCGCGTCGCCCTTGCCAGCGGGAGCGGCCGCTTTCGCGTCGCCCTTGGCCGCAGGAGCGCCCGCTTTCGCGTCGCCCGGCTTGGCCGCAGCATCGCCGGCGGCAGGAGTAGCGGTACCGTCGGCAGCAACGGCGCCCTCGACCGGGGCCGCGACCACCGCAGCAACTTCTTCGGCTGGCGGCTCGACGCAAAGGACGACGGTTTGATTTTTATCATCGAGGTACTCAACGCCCGCGATAGGGCTGAGTTCGCTGACGTGAATCGCTCCACCAACCTTGAGCTCGGCGACATTAACTTCGATGAAATCAGGCAGATCCTTCGGCAAGCAGCGGATGCGCAAGCGATGGGCGGCGGTCTCGAGAATACCACCCTCAGTCTTGACGCCGTAAGCTTCGCCGACGACGAGAATGGCAACATTGATAATCATCTTCTCATTTTCCTTCACTTCTTGGAGGTCGAGATGGAGATATTTATCGGTGATGGGATCGCGTTGAATTTCCTGTAAAAATGCGAGCGCAGAAGCTCCGGCCTCGCGCTTGAGCTCAATGAGAGCGGAGCGGCCCGAGATCGCCTTGCGCAATTTGATAAATTCCGGCGCATTAACAGCCAGATTCTGCGCCTTCGTATGCTTGCCATAGAGAATCGCGGGGATTTTCTCGGCTTTACGTAAACGACGGGAAGCGCTGCGACCTGTGCCCTCGCGGGGCGTGACAGTAAGTTGGTATGTTTTCATAGTTTCGTTCCCCCTGTGACTCCGGAATTGGAGGCAGGCGTAATGGAAAAGGATGCAGAGTTGACAAAGCGCTGGGCAGAGATGCAACCAAAACTTTTCTCCCCCTAGTAAAAACAGCCATTTTTACAGGAGAGAGAGATTGACAAGGCCGCCAGCTCCTATCTTTTTGGCCATTCTTCAGTTAAATTGCCTGGTAGCTCAGTGGTAGAGCAGGTGACTGTTAATCACTTGGTCGCTGGTTCGATCCC
>SXGQ01852979.1_pt1 | contig 13420 bp, 16 predicted proteins | sample 3178371 | NCBI WGS metagenome assembly SXGQ01 (sample SAMN11356859, study PRJNA531348) | freshwater metagenome | isolation source: freshwater sample F1-20 | place: China: Fuxian Lake, Yuxi | collected 2017-12-25
CAAGAAAAACCAAATAATTTTGTGGTGACGGTTCTTAGCGAAGCGAGTGCCACCGTGTCCAAAGGACTCGCCATTCGCACAGACCCAGCAGTTGGATTGCCTATTGATGCCGGGAAGCCAATCACGTTGTACACCAGTTCTGGTCCAGAGCAGGTGACAGTTCCAGCCGTTGAAGGACTCGAAGAAGCAGCAGCACGCAATGCGTTGGCCTTAGCCAGCCTTGTTGCTGACGTGCGATATGTCGATGTGCCTGCAGGCAGCACCAATATCGGCAAAGTCATCTCTCAAGGTACTGATGCTCAATCAAAGGCCGATCCACAATCAAAAATTGTTATCACCGTTGGTCGCTTGTCAGTTTCAGCAACAACGACCAGTATTGCCCCAGCAACAACGGTCGTCGTCCCTGCTGGCTAAATAGAACAGCGCAACACAAAATTGCGCAAAAGATCATGACCCGTGGTCGTGAGCACGCTTTCAGGATGAAATTGCACACCCTCAATGTCATGGGTGCGATGTCGAATACCCATCACGATTCCGTCATTGGTTTGAGCGGTGATTTCTAATTCTGGGGGCATGGTGTCGCGCTCAATCACAAGTGAGTGGTAGCGCGTCGCCTCTATTGGATTCGTTAATCCCTTGAATACCCCAACACCAGTGTGTTGAATGCTGGAAATTTTGCCGTGCACCAACTCAGGCGCACCAACAATATTGCCGCCGTAGACGTGTCCGATTGCTTGATGACCAAGACACACTCCTAACACTGGCACTACCCCTGCAAATGCCCCGACAGCTTCACAAATTATTCCAGCATCTTCTGGACGACCAGGACCAGGTGACAACAACACACCATCAGGTTGAAGACCGAGAGCATCTTTTACCGTGATGGCATCGTTGCGAACAACGACTGGGTCAGCACCGAGTTCTCCGAGATATTGCACGATGTTGTACACAAAACTGTCATAACTATCGATTACCAATATTTGAGGCACTCCTACAGCCTGCCTGCTGGGTGGCCTGGGAGAGAAACTGATTACACTTTGTCCCGTGGCACAGATAAAAAAGCGCGGTGGTCGAGTCACTCCCAAGGGAACACGTCCCGGCGAACGCAACCTTGAGCACCATGACCCGTCCCATGTCCATGGCACCTCAGATGTGGCGGCATCAAGTCGCTACACACCCCATGTGCCCCAGTACAAAAAACAGAGTCCTCAATGGGTACCTGTCTTGATGTTTGCGTTGCTCGGAGTCGGAGCACTCGTGATTTTGTTCTATTACCTCGGATTTGTGCCTGGTGGTCGCAACAATTGGTACCTCCTCACAGGGCTGGCATCCGTACTCGGCGGTTTATATACCGCCACTAAATATCACTGATGCTTGGTGATGCATGCATTGTCTGCATCAGTCAACAGGAGCAACGAGATCCATGTCTTCAAGACAATGGCGTGGTGGCGGCGGGTCTTCATCGGGGGCCATCACCATTCGTAGTTCAACTCCGCAAACACTGCAGCGATAACGCACATTGATGCGACGCATCTCGCCAGTTGGTGGTGGATCTGGCAACGGCGATGACATGCCGCGCAACATTCCTACACCGACTTTCCAGATCAAGCGAAATAACACAACGCCAGCAACAAACCAAAGGATGGACCCAAACGAAGGAAATGCGGCAATCACTGGGAAATTTGGCGAACGGTTAGCCCATGCGTTCGATGATGGTGGCGTTTGCCATTCCGCCACCTTCACACATGGTCTGCAGCCCGTATCGACCGCCAGTGCGTTCGAGTTCGTACAGCAATGTGGTCATTAAACGAGCACCACTGCAACCGAGTGGATGTCCGAGTGCAATCGCCCCACCGTTGGGGTTCACCGTGTCCATGTTGGGGTGGAGTTCTTTTTCCCATGCCAACACCACCGAAGCAAATGCTTCGTTGATTTCAGTGATGCTCATGTCTGTAATTGAAAGGCCGGCACGCTCAAGAACTTTTTGTGTTGCTGGAATCGGTGCAGTCAACATATATCGAGGGTCTGCACCTGCAAGTGAGAAATTCACAAATCGGGCACGCGGAGTGAGCCCGAGTTGACGCGCTTTTTCCTCGCTCATTATCAAGATGGCGGCGGCTCCATCGGTGATTTGGCTGCTATTGCCAGCCGTGACCCGACCACCGTCTTCTTCTGAGCGAAATGGTGTTTTCAATGTCGCCAACTTTTCAAGCGTCGTCTCCCGCAGGCCTTCATCAACTGTCATCATGTTGCCGTCGGCATCACGCACGGGCAAGATTTGTCCGTCAAAGCGACCCTCGCGAGTAGCACGCGCCGCAAATTCTTGAGAGCGCAAACCAAACTGATCCATGTCGTCGCGACTGATGCCCCACTTGTCGGCGATCATCTCGGCACTTTCACCTTGGGGCACCAAGCCACCTGCAGGTGCATAACGAGCGCTCATGTCTGGTCCAAACGGATACCCGTATTTGCCGTCCGCGACGGCCGAACCCATTGGTACACGAGTCATGATTTCTACTCCAGCAGCAATCACGATGTCATATGCCCCAGCCATCACGCCCTGAGCAGCAAAGTGCGCGGCTTGTTGGCTTGAGCCACACTGTCGATCGACGGTGGTACCTGGCACGGTGTCGGGCAATCCTGCCGCCAGCACTGCGTTGCGAGCAATATTGAGTGACTGCTCGCCGACTTGCATCACACAACCCATAATGACATCTTCAATCAGCGCAGGATCAAAATTATTGCGATCCATCAACGCTTTGAGAGTGTGCGCAGCAAGGTCGACTGGGTGCCAATCTTTAAGTTTTCCATTGCGTTTCCCGAGAGGCGTGCGGATGGCGTCAACGATCACAGCAGTTGTCATGTAGAACTCCTTAAATACAACGACATAGATTGCCGCCTAAATAAGTGTGGCTTCTCCGAACCGCTGGCGTGAAGTCAGAGCCCCCGCATAACGGTTGAATACGGTTCAGTCGGCTTCCAGCACCTTGCCAAAAATACGGCCTAGAGCAGATACGTCGTCGTCAGTGAGACTCGTCGTAAAAACCCGCTTGACAATGCGGTAATAGGTGGTGCTCGCGCGGCGCCAGCGCTGGCGACCCTCGCGGGTGAGTACCACCAATAATGCTCGACCGTCGTCAACGGTGGCTTTTTCGCGCGCAACGAGCCCGAGAGTCTCTAGTTTGTCAATTTGTCGCGAGAGACTCGACGGATTGACCATCACGGTCTCGGCAAGATCGCTGAATCGCAGCGATGCTTCATCGGCACTCGACAAAGCCTCAAGTATTTCGTACCAAGTAAGTTGCAGACCGTGATCTTTTTCGAGAGATCGTGACAACATCTTTTGCATCGCCGCATGCGAAGTCAAAAACTCGCGCCACACTCGCAATTTTTCGGGGTCTGGGGCTGCCATGTCTGCTATGCCGTCACGGTTTGAAAATGGGTAAGTGCCTCCGCCCGAGACGTGGTGCGTTGCAACAAGACTCGGGCTGGCATTACAAGTTTTGGCATTGAGACTCCAAGCACCGCCGTGAGGCGACCATTGGTGCTGTACGTCGCACAAAAACTTGAATCCAGTTTTCCGGCGACAACATCGACAACTGAGTCAGCATGCGCCCGACCAAGAAACTGTATGCGTGACTCAAATTGATCACTCCAAAAAAATGGAACCGTTGAATATGGCGTGGGCTGCTCGCCACGATGTACCGCCAGCAAGTTTTCTGCGGCGACTGCGCCTTGCTCGGCAGCGTTTGTCCAGTGCTCTACCCTCATGTCTGGCTCGATATCAGTGAACAACGAATTTGGCCATCGTGCCACATCCCCGGCTGCATAGATCGCCCGCACACCCACATTTAGAGTGTCATCGCACACCACGCCATCGCGCAGAGTCAACTTGCTGCTCTCTAGCCATTGCGTTGCAGGTGCAACACCCACACCGACCAACACAACATCTGCTGGCACTACTTCTCCATCACCAAGTTCAACTCCTGCCACACACTCGTTGCCAACGATGCGCGACACCTGTACGCCACATCGCACCACCACCCCATGGCGCTCTTGCACGCTGGCAACTGCGGCACCCATTTGCGCTCCAAGTGCGCGAACCAAGGGCGACGCCAAACCCTCCAATACAGTGACATCTAAACCCCGAGTGCGCGCCGTGGCAGCAACTTCTAGGCCGATAAAACCAGCGCCGATGATCACCAATTTTGCGCCTTCTATGAGTTGCTCGTGTAACGACATCGCATCTGACAAGGTGCGCAATGTGTGCACTCCGCCAAGACGAGGCTGATTAGGAAGTGTGCGCACCTCGCCGCCCGTGGCAATTATCAGCCCATCAAATGACAGTTCTGTTGAATCTGACAAACGCAAAGTTTGAGAAACGGTGTCAAGCGCAGAGGCTGCCACGCCACGCCGCATTGTCAGTTGCAACTCATCAATGTGCTCTGCTGGACGCAACATGATGCGCTCTTGCTCGAGTTCTCCGGCCAAAAACTTTTTAGACAAGGGTGGACGATTATAAAACGTGTCAACTTCGGCACTTACAACAGTAATCTCACCCTCAAAACCAGCATTTCGCAAAGTCTCGCAGGCGCGTAGACCAGACAATGAGCCACCAACCACAACAACATGACGCAGGTCTATTTTTTGAACCATTTCCTTATCCAAACACGATCGAGCGTTTGCCCCAGATCAATACCCGATGTTCGACATGGGCTCGGACGGCGCGCGCCAATACAACTGTTTCTAGATCCCGTCCGCGGCGAGTCAGTTCGGCAACGTCATCACGATGCGAAACTTGGGCGACGTCTTGCTCGATGATTGGTCCTTCGTCTAATTCACTCGTGACATAATGCGCCGTTGCCCCGATGATCTTGACACCGCGATCATGAGCCTGTCTGTACGGATTGGCACCCACAAACGCCGGCAAGAACGAATGATGAATGTTGATCATTTGGCCTGTCCATTGCTCAACCAACGGTGCCGGCAATACCAGCATGTATCGCGCCAGAATTACGAGCTCAACATCAAGCGCATTGAGCATGTCTGACACAGCTTGTTCCTGTTCGTGACGGGCACGATTTTCAACCGGCAAATATTCGAATCTGTAGTCGAATGATTCAACTAATTGACGATTGTTGTCATGATTAGAAATCACAGCAGCAATATCAAGGCCTAGATCTCCGTAGCGAGATCGCGTCAGCATGTCCGCCAAGCAATGCATTGGTTGAGAAACGAGAATTGCCGTTCGGGGGTGCCAAGGAAGGGCGCGAAATGAAAATTCCATCTGAAACTTTCGGGCAACCACTCCAAATAGTTCGGTGAAAGAGTCAAGTGAGGTCGTACCAGAGTGAGTGAATTCGACTCGTTGAAAGAAAATACCGTCGTGATGGTCTGTGTGCTGTTCGGCATGCACGATGTTGCCGCCGTTGCGGGTCACCCAACTCGCCACCTCGGCCACGATTCCGACCGTATCGGGGCACGAAATCAACAGCGCAGACCGAACTGACATAAACGTGGAGACGATGGGAATCGAACCCACGACTTCTACCTTGCAAAGGTAGCGCTCTGCCAACTGAGCTACGTCCCCGAATATACGGACTGCTCAGGCTAGCGCAGGTCGCCCGAGACTGACATACGATATGCAGATGTCTGCAGCCCGAATCAAGTTTGGAACATTTTTAGCACCACATCATCCGATGGGTGAAAACCCGACTCTGCAGTTTCAGCGGGACCTCGCGTTTGCGACCCAACTTGACTCCTTGGGGTTTGATGAATTTTGGTGCGGCGAACATCACAGTAGTGGCTGGGAGATGATTGCTTCACCCGAAATGTTCTTGGCTGCTGCCGGACAAGTCACCCACACAATTGGATTGGGCACGGGTGTCATTTCGTTGCCTTATCATCACCCCTTCAATGTGGCGCAACGCATTGTGCAACTTGACCACATGACCCGTGGGCGGGCGATGTTTGGTTCTGGACCTGGCGCTTTGCCAAGCGATGCATACACACTAAATATTGATCCGCTCAAACAACGCGACCGTCAAGACGAGGCACTTGGTGTGATAACGCGTTTGTTGCGCGGCGAGGATCGCTTTAGTTATGACTGTGAGTGGTTCTCGATGCGTGATGCACAGTTGCAGTTGTTGCCAGTGCAGGAGAACTTGCCGATGGTGGCGGCATCCACAATCTCGCCGAGTGGAATGCAACTTGCTGGCAAATACGGAATGGGGGTTTTGAGTATCGCAAGTAATTCAGCAGAAGGTATTCAGGCCCTGCCCACGCAATGGAATTTTGCCGAAGAATCTGCCGCAAAGTATGGCAACAGCGTGGATCGCAAAAATTGGCGAGTGATGTTGAGTTGGCATATTGCCGAGACCCGTGAAGAGGCCCGCTCACAAGCGGTTCACGGTTTGCAGCGTTGGCACAACGAATACATCCACACCATCTTGGGGCGCCCTGGCACGGTGGCTGTTGAGAATCCATGGGAGTTGCTCGATCAGTTCACTGATCCTGGCGGTGGTGGCGCTGCAGTTGTGGGAACACCAGATGATTTGGTGCAGGCGATTCGCGCGATTCAAAAATCCAGCGGGGGCTTCGGGGTTGTCTTGGGATTCGCCCATGACTGGGCAAATCGAGAGGACACTATGAAATCATGGGATCTCGTGGCCCGCTATGTGATCCCTGAGATCAATGGATACACCTCGCACTTACGGAAATCAGCGGATTTCGTAATAGAAAAACAAGCAGAACTGATGAGCGGTGCAACAGCAGCCGTGATGCAAAAAATCATGGAGAATGAAACAGCCGCTGCAGCCATGATGACCACCATGCAACAAGCAGCACAAAAAGCCGCATCAGCAGACAAAAAACAAGACGCTGCGTTTCAACCAGGCACCGGGATGCCCGTCAGCAAATAAAACTTTTCTAAAACAACAACAACTGCCATCCGAAAGAATTGACATGAACCGACTTGTGCAAATGGGACTCCAGATACCGGTTTTCTCTTACGACGGAATCGCCCCCGAAAAACTTTTTGAGACCATCGCGGCCCAAGCAGTGGCTGCCGAAAAAGCAGGATTTGACAGCGTATGGGTGATGGATCATTTCTTTCAGTTGCCTGGACTGGGGAAACCGCATCAAGAAATGTTTGAGTGTTACGCGCTTTTATGCGCGTTGGCTGCTCGTACATCAAGTATTCGCCTTGGTGCGATGGTGGGTGGCGTCACGTATCGCAATCCAGCCGTATTAGTTAAGTCAGTCACGGCACTTGATGTGATTTCAGGTGGACGAGCAATCTGGGGAATTGGTGCGGGCTGGTTTGAAATGGAACACAACTCGTTTGGGATTGAGTTTGGAACTTTCACGGAGCGCTTTGAAAAATTAGAAGAAGCACTTCAAATTGCCAAGATGATGTTTGTTCAGGATCGCACAACTTTCAAGGGCAAGTGGTTCAACATCGATCAGGCCTACAACTCGCCTAAACCAATCCAAGCAGGTGGGCCGCCGATCATGATTGGTGGTAGCGGACAAAAGAAAACACTGCGTATGGTCGCCCAATATGGAGACGCTTGTAATGTTTTTGGTGAAGCGCCACAGGTGCGTCACCTGATGAACGTGCTCAATGATCATTGCGATCGATTGGGCCGCAATCCCCAAGAAATATGTCGCACCCGACTTGGAACAATCGCTATTGGTCGCACTCGCGAGGACGCCGAGGCAATGGCTCTCAGTAGCCGTGGTGTGAAGAAGTTGTCCGACCTCGGAGAGGCCGATGCGGCTCGGGTGCGCTCAATGATGATTATTGGCAATGCTGACGATGTGCGGGGACAAGTTCAAGAACTCCTAGATTCTGGTCTTGATGGCGTCGTCTTCAACATGCCCTTTACCCACGATCCTGCAGTGATAGAACTTGCCGGCGAGGCTCTTGGTCCAATCCTGAAGCGATAACCACCGCCAGCCCTTCAACTCTCGGGGGTACCCTTGAATCATGTCAGGCGACCTCATCTACGCATTTCGCATCATGCGACTTCCCCTGCTTGATGCAGGCGGCTCGGCCATTGGCCGCATTGACGACATCGTTGTGGTTCCAGGGAGCAAAGGCACCGCCCCCCAAGTGTTGGGGTTTGTCGCCACGAGCCAACGTCGGCGCATCTTTGTGAATGCTGCTCGCATCGTGTCTCTGGACGGCGTTGGGGCACGACTCCGATCATGGGACGTGGACCTCAATCCATTCCGCCCGCGTGACGGAGAACGTTTGATTGGCACGAACATCATCGACACTCAAGTTGGTGACGAGACGGTGAGCGATGTCGCACTTCGCCCCACCGCTGATGCGCGCGACAATGGATGGGAGGTTGCCAAAGTTCGACTTACAAAGCGCGGACAACTTGGTCGCCGTGCAAGTTATCGGTTGATTGATTGGAATCAAGTTTCTTCGCTGTTTGCTGCCACAACAGAAATGGCAGCAGAAGCAGCGCGGCTTCGCGGAATGCACCCAAGCGATGTGGCAGCAGTTGTTCGCGCACTGCCTCATGCCCAACGACAATTACTTGCTCGCGAAATGGACGACGAGCGTTTGGCTGATCTGCTGGAAGAGTTGCCAGAGGCTGAGCAACTCACCTTGATTGCCAATCTTGATCTGGATCGGTTGATTGACGTTTTAGAGCAAATGGAATTTGACGACCTTGCTGACTTGTTGGCAGAAATGCCTGGCGAACAACGCAGCACAGTTCTTGAAGCGATGGATGAAGACGACGCTGCAGTTGTGCGTCAGCTTCTGTCTTATCAAGCAGGCACTGCCGGCGCAATGATGACTCCAGAGATCATCATCATGGGTGCAACTGCAACCGTTGCCGAAGCCCTTGCCCAAGTGCGCGACCCCGACTGGCTCGTATCGATTGCGGCACAGGTGTTCGTGGTGCAGCCACCCCTTAGCGCCCCGACTGGCACATACCTCGGAGTTGTTCATCTGCAGCGACTATTGCGTGAGCCACCAAGCACGGAACTAGGCAAATGTTTGTCTAAAGAACCAACTATCAGCCCAGATGTGTCGGACTCTGAAGTGGCAGAAAGAGTCGCGTCATACAACTTGTTGGCAGTTGGCGTGTGTGACGAACTTGGTCGCCTCTTGGGCGCAATCACGGTTGACGACATATTGGACCACATGTTGCCTCGTGACTGGAGACAACGTCAACGTCAGGCCACATCATGAAGCGCCGCGAAGATCTCTCCACGCCACGTCAGCGCCGACGAGTGGGCATTCACTATGACCCCGACGCATTTGGTCAATTCAGTGAGGTAATTGCTCGGCGACTTGGCACCGCACGATTTTTGGTAATCCAAACATGCATTGTCATTATTTGGGTCATTTTTAATGCTGTCTCTGACTCAGCACGTTTTGATAAGTACCCATTTATTTTGCTGACGCTGGCCTTGTCGTTGCAGGCCGCATACGCAGCACCCTTGATCCTGTTGGCACAAAATCGTCAAGAAGACCGTGATCGTGAGCAACTAGAAATTGATCGTGCTGTCGCCGCGCGCACTCAAGCAGATACTGAATACTTGGCACGTGAACTGGCTGGTGTTCGAATGGCACTGACGAACGTTGTTACCACCGATGATTTGCGGGAGCACCTGGAATCTTTGACTGTTGCCTTGGAACGGTTGGTAAATCAGGAGGAAAAGGAATCGGAGTCATCCGCACTGCCCCCAAAATAATTATTGACACGACTCACATATACCGATGAGATCAAGGCGATGATGTTGCAACACGAAACCAGATCGCTTGGCGACGGCTGAGAGCGTTTTATCTAACTCGTGCTCGATTGCGTCGGGCACGACGATGTCTCGCACGGCACCGCAACCCGCGCACATCAAATGGTGGTGATGTCCCATCAGATCTTCTGCCAATTCGAACCGTGTCCACTCATCACTTGACATCACGCGTGTCACAACACCGGCTTTTTCAAGCACCGCAATATTTCGATAAGCAGAACTTTGTGCCACATCAGGCATCGCCTCAAGAATCTCAGGGATTGACAACGGTCTGTCGGCGCTATCAAGAACCTCAACAATTTGGCGGCGGCTTGAAGTAAATCTCTGATTGACCGCGTTAATTCGATCTGCAATGTCTGAGTACAGCGCTGCTCCAGTGATCATTGCCATAAGAATACTTGAGAATCAATGAGAATCAGCCAAGAGCAGGCATCACATATTTTTCGACTCGCTCAAGGCTTTCCCATGAAAACTCCGGCGACAATCCGCCCATCAGCGGATGCAAGATCAGCCGTCCAGCCTTGGCAAAATCAATTGCCTCGTCAATGGTGAGGACCCGATAAACGCCACTGGAGCGAATGTCTTCAATCGTGGTCGCCGCGCGCACCGTGACTGCTGATGATTGCCGTGGGCGTTGCCACGCTGCATAAGACTGCGCGTCCCACAATGCATGCCGACCAATGACCTCCCAATCGCGTTCTGGGTCTTGGGACACATGAATAAACCCGAGGCGCTCTGGAACGACAATAAATCCGCCCTCAAATCCGACCTTGGCACATTCATCGTTGTACCAATCAGCAATCACGGGGTTGCTGTCGGCAGCGGCGAATCCGATTCGCAAGCGGGCTGCCAAACGGGCGGCTGATTCACCTGAGCCACCCAACATCATCATTGGTCCCCCAGGTGAGTGCGGTGTCGGCGTCACTCGCATTTTTTTTCCGTCAATCTCGACAACTTCTCCAGTAAACAACTGCTTCAGGGCGAGCACATGATGTTCGAGCACTTGCAAGCGCTCACTGAATTTCATTCCCATCATGTCAAATTCTTCTTGACGATAGCCAGTTCCGAGAATCAATATTATTCGTCCACGTGCGATGTGGTCAGCAACGACGATTTGTTCTGCAAGACGCAATGGGTCGTGCATCGGCAGCAACATCGCAGAAATCGTGATCGGTATTTTCGTTGTTATCGCCGCAATTGCTGTTGCCAATGTTAATGGTGCCGGCAAATAACCATCTGGGGTGCCGTGATGTTCGCTGACAACAGTACTCGTAAAGCCAATGCGATCAGCCCATCGACACATCTCAAGACATGCCTGATATTGGTCGGTGCGATTGACCGTCGCAAAATCCGGCAACCGAAGATCAAAGCGCAATATTGTCATTACTCGTCCCGTGTTTCATCTCATGCTCTCGCTGTACGACATCACGAATTCTACAAATCTCATCGCATCCATCGGCATTGTGCCCAAAATTTCGCTCAGCATAAAAGTGTGAAATGGCGTGTTATATTCAAAATAGATTGTTTTGAAAGGCCCGTAAAAGTGTCACTCCCTTTGCATCTCCAAGAACTTGCTGCTCGTGTCTCAAACTGGGGACGCTGGGGGGCCAATGATCGGCGTGGCACATTGAATTTGATTGACAACGCAGCGGTTCTTCGCGGGTTATCAGCCGCTCGTCAGGGACGGACATTTTTGCTTTCACTTCCTTATGACGAAGATGGTGTTCAATCCGGCGATATCAAGGGGCGAACTAACCCGTCTCGTTCGATGCACATGATCAATCTCTCGTACACGGGAGATCCGACGGATTTCTGCACGAGCGACGACTCGGTGACAATGGGCGTACAGTCATCAACGCATTGGGACACGTTGGCTCATGTCGGTTACGACGGTTTGTTATATAACGGAGTTCCTGATTCAACCATTGATGAGGGTGGTAGTCACCAGCATGGCGTGGAGCACTTTGGTCCTGTTGTGTCGCGTGGCATCTTGCTTGACGTTGCTCGCGTACACGGGCTTGACTTTTTGCCAGAGGGCTATCCGATCACGGGTGCTGATCTTGACGCCGCATGTGAACTAGGTGGTTTATCTGTCGTCTCTGGTGACATCGTGTGTGTCCGTACCGGCAATCAGTTTCATCTACGCGCTGGCGATAAAAGGCGCTACGCCGTTACGAATCCGGGGCTCTCAACGAAGTCCATTGAATGGGTTCGAGATCATGACATCGCAGCAATCGCTACCGACACGATGGCATTTGAATGTTGGCCATGCGAGGATGCCGAGGTTCTACTACCAGTGCACATGATTCATTTGCGGGACATCGGATTAGTTCAGGGACAGAACTGGAAACTTGATGAATTAGCCGACGACTGCGCAACAGATGGTCAATACGATTTTCTTTTATCGGCAACTCCACTTCCGCTCACAAGATCTCTTGGTGGACCGACGGCACCAATTGCAATTAAGTAACGGCGGCAGGTAAATCAACTTCCCACGAACTGGTGCAGTGTAAGCCCACTTGCCACGACCGCGTTCAAGATTTCGGCGTTGGGCAATGTTGCTTCACCCAACGCGTGCACTCCTGGTACGACTGGAGATCTCAAGACGGCGAGCGCCGTTTGTGCTGCAACGGCAGCGGCAATTGACGCAATGCGCTCAGCCATTCCGCAGATCGCCACATGTCGGACTCCGTCTTTGGTGCCTCGTACTTCTACCCGCAGTGCTCCGATTCCGCCCTCAGCATGAGGGGGCAACAACATCGGCAGACGCGCGGTGAGCCGATCACGCCGTGTTGCTGATGTACGAGCGGTGATACGACGCAAAGCAGGTTCGATGCGCAACATCAAGACTGGTTCGGGTGTTGCAAAGCGATAGCAATCACGGGCATTGACGGGGTCAGGAAACCAACACAACTCTCGACCACTGCCTCCGGGGCGCTTGATCCACTCACCGTCATGCCAGCCAACGGCAACACCAGCCAGTCCGTCGTGGTGCTGACGCGCGCATTCAGGACCACCTGTTCCGTGTACCGCGAGATGAACCTCGTCAACATTGTCAAACATGTCAAGCATGTAGTGCACCAATAGTCCGCTAGCGCCAGGTGAACATGAGGCGCCAGTAATCAGACTTTGCTGTGTTGCTAGCGCACGATCGCTGAGTCCAAGTAGATCCATCGTGTCCTCAAGGTCTCCGCTCACGCTGACAACCGTGCTCCCTTGTCCCATCAATGTTGACGCCAAAACGGAGTGTGGGGGACGGGTTGCTAGCACCACGACATCTGCGCCATAGGCATCACTGATGCGATTACGACTAACCCCAATTACCGAAATATTTTGAGACATCACATGCTGCGTGACGCGCGCACCGACGAGTCCTTGACCAACGACTGCAATTGTGGGTGGCGCTGATGACATGGTTTATTTCTGGGGGTTTACTTCGCGCCATCCGCCCTGTTGGGTGGGGACGCCACCACGACCCTTGAACCGTACGACTACTCCAGCAATCAGCGTGAGTATCAACGCCAAGACTGTGCGACGCAAGAACTTCATCAACATTGTCAAACATGTCAAGCATGTAGTGCACCAATAGTCCGCTAGCGCCAGGCGAACATGAGGCGCCAGTAATCAGACTTTGCTGTGTTGC
>SXGQ01255735.1_pt1 | contig 13415 bp, 26 predicted proteins | sample 3178371 | NCBI WGS metagenome assembly SXGQ01 (sample SAMN11356859, study PRJNA531348) | freshwater metagenome | isolation source: freshwater sample F1-20 | place: China: Fuxian Lake, Yuxi | collected 2017-12-25
ACGGCATAACTGACAAGGACTTGATCGACGCAAGCCGCCGAGCATACAGCGGACGACTTACGATCGACACCAGCTCAGGTGTATCGATTGATTACTGCACCGGCCAATACTGGCCCACCGAGTACCGTCGCGCCGCTTGCGCTGTATTGGCTTCAGCCCTTCGAGAGTACTGGAAGCGCAGCACCAACAGCGCCGCAGCAGAGGCCCGCCGCAGCCTTAGCCGTTCGGTTATCCGCAACTATTTCAAATGAACCAATGGGGGCTATGGCCCCCGAAAGGCAACCCATGAGCTTGACCTACAGACTAGCTGCACGCATGGCCCACGCCCGCCCGCACTGGTTCGAGCACGAGAAAGAAGCCACGCCCTGGCGGCAGATCGAGAGAGATCGCCTAGCCTGGACGCTGACCAGCAAAACCAGCGCCGCCGACTTAGGCGCAGCCCGCAGCGCCCACCGAGCCGACATCGACCGCACCGCAGCGATGTCCCGACTGCTCGCCTCCGACTGGTTACCCGCCCGCGCGATCGAGTATTTAGACAATTGACCGCACCAGCTGGCGCACCGCCGCCAGCCCTGCGCGGCTGTGCAGATCGTTGGCGTCCTCCCCCTCCCTGTCGCTCATACCCCACCGAACCCCTAGCTCTTCAGCGCAGCGTTGGCCTGTCCCGCTCGTATCATTGTCGGCAACCGCATAGCACTTCGTATGCAACCTCTTCCCAACGTACACCATGTTGCTTGCACTGAAGCACACCACCACCGCTGCGTCACGATACAAGCTCTTCAGAGCAGCCTGAACACTCAGCCCCGTGGCATAGCCTTCCACAAGCCATACCTCTTTGTGCTGATGCTCTTGATTCAGAATGAATACCGCCCCCTTGCTGCGACCCTGATACAAGAATCGCTTCGTTCCATCCTCCTTGATGCGCTGCACACTCAGCACATCCTTGTAGGACTTGTAGTCCCTCATGGGGATCAATAGCTCTTCATCCAACACCAAGCCCTTGAGCAGCGGGAACCCTTTGCTCTTCAGATACCCGTGGTTGGTAAACACCGCCCGCTGTAACATCTCCTTGGCCTTCACCGCTGCGGCCTTTTGTTCGCGCTCAATGTCCTTGTTCACCGTGAACATCTGGGATACAGTCGTTCGCCTTCCGTTCGTCCAGAAAGCAAACGACTCCATCGTCGCCCAGTTTCTTACGCTCCCTGAATTCCCGTCATACACATACGCACCGTTGCGTTTGCGTGGCTTATCAATCGTTGGAACCCTGTGCCAGCGGCCATCAGGGATTGCATGGCGCAGGATTAAACCGTGGGCTTGAGCGTGGGCTTCAAAGCTCATGCAAACTTCCTCCCGCCCTTGGATTTCCAGTACTTCACCAGCTGCGCTTTAACGTGGTTCTGTAGCTCTCGTGATGGATACTTTGGATTGGTACTGCCAAATGACCACGTCGGCCATCGCCCGTAGATGTTTCTGTACTGTGCCATTGCAAACTTCTCAGCCGACTGGTTCTGCCCCTTGCGGTCTATCGCTATCCAACAGATCTGCTCCCAGACCTGATGCGAGTTGCTCTTCCAGTCATTGCCTCGTTGTAGGTTCAGCTCATACATCTCACCCGATAGTTTGAGTACGTTGGATGATGGACCCCTGCGCTCCATCCCACAGCTTGGGCAAATCTTGCCGTTGAAAAAGAATCCGCATGAGTTGCAGGCCAGTGCCTCTTTTTCCTGCTGCGTCTTCTCCTTGCGTACCTTGGCGTCTAGCTCGCCCGTGTCAAGCTCTTCAACGCCCTGCTCAAAGAACTCAATCTGATCCTCAAAGAATCGTTCAATGTTGCCCGTATGATCCAGCCACAATGCAAAGGTTTTGTTGGGCGCAGGACGCATCACACGGCCCAGCTGCTGGATATGCCCGCTCAAGCTCTTGCGATACGGCCTTGCTGCAATCCCGCAAAGTATGTCCGGCACATCAAAGCCTTTGGCTAGTGCCTCACATGACACAAGCCCCTGTATGTCACTGTCAGACTTCCTGAACTCATCAATCAACGCCCTCCGGCGGTCATCGTTGCCGTCCTTGTAGGACACTTGCTGGAAGTTGTACCCCTTATTGGCAAACTCCCTGCATAGCTCTTCGCCGTGGGGAACCGTCGCTGAAAACACAATCGTCTTGACCGGCCCGCCAAAGTGTAGGTGCGTCTTGTTAATCCACTCACTGACCACATCACCAACGATCTTGATCCCACGCTGCTCGATCTCTGAGTCCTTCCACTCACCATCAAACTTCAGCTCGGCGTCAGTCATGTCTATCGGCTTGGCTGCATAAGCCTTTACCGGAACAAGCCACCCATCGCTGATGAGTTTGTCAGTTGTCGTACTGTTCACGACGTTCGTGAAGATCTTGCTCATGCCTTTCGTGAATGGCGTGGCCGTCAGCCCCACCACCAAAGCATCAGCATAGTCTTCAATGGTCTTCATCACCGACTTGTACATCGTATGACACTCGTCCCACACGATCAGCTTTGGCCGGTTCTTGATCTCCCTGCGGGCCAGTGTCTGTGCGCTCACAACCTGGACGTATTCGTAGGGTCGGTTGCGCCAATGGTCCGCCTGGATAACACCATGCTGCACCCCGTATCGGTCTAGCGTGGTTGATGTCTGGTCAACCAAGGCAACCCGATCACACACAAACCATGCCACTGACTTCTTGGCCGCTGCCTCCGACAAAAGGAACGAAGCCATGACCGTCTTGCCCCCGCCCGTCGGCGCAACCAAGACCTGTGATCGATTGCCGGTTCGGACCCCGTCCCTCAGCTGTTCAATGCAATCCCTTTGGTAATCACGCAGACTTTCGTACAGCATTTTGTTTCTTCCACCAGTTGATTTGTTTCTTCATCTCCGCCACTTGCGTCATGTAATCGTCGCGGGCTCGTGTCAACGTCTCAATCTCTAGCTGCATCTGCTTCATCTTGCCAACCGATTCATTGTTTCTGATGGCATCAAGGATCTCTATCTCCTTGGCTAACTCAGCATAGTTGCCCAGCGTTTCTTCGTATTGCTCATTAAGATCGTCATAGCGGGTCTGTAACGCATCGTAGTCCTTGGCGAGCTTCTGATATGCCTTCTTGAGTTCATCGTCGCCAGCGGGCGGTTTAGGGGCTTTGCGGGGCTTATCGCCGTCCACAACCTGTACCGCTTGAGCCAATGTCATTGCACCCTTCTTGACCTGCTCTTTGATGTCCTCTGAGCCCTTCTGTGACACTTGCTTGGCTCGCTGCGCCGTCACCTTACTGACCTTCGCCTTGTCTGCTAGCTCTCGGATGGATAGCGAGGTGTCATACTGGTATGACAGCTTGTCGTGTTGGTTGCTGCCGATACCACGCCAAGCGTTGCATGTAGCCAGTGCCATTGCCCTCTGGCTTGCCGTGAGATGCCGCCGGTGGATGTTCTGCCCAATCACAAAATCCACAGGGTCACCGTCCAGCTCAGTGAGCATCGGCTCAAGCCCTAAGTTCATACAAGCCCGCAGTCTGTGCCATCCATCGATGACCTTGTTGTCATACAGTGTGATCGGATTCCTCAGTCCGTTGGCCTTGATGTCCTCCTGTAACTCATAAAAGGCTGGCTCTTCTAAGTCAGGAAAAGCACTGCTGAGTTCGTGGCGTTGTAGTGTCATACCGTTCTGCATCTTATATCCTTACGTCGGTCAGTGAAAAATCGATTGGGCATAGCATCCCCAGGGGTGAAGCACGGGGTTCACCCTCGCCCGAAGAGGCGCACTTGATGCCTCCTCCAGCGTAGCCGGAGCCAGCGATTCATCCATGTCCGCACTGTCTCACCGCTGTTGCGAACGTGTTACCCAGTCCCTCGCTGAAAGGCTGGACGGCTGGGTCGGGGGTAGCGACGCGCCGGTGTTTTCCTCCACGCAGCCCATGCAGGCTCTTGCTTTCGGATGGAGTCCGGTCGGTGCCAAAGAAAAACCCCAGAAGACTTTGTTGGGGCAAGGCCCGTGGCGTTGGGCAATTACGCAGTCCGAGTGATGGAGAACTTTGTAACCACACAAGCCCCAACAAAACATTCTGGGGTTCCATCACTCTGTCACTGCCGGTTGCCATACCGACAATTAATTTTAACCGCTTGTCAACGGTTGTCAACTGCCGTATGATCATGTCTGTTTTCTCCTCCCTGTTGTAGGTCATGTTTAACCCGACACCCCGTCGGGTTTTTTTTGCGTCCTCGCCATCGTTGCTACCCCAACGTCAAAGCTCACACGCATCCAGTCGTATTCCGTAAACGGACCTTCGCCGCCCCAGACCACAAGAAATACCGCCACTGGTAGATGCACATCCCATGTCCTACTGTGATTGGCACGATGAAATAGGATCGGCATGAGCTTGTCCCGCTGGGCATTTGTCATAGCCTGCTCATACCATGCCGTCCACTTAGGCGTCTCTGCCCGCTTCACTTCGACGGCCCAACCAAAAACTGCTAGGTCATACCCACTATGTGCTGCCTGCGCGTAGTTCAACTTCACCTCAACACCCAGTGCTGTTGTCAGCAAACGCGCTACTTCCAACTCGCCGCGCCGCCCTTTTGATCGACTGTTCACCATATATTTTCAAAACCTTGTTGACTTGCAATAGGAAACTTGTGTATATTGTGATTCATGCAGTTTCGTATGTCAAGGAGATAACAAATGTTGCAACTAAGGAAGGGCAAGATCGTTGCCCACGATAAGAAGACATACCTTGTGGTGAAGCGTCCAGTCATTGGTTCTGCTTTACCGGGCCAGCGCAATGGCATCCCGCCCAAGGGATACAACGAAGTCGCGCCGGATCAAGAATGGATTCACGATGTCTTTGTAGCTAATAGATTGCCCATTGGCAAGGCCGAGCGGATCAGCCGCTTCGTGGCCCAGCTGGTGTGCATGGGTGTGCTTGTGTTTATGTTTTTGCAGATCGGTCGCTGGGTTCACGCCGGTATGCCTTTTTCATATTGAACCCACAACAGGAGAGATGATATGCGTAAAGCAAAAACTGACGAACTTGAACAAGTTCAAATCGTCGAATTGACCCGTGCAAAGATCGTGTACCACATTGTTGGTGAAACACCTTTGCTGATGAACTCTATGAGCGTGAAAGCGCAAAGAGAGTTGTTGCTTCCTCGCGGAAGAAAGACCGCCGCCGAGAAGCAAGGATCACTTAAGCACGATCCGCTTCAGGAATATCGTGATTCAATTTACCGCGCTCGAAAAGGCAGTGAGACGGTTCTTGCCCTTTTGAATACGCAATTCAAAGCAGCGCTTTGCACGGCTGCGCTTGATGTTCCGGGGGCCAAGAAAGCCCAGATCGGAAGACTGACATCCATTGAAGGTGGCGAGAAGCTTGCGCTCTACGGTATCCCAGAAATTATGTGCTCGGTTGTTCGGTCGGCTGACATTAACAAGACGCCGGACATTCGTACCCGCTGCATCGTTCCACGTTGGGCCTGTAAGGTTGAAGTGACCTATACCATCCCAGTGCTCAACGCAACGGTGATCTCATCACTCTTTGCCACAGCAGGATATACGATGGGTGTTGGTGATTGGCGTCCCCAGAAAGGCTCTGGAACTTTTGGGCGATGGAAAATCGTAGAAGCCAATGACAAAGAATATCTGGACATCATCAAGACTGGTGGGGCAGCTGCACAACAAGAAGCACTTGATGACCCTGATTCATACGATGATGAGACAGATGAACTGTTGTCTTGGTATGACGTGGAAGTCCGTCGTCGCGGGATCAAAGCAGCATGAACAACGCCATCGTTAAAGCACGGCTGGAAGCCATAGCCCGCATTAACGGTGGTGTCCTGCGCCCATTTGACGTGGTGCAGGACGCTCGCCAACCTGACAGCCCATTGCATGAACTCTTTGAATGGGATGTTGAGGAAGCGGCCCAAGAACATTGGATGCACACCGCACGGCGGATCATTGCATCGGTAAAGGTGAACATCACGACCGAGACGATAGTCCTCAAAGCTCCGGCTTATGTGCGTGACCCCAGACTGCACGGCAGAGAGCAGGGTTACCTGGAAACCATCAAGCTCCGCACTGAGCATGAGATTGCCAAAGAAGTCCTGGCCGGTGAAGTCCAAAACGTGATTTCTGCGTTGCGCCGCGCAAGAAATGTGGCCGCAGCGCTGGACATGGAGTCTGAGATTGATCGTTTGATGGAAGAGTTTTTAGATATGCGTATGCGTCTCAAGGATGCAGCGTGACGATGTTTCGGTATGGCATCACAAGACTCGGATTTGCAAGAAGCGGCGGTTGAGGTCGGGTCCGGCCCGGCTGGGTGTGGACGGGTCAGGCGGTTTAGGTTGGGTTTGTTAGGGTTCGGTTCGGTATGGCGTAGTCGGGCATGGAGGGGTATGGCGGTTGAGGTTGGTCGGGTGAGTCAACGTGTGTGACGGTCAGGCGGTTTCGGTTTGGATGGGCGAGACTTGATATGGTCGGGCGGTTGAGGTCCGGCGCGGCATGGTCGGGTGTGGCGTGGTGCGGCGGGGTGAGGTCTGGCGGTTCTGGTCCGGTTGGGCTCGGACTGGCACGTTGCGGCAAGGCGGTTTGGGCTCGGTCCGGTCGGGTCGGGTTTGGTGTGGTGCGGTTGGGTCAGGCGGTTTCGGTCCGGCGTGGTCGGGTGTGGCGCGGCGGGGTAAGGCGGGGTATGGCGGGGTCTGGCGGTTGAGGTCGGGCAATACCGGATGGGCGGGGTACGGCCCGGATCGGCGGTTTCGGTCCGGCGAGTCGTGGCGGGGTATGGCCGGGTGAGGTATGGCGGTTGCGGTCTGGTCCGGCTGGGTGAGACGAGGCAAGGAATGGCATAGCGCGGCGGTTGCGGTCGGGCAACGCGCGGATCGGCTCGGTAGGGCGCTGTTAGGCGGTTATGTTTCGGCTAGGTTTGGCGGGGTCAGTTCTGGAGCGGCGGTTGAGGCCGGGCAATATCGGTTGGGTGCGGAACGGCGGGGCGGTTAAGGATTGGTCCGATATGGACAGGCGCTTAAGGCGGGGCGCGGCGAGGATGGCGGTTGCGGCCTTAGAGGCGGGGACTGATAAGTCGGATGCGGTTGGGCGGTTTAGGATCGGTGCGGATGGGTTCGGTTGGGTATGGCGAGGTTGGGCGGTTACGGTACGTCATGGAAGGTGTGACTCGGTTGGGTATGGCGGGGTAGGGCGGTTGGGGACCGGCAACGCACTGCGAGATGCGGCGGGGCAAGGCGGTTACGGCGTGGAAATTTGCGGAGAGGTGTGGTGGGACTTGGCGGTAATGGATCGGTGCGGTGCGGCTTGGTAAGTCGGGTATCGGCGGTTGAGGCGTGGCGTGTCACTGACTGATGCGGTGAGTATGGCGGTTAGGGCTCGGCGGGGCAAGCAAGGGTTCGGTGAGTTAAGGTCGGTATGGCCCGTTAAGGAACGGCGGTTTAGGTGTCCTACTAGTAGGACAGCCACTTAGGAGATGGCTATGGATAAGCAGGAACTAAGGGATGAATTTGCGAAGGCAGCAATAACAGGAATCCTGGCTGGCCGATGGGGGCAGATGCCCAACAGGAAACCAGAGGAAGCGTTTGCTGATTTCGCATATCGAGTTGCAGATGCAATGTTAGAACGGAGAGAACAGTGGACATCGTCGAACGATTAATGGGTGCAGTTAAAGATGTTGATTCCACCGTGGCTAGAGAAGCAGCTTCAGAGATTCTGTTGTTGCGCCACCAGCTGCGGCAGATGCAAGGCTATGAAGACGATGCGCTGCGGTACAGGTGGTTGCGTAGTCAGTACATCACGATCTCTGAAGTCACATCGGGATGGATTGCTACCGGCTATGGGTTAGACCAAACGTGCGATCAGGGGATGAAGGATGACGGATGAGAAAGCCTTACATGACGCCATCGTGGTGGCGGAGGATATGGTGTTCTGGATCAGGCGGTATTTGCAGACGCCAGAGCCAGAGATTCTACAAGTTCTATTGTCGACTATTAAGGAGTTTGAGGACGCAAAGCCATGAACATAACAAACAAATATGACCTACCAGAAGTCCTTGTAAAGTTTGCAAGGGCTAAGAACTACAGCAGGGGTGATGCTCGGTTATCCGTAACCCAGTTGATCAACAGCCCACGGATTGTTGCGCTGCAAGAACGCCATCACGATGAGATGGAACAAGACATCTCTGATGTGTTGTTTAGTTTACTTGGGACAGCAACGCACTACGTGCTGGATCAATATAGCGATCACGCTGAGGTGATTACCGAGCAGCGGCTATTCCATACCATCAACGGATGGAAAATCTCAGGTGCGATTGATCGCCAAGTCACGACACCAGAAGGCAGGATTCTGGAGGATTGGAAAGTAACGTCCGCTTATGCAGCCATGTCCGGCAAGAGCGAATGGGAAGAGCAGCTCAACTGCTACGCCTATCTTGTCCGCGCTCATGGCCATGCCGTTGTGGGACTGAAGATCAACGCAATCATTCGTGATTGGGCAAGACGAAATGCCGGGAAGGATGGTTACCCGGATGCACCGATCATGCAGATCAATGTCCCACTATGGACATACGAAGAACAAGAGTCATTCATCAAGCAGCGCATAGCTTTACATGCTGCAACTGTGATGGATGACCCGCCCATGTGTACCCCTGATGAACGATGGATGAAGCCCGATCAGTGGGCGGTTATTAAGGCAGGGAACAAGCGGGCGTTTAAGGTGTTTCTCACAGAAGCTGAGGCTAAAGAGTTGGCAAATCAAAAGCCGGGATTTGATGTTGTACATCGTCCTGGCCAGCCCACCCGCTGCATGAGCTTTTGTCCTGTGAAACAGTTTTGTGACTATGGATCTACGTTAGGAGAAAGCAGTGAAGCAGATAGCAACAGCGCTAGTTAAAGCGCAAAAGGAATTTGGTCCGGCCCTAAAGAGCAGCACCAATCCTCACTTCCGGTCGCGTTACGCAGACCTAGCAACTGTGGTTGAGGCAGTCATTGATGCGCTCAACAACAATGGCATCTACTTGATGCAGCTGACCCATGAGACGCCTGATGGTGCGATGGCAGAAACCACATTCATTCATGAGAGTGGCGAAATGCTGAGTGCAGGCAAGCTTTTCTTTCCGGCCAGCAAGCATGATGCTCAGGGCTACGCCAGTGCATTGACCTATGTCAGACGCTATTCACTCATGGCAGCATGTGCGATTGCGCCAGAAGATGACGATGGGTCTGCGGCTTCAAAGCCCAGAGAGGTTCCAAAACCTACAAAGCCTGAAGCACCCAAACCTGAGACACCAAAGCCTGAAGCACCAAAGGAAGAAGTTTCGCCCGAGGCAGCAAAGGATCGCGTGAAGTTTATTCTGGATATGTTCAAAGCCTTTCTGCCCGAAGCTAAGGATGAAGCTTCATTGAAGACATTCTGGGCGCAGAACAAAGACGCTATCCACATTGTTAAAAACCATGACCAAGGCGCATACGTCCAGCTGCTGGCCGACTTCAAAGCCCGCAAAGACGAGATCATCAAGTCACACGAAGATAAGGAAGAAGCATGAGCACCTATGTAAGCGAACCTGATAACGGCAATCTCTTTGGCGTTCAGAACAAAGTAAACCCCAAAGCCCCAGACTTTCGTGGCAACGTGGTGTTATCTGTGCCGCTGCTCACTGAGCTAGTGGCTGAACTCAAGTCCGGCGGGGAAGCCAAGATAGAGATTGCCCTTTGGAGGAAGAACAGTTCATCGGTCGGGGAGTTCTATGGTGCAAAGATCTCCAAGGCATGGAAGCGCCCAGATCCTCCTAAGCCTGCAAAGGAGGATGACGATGACGTTCCCTTCTAATGTGATCTACGAGATGTACTTGGAAGGCAAGCATCCAGACAACATTGCAAAGATCTTAAAGCTATCCAGCAAACAGGTCTACAGAGTGTGTGCCAGGAAGTACGCCCCCGAAGGGGGGTGGGTCAAAGGCTTTCCATCATCGTTGGAACGAGTCTCAATTCGTGATGAGTTTTTGCATGGAAGAACACTTAGCGAATTGTCAGCCCATTACAACCGCCCCATGTGGACGATCCACAAGATTGTCCGCAACTTACCCAAGGGCATCGCGTCTTTGCCTGATGCGCCCAAGGCTAGCCCTAGCGACATGATGATCACACCGATCTTCCCGCCGCAGCCGGAGAAGCCTACATGGGGTGAGCGCGTTAATCGTTTCTTTAGGAGGATTTTCAGTGGCTGATAACTTTGAAGCCGTCAAGGTGTCCATGCGGCAAAACAAAGATGGATATGTGTTGACCTTGGCTATCCATCCTGATGAAGTTCCCGAAGAGATCCTGCGGGATTTTGTAGGTTCTCGGTATGCAGTTGCCATGATCCGTATTGGTGATGATGAAATGCCGTATGAAAGGCCAAAGGCAAACACTTATGTAGCTACCGCCGGGATACTGGCCAAGGATGGTCTATTCCAGAAGTGGCTGGATGAGACAGGACAAGTGTTTGGTTTGGGGGAAGCGGAAGCCGCCCAGGCTATTTGCGAGTTCTGTGAAATCCAAACGCGGGCGCAGCTGGCCACAGAGGTTGAGGCGCAGCACCGGCTGATTGAAATGCGAAAGGAGTTTGAAGAATGGAAAAGAGCTACAAGCGAAACATGATCCCTTACTCAGTCTATCTGCGTGAGGATCAGGTTGACAAACTCCGCGCAATGGCTGGCAATCGCAAGGCGTCTGACTTGATACGCACAGCACTAGACACAATCGACCAGCGCGGGGATGATTTCAATTCGGGGATGCGAGTAGGTTTAGTCGCCGCTATTGAGGTCGTCAAGAACAGCAAGCACGGAGCCATTCGTTTTCCCAACGGCAAGACGATCAGCGAAATGATCGTTGAGGAACTTCAAACCTTTGTGGAAAAGAAAACATGAACCAACGCCTGCGCCAGTACAAACGGTGGGAAGAGGGGCTGGCCCAGTGGATGTCTGAGCAGGACATTCCTGTGGACATAGCTCTCACACTTGTGATCCGAATGGCTTTCATGCTTGCCTTGTACAACGAAGTACCTATGGACAGGCTCAAAGAAAAGACTAACCAACTGTACGACATGCTCTACGATGAGTTTGCTGTACCGAAAGGACCGGTGCATTGATGAAGACTTGTCCGCCATGTCATGGCGAATGCGATCAGGGGCGCAGCTGCCCCGCAGAGTTTCATCCAGCCTATGAATCTTGGGTGAACTGGTTTCTCAAGCTCAAAACTGACATCAAAGCCACAAGGTACATGTTTGCAAAGTCGGCTAACGGACGCGCTTTCCGAGCGGGATGGGACGCAGCTAGAAGACCGCCGCCCGATGAGTGGAAAAAACAAAACAACGATCAGGCATAACCATGCAGTGTCCTTATTGCAGATTACCAAAAGGAACTTCTTATAAGACCAAAGTTTTGGATACACGATCTTATTGGGAGCCTAATGAACGTCGGTATTACATAGAGCGCCGCCGGGAATGCACAAGTTGCAAAGAGCGATTTACAACGATAGAAAATTCCCCAAGAGTTAAACCTATTCAACAGGAGAAATCATGATTCGCAAATTAAACGAACCAGCAATTACAGAACGACAGCCTGTTTACGTGTTTCACGGCATTTCTTATATACCTCATTACACAGATAAGCATCGTTGGGTTGGGCCAGGACTTATTACGCACCGCAAGGTTTATACGACAGCAGAGTTAAATGATGCTGGCGCTCAACTTGCGATAGACATGTTGTGGCGGCGCAGCTGGACGGAAGATGTCACAGGATGGAAAGCAGCATGAGCGGCGACCACAATCAGTACCAAAAGATCAGTTCATACCTTGATTTTGAGTGTCCACGGTGCGGACATTGCTGCACAGGCGATGAGGTCGTTGAACTACAAAAGATGGTGATTAAAAATTTGTTAAGCATCATGAGCGATAAATCTTACCTTGCAAGAGATCGTTTAAAAGCTGTTGAGTTACTGTCAAGCATAACGTTTTTTGAGGTGAAAAATGACTGACGATGACACCCAATACGATGAGTCACAAGTGCAAGCTATGATCAAAAAAGCTGTGCTTGAGGAAAGAGAGGCGTGCGCCCGACTGTGTGACTTGATGAATGAACATGGATGGAAGTCGGCATTTCGTTGCGCCATTGAGATTAGAGCAAGGGGAGATGATGGCACGCAAGGCTGACAGGGAACACATGAATCGTGTAGCCAGTATTGGTTGCATCTTGTGCAAGCACTTAGATCTTGGCGAAACCCCGGCTCATCTTCATCACATCCGTGAAGGACAGGGCATGAGCCAGCGGGCTAGCAACTTTCTTGTTGTGCCTTTATGTCCCGAGCATCATCAAGGAAACTCAGGAGTCCACGGCCTGGGCGAGAGAGGCTTTTACACCCGATACAAACTTAGTGAACTTGACCTTCTCGCCATGACCCTGGAAGCACTTAGTCTCCAGCGTACTCAATCTTTTCCAATAAATACTGGCGACGCTCGGGCAGACTAAGCCCTTGAACAGCACGATCAGAGATCCGTTGCCGCTGGGCAAACGACCGGCGAATCGTATCGTCCGTGATCTCCTCAGTAGGATTCTTACTATTGAACTCAATGATCTCATCGCCAATATCATCGTAGGCCGATGTATCTCCTGTCCTATGGGCTATCCATAAACGGTTCATCAAGTTGCTACGCTTGCGGTCCAGCTGGCTCACGATGTTCAAGATCTCGCCACGAGCTTCCTGGCCACGGGCAACCTCTTGTGGTGTAAACCCAAGCAACTGAATCAAAATGCCATATGGCCCGACATCTGCAACAATAGGATCACCACGCAGGGTTGTTGCACCCTCCGTTGCAAACCTGTAGGACTTAAAGCCATCCTTCAATATGGGCGGCATCATGGTTTCAATCCCACGCATGGTGTAGCCATCATTGATCTTCTTCAATCCTTCCGCCACCCCAACAAACATGCCAACCGCAGGGCCAAGCGCATCAACCAACTGGTTGCGTAACCATTCGGCCTCATCCTTGGATGTGACATTTTCACGGAACCAGAGTCCATTAAGACTTGTACGAGACGCCCAGTCCATCTGTGTCACTTCAGAAATAACGCCGGTGCTGAACATCCTGGCCACGTTATCACCAAAAAGCTCGGTAAGACCTTGCTTGGCCTGAAGCTTGAAGTCGTAAGGCTCATCGTCATCGCCAAACATGGCGTTCATCACCATTTCAAACGCCCAGAAGAATGGCAATCCTTCATAGCCTGCAAATGTGCCAGTCATAAACATGATCCCACTGAGACGTTTAATTGCCTCACGTTTGATGTCCTTCATGTCTTCTATCTGTTCGCGTGCTTCTTTGCGTTCTTGTTCTGTCTTGTTCTTATCATTGGCAATAGCTTCAAGTCTTGCCAT
>SXGQ01571483.1_pt1 | contig 13415 bp, 10 predicted proteins | sample 3178371 | NCBI WGS metagenome assembly SXGQ01 (sample SAMN11356859, study PRJNA531348) | freshwater metagenome | isolation source: freshwater sample F1-20 | place: China: Fuxian Lake, Yuxi | collected 2017-12-25
CGAGCTGAATCAGGTCTTCTTCGACGACATGGACCTCCGGAAGCCGGATCATTTCCTCGATGCGATAGGGAAGACAACGGCGGAGACAATCGGGAATATTATTGCGCGCACCGACGCCGTATTGGGTGAAATTCGCCCCGACGCATTTCTCGTACTCGGTGACACAAACAGTTGCCTAGCGGCCTATGCTGCGAAAAGGCGCAAGGTCCCCGTGTTTCATATGGAGGCTGGTAATCGCTGCTTTGATCAGCGCGTGCCAGAGGAGATCAACCGTAAGGTCGTCGACCACATCTCGGACATCAATCTTCCTTATAGCGACATCTCCCGTGAGTACCTGCTCCGTGAGGGACTGCCGCCGGACCGGGTGATCAAGACGGGCAGCCCGATGTTCGAGGTCCTGGCCTACTATCGCCCCAAGATCGACCGCTCGGACGTGCTGGCCCGGTTGAAACTGGAGCCGGGAAATTACTTCGTAGTAAGTGCGCATCGGGAGGAGAACGTTGATTCGCCCCGCCTTTTACCCGCCCTAGTCGAAACCCTCAATGGACTGGCCCGGGAGTTCGCATGCCGCGTGATCGTTTCGACGCACCCCCGGACCCGGAAGCGGTTCGAGACAGAGAAGATCGAGTTCGATCCTAGGGTGGAATTGCTCAAGCCACTAGGTTTCTCGGACTACGTGAAGCTGCAGCAACATGCTCGGACCGTACTGTCGGACAGTGGGACGATCAGTGAGGAGTCGTCGATCTTGAACTTTCCGGCCCTCAATCTACGCGAGGCCCACGAGCGACCAGAGGCGATGGAAGAGGCTTCGGTGATGATGACCGGCTTGGGATTCGCCCGGATCAAGGACGCTTTGAATGTGCTCGCCGGCCAGGCCTCGGGAGAAAAGAGGACGCTCCAGCCCGTGGCCGATTACAGCATGCCCAATGTTTCGGAGAAAGTGGTACGCATCATCATGAGCTATACCGATTATGTGCGACGCACGGTATGGCGTGAGTAGGTTCCCTGATCGCCGCTTTCCTGAGACACTTCGAAACGTACGACCAAGCCGCCCACCGGCCAGTTTATTTCCGGCCCGTGGCGGATGCCACGGCCGCATCACGACCTTAGCGATAATGTATAGAATCTGCACGCATTGCATCATGGACACCTCGGATCCGCACATCCGCTTCGATGAGAGGGGGCGTTGCGACCATTGCCTCAACTACGAGCAAAACATCTTGCCCAACTGGCATACCGACGCCGAGGGGGAGCGCCGATTGGCGCCGACGATAGAGAAGATCAAGCGGGACGGGAAGGGGCGCGACCATGACTGTCTGATCGGCGTCAGTGGCGGATTGGACAGTTCCTACCTGACCTATGTGGCGAAGGAGAAACTGGGACTGCGCCCGATGATCTTCCACGTCGACGCCGGCTGGAACTCCCAGCAGGCCGTGAAGAATGTCGAGCGTCTGGTCGATGGTCTGGGCCTGGATCTTTACACCGAGGTCGTAGACTGGGAGGAGATGAAGGACCTTCAGGTGGCGTTTTTCCGCGCTCAGGTGCCTGATCAGGATGTGCCGCAAGACCTCGCCTTCTTCTCGGCGCTGCACAACTTCGCCGCCAAACACCGCTTCAAGTATGTCCTTACCGGGGGGAATTATTCGACGGAGTGCGTGAGGGAGCCGATCGAGTGGGGCGGCTATTATGCAACGGACATGACCTATGTGAATGATGTTCACCGGCGGTACGGCCGGCGCTCACTGGAGAGGTTTCCGAGGGCGGACATCCTGCTCTATAAGCTGTGGTATCGTGTGCGGCAAGGCGTGCGAGTCGTGAAGATTCTCAACAACGTACCGTACATCAAGGCGGAGGCAGAGCGGACACTGTCCGAGCGCCTCGGCTGGCAGCCTTTCCCCCACAAGCATCACGAGTCCCGCTTCACGCGGTTCTACGAGTCGCACTGGATGCCGCAGAAATTCGGGTATGAGAAGCGCCGCGCTCATTTCTCGAGCTTGATCCTGACAGGGCAGATGAATCGCGTCGACGCGATCGAGCGTATATCGCGGCCGGAACTGGACGAACAGACTGTGGCTCATGAATTCGACTACGTGGCCAAGAAACTGGACCTATCTACAGATGAGCTGACGGCGGTGTTCAACGGTCCAAACCGCACCTATCGGGATTATCGGAACAAGATGTGGCTGATCACCCTCGGCGCCCGCATATTGCAGTCGCTCGGGCTGGAAAAACGGCGCTTCAAGTGAGATCGTCAACTGACGCTTTCATAGTTCGCTGAGCATGTCACGACTCCTTCTTGTCAGTCTCGTTTTCCCGCCGGACAACGTGTCGACGGCCCAGCTCATGGGTGAGTTGATGATCGATCTGCGCCGGGTTCGGCATGAGGTCTGCGTGATTACAACGGTGCCTCATTACAACCCGGCGGAGCAGGTCGTCGCCGCGCAGCCGCTCCGAGCGTGGCTACCCCCGCTGGTCCGGCGCAGCGAATTTTCTGGCATTCCAGTCTATCACGTTTGGATACCGCGCAAGGGCCGCAACCTCTTACTGCGCGCGTTCGGCTGGGGGTTGTTTCACCTGGTGAGCACGGTACTCGGCTGTTTCCTTTCGTTCCGTCCCCAGATCGTGCTCGCGCCGTCGCCACCGCTGACAATCGGCCTCAGCGTGGCATTGATAGCTGCCTTCCGGCGGGCCAGATACATTTACAATATCCAGGAGATTTATCCCGACGTCGCCATCAACCTCAGGATAATCCGCTCGTCGGCGCTGATCCAGACGATGTTGCTGATGGAGCGCATCGTCTATCGCTATGCCGCCGCGCTCACTACAATCTCCGCGGGCATGCAGCAACGGATCATCGACAAGGGAGTCGAAGCCGGGAAGGTGCGGCTAATCCCCAATTTCGTCGACATTGAGGCGTTTACCAACCTGTCACGGAGCAATGACTTTAGCCGGCAGCAGGGATTGGAGGGAAAATTTGTTGTGAGTTATGCGGGCAACATGGGCAAGCCGCAGGCACTTGACATGTTCATCCGCGCTTGGGCCGAACTGCGGGATTGCGAGAACATTCACCTGCTGATGGTTGGAAGCGGCAGCGAGGTCCAGCCGCTCAGCGAGCTCGCGCGGGAATTGCAGCTTCGCAACGTCACGTTCCTGTCCCAGCAGCCTTACACCCTAGTTCCGCTGATTTACGCGACCTCTGACTTGTCTATCGTTTCTCAGAGCGTTGGCACTCATTCAGACGGGATCCCCTCAAAGGTATACCGGATAATGGGAAGCAGCCGCGCCGTGCTGGCGGTGACCTCGGAAAATTCCGACCTCGGTGAACTGGTCAGAAATGCACGGGGCGGGGCGGTGGTGGCCCCGAACGACGTGCCAGGTTTGGTTCGCAAGATTCGCGAGTTCGCGGCGGACCCGGAGGAGTGTCGCCGGGCCGGCGAACGAGCTCGCACATTCGTGGCCGCGCGTTACGGTCGGACGATTGTTTCCAGCCAGTATGCGGATCTGGTTGCGGAGATTGCGGCGCGCTTGGGCTGAAGCTAGCCGCGCCGACCTACCTCATGCATCTCATTGTCACCGGTGCGTCTGGGTTCCTTGGCCGGACCCTCATTCGGTCATTGGCCGCCAGCGGCCATACCGGCCTCGCGGTGTCGCGGCGAAGAATGGAGGACTTGCCGCGAGGTTGGGCCTGGCAGGCGCGAGATCAGGCCCTTGTGGCAGAACGGCCCAGCGGGCAGGCACCTGTCGACTGGCTGGTGCACCTAGAGGTGAAGCAGCATGTGCTTAGGCCGTCGGCGGCCGACCGGCTCGAGTTCAAAGCGGTGAACGTCGGGGGGACGGAACAGTGGCTGGAATGGTGTACGCGTTACGCGACCACCCGGTTCGCGTTGTTCAGCACCATCAAGGCCGTTGGTGATTCGAGCGAGGTTCAGGACGAATCGACGTCGACCTTTCCCGACACGCCCTATGGCCAGTCCAAGCGCGAGTCGGAGGAAAAAGTCAGGGGATGGGCGGGGCTCGATGCGGAGCGGCAAGCCCTCATACTCAGGCCGGCGGTAATCTACGGACCGGGAAACCAGGGCAACATTTTTGCGATGATCGACGCGCTCAGTCGCGGCCGGTTCCTCCTCGTGGGTGGCGGGCACAACGTGAAATCGCTGGTGTATCTGGCCAACGCGGTTGCGGCTACGACGTTCCTGGTCGAGCGCAGATCTCCGGGGTGTGAAGTGTTCAACCTGGTCGATCTCGAGAGCTTTACGCTTCGCGAATTGGCGACGATGATGTCACGGGAACTCGCCGCGCCCGCCCCGTTGCGGTCTATGCCTGCCGCGCTGGCTTGGCCTGCTGCGTGGCTGGGCGACGTCGCTTTGAGCTTGGGTGTGCGATTCCCGATCAATCGCGCCAGACTCAAGGCGCTGGTCGAGACGACCCATTTTACCTGCGAAAAGCTCATCAGAGTGGGCTTTCGACACCCTTGCAGCACGCGCGACGGCATCGCAGATATGGTGCGATGGTACCGCGGGTTCCCGAACTAGTGCATAGCCTACCGGCATGTTCCTGATACCTTTCATCCTCAGTTCGTTGGTCGTTGCCGCCGTGATGCCCCCCTGCATTCTATTGCTCCGGCGCTGGGGCGTGATCGACCGTCCCAACACGAGGTCGAGCCACACCCTTCCCACGGTGCGTGGTGGCGGCGTCAGCATCGTGCTGGTGCTGCTGGTTTCCATAGTAGTGGTCAGTGGGATCCCGTTTGCAGCGCGTTCGGTTCTGTTCGCTTCGATTCTGGTCTTGGCGGCAGTTTCGTTTTGGGACGACTTGAAGTCGGTGGGTGCGGGCCTGCGCTTGCTAGTGCAAACGGCTGGGGCAGTTGCCTCGATCTGGTTTCTGCTTACATCCTTGCCGGCCAATGCTCCGATCGGAGTGATAATCGGCTGCCTGTTGCTAGCTTCTTTCTGGGTCGTGGGGCAGACGAACGCCTTTAATTTCATGGACGGGATCAACGGAATCGCTGGATTCCAGGCAGTATTGACCGGGATCGGCTTGGCTGGAACAGGAGTGGTCATGGGGTTGCCCACCGACCATCCGGCCATCATCTTGGCAATGGTCGCAAGCGGAGCGGCCGCAGGCTTCCTGCCGTTCAATTTTCCGCGCGCTCGGGTATTCATGGGCGATGTCGGCAGCGCGACACTGGGCTTCACTTTGGCATTTCTCACCGCGTGGATCGCAATTGTTGTGTCTGGGGTCGGAACGCTTTTGCTTTTGGCCCTGCACGTGGGTTTTGTCATGGACACTTCCATCACACTTTTGCGGCGCTGGCTGCGTAGAGAGAAGCTGCATCTGCCACATCGGGATCATTTTTATCAACGTGCGGTGCGGTCGGGATGGTCGCACTCATTCGTAACACTTGGCGCTGCGACTGTCCAAGGTATCATTACTGCCGTCGCTGTGTTGCTTGCCAAATGCCAAGTGTCATGGGTCTGGGCGCTTATCTTTCTTGCTGCAACCGTTTTAGTTTGGGCCATGATGTTTCTCATTTGTGAGCGCCGGTTCCAGGCAGCTATAGCGCATTCGCGCTGTGCTGCTTAACAGGCTGCCATCAGCTGCGACGCGCGACCGCAGTGAATTCGCACTCAGTGATTGTTAAGTAATTTGCGAAATTCGTTGGCGCCAGTGTGACTGTTTGCTACGTGCTGAGGAGACCAGTGTTGGGAGATGAATCCTGCCCATGAGACGGGAGTGTAGCTGGAAGTTGGTGGGGCTGTGATAACAAAAAGGGAGTTCTGGCGTAGGAAATTCCGGCCTAATTGCACGACAGTGTGAGCCTGATCGTAATTCAGTATGGCTCCAGGCCGCAAAAATGCGGCTCCGGGAGGAATTGCAGCGGTTTCTCCGACGCCGAAACGAATTCTATAGGGCCGCCATTCGGACGCTGCGGTCGAACCGCGAACACCAAAATAGCTGTAAGTTCCGTTGCTCCAACCTTCTGGAGTACCAGCACCTTGCGGGGCCGGCAGATCGCAACGGAGCAGCGACATATTGTGGTCATACCACGCGACGGCGAGGTAGCTTATACCCGCGTTCGCTTCGGTTGCCCGCAGCCAGCTTTCAAGCTGGTAGCTACCTGCGGGGTTGATAGGCAGTAGCGAACGGGAGAACACTTCACTTGTTGTCCCAGGGGCATTTTGTACTGCGCCATCGGGTAATCCCGGACCGGGGTCGACGAACTGGGGCTGCGAGCCCGCAAGCAGAAGCCAGTCTCTGCAGTCGGCGGGATTTAATGAAGCGAGAACAAGCGAGGGTACATGTACGACAGAGAGCCCGGCAGGTTTGGTTTTATGTTGCCGAAATTCCGAACCAGACACGTGACTTGCGAGGGACGCACTTAGTAATTCGTATGCCGGCGTCAGCACGCGTGCGTGCGGTACGCCGCTCGCGCGAAATTGCATTACTCCAACGCTGGATGTCCAAGCCGTCGCGATACCAACGCCGGCCATGGTACCAATTACGCGATTCTCATGGTGATCGGTAAATAACGACTCTATCGCGTCGCTGGTCAGATTCCTGAACTCCAGATCATGCGGTGGTTTTGTTAGACTGTTCCAAAACCGAAAATCTGCTTCGTGCGAACTGCCTGCGAATGACAGCAAACCGGCGCTGACACTGGTTGCGGCGTACAGCCAGCGATACCGTGATTGTCGCGGATCGCCAATCCAGGTCCCTAGTGAGATAATGGCGAGGCCGGCTGGAATCGCAAAGAGCATCCGTTGAAACGTGGCGATGGAATCGCTGCTGTGGGCGGCGAGCACCGTCGCAAATGGTATACTGACGACAGGTAGCAACAAGACGCCGAATGGAACGATGGTCAGCCATTTAACTGGGTTACAGCGTGGGAGGAAAATTGCGGCGGCGAGATTGGTCATCCCAAAGAAGCCGACGATTTGGAGAAAGCGATTGCCGGCTGGGGATCGTAGATCAAATAGATTGAAGCCATACCAGATATTGAGCATTCCAACCGAACGGTAGGTCTCGACGATTGGCGGTCGTGAATACAGCCAAACAAAAAGAGTGTTACCCAAGAGTGTAGCAATCCCCAACCAGAGTAGGGCCCACGGGTATACGGTTGCGAGCCGCCAAATCAAGACTGCGAGCACGCCAAGGCCCGCGATTCCAAGGCCTTGATTGTGGCTGAAGATGATCAGGAGGCCGATGCCACATGCGGCGCTCGCCGGCGGAAACATTACCGAGAAGTGCGGTTGGGCCGGGCTTACCAAGCCGCCCCGCGCATCTTTCCCCGTGGCAGTGCTTGTGAAGTATTCGATTGCAATCCGCACTGCCGCTACCGCGCCAATTTGGGTGATGATGCTGGATGATATCCCATAATAGCGATAAAATGAAAAGACGTTATTACCAAACGTGAAAGCGTTGATCAGGGTGAAGATGAACGAGACCCGCGCACCGAGACCAACTGCATGGGCCAGGCGGTAATACTGCCAGCTGAGCAGGAGACAGACGGCGGTGTAATAGAAATCTAGCCAGAATATCTGCCGTAGTCCCGTCGCCCAACTGAGGAGGCTGTACGGTATGAAGTAACTCGATTTGAGCCAGGTGGAGTGGGCGGTGACGGTGTCGAGGACGTGCCACTCGCTGATCCGCCGGAGGTGTTCCCATGGATCAGATGGCCACTCTAGGTAGACGCCGGGGATGTAGAAAAGCAGCGCCAAACAAATCCAAGGGAGCAGCCGGTAGACAGTGGACCCTACTTCGCTCGAAGCCGAGCTACGAAGGGCAGGCGGTAGACGGTCGCCAGTGACTTCTTCCTCGCTCTTTGCCCCATGCACCTCGCGTGTTCTTCGCCACCAAAAGCGAAGGGCGAGGGCGCCGAGGATAAGGTGGATCGCGTGCAACACCCAATACACATGCAGAAGGCAGGGGAGATGGAGCAGGGAGAAGGGAGCAGGGAGCAGGGAGGCTGATGCCCCAACATCTTCACTTATCCCTTTCGCTATTCCCTCCCCGCCGGAGGCGGGGTTAACCGGCCAGCGGAGCCAGGCATACAGCAGATACGCCGCGAGGTAGGGGATCAGGAAGGCCCAGCCGGAGCGGAAGTAGGCTTGGAGCAGTAGCGAGTAGCGAGTAGCGGGTAGTGAGTAGGCATTCCCTGGCTTTGGCGATGGCTCAGAGCTTGAATGCGGACTCGACATTATTGGTAGTGAACGAGTGTAGTGCGCGGCGCTCAATGATCAAATTAAGCGCGCAAAGCGCGCCAGTTGATGTTGATAGTTGAAGTTTAAGGCGTCCAAGCGCCAGTCGAAGTGGCAAGTTTAAGTTGAAGGTCTGCGGCACTGGGATTCTAGCATTCAACCGTGATCAGTCATGGGTAAACTATCTTGGAGTCTTAAACTTCAACTTCCTGCTTCAACTGGCCCTCGGCCTTTGCACTTGCAGAGGGTGCTGCCCTTTTGGTTTACTCACAAATCAATGAAAGCGTTTCTCAACGGCATCGGACTGCGCTTCTGGGTGACTGTCTGCAGTTACCTGGGCATCCTGACGGCCTCCTTCTATCTGGCCTACGAGCTGCGCTTTGACTTTGTGCTGCCGCCGGAATTCCAAGATGAGCGCCTGCGCCTGATCCAGTATGCCGTGATCGTTAAGTTCCTCGGCTTGGTCTTGTTACGCCAGACTGGCAGCATGCTTCGCTATTTCAGCATACCGGATCTCGTGCGCGTAACGGTGGCGATGATGTTAGCCAGCGCCTTGTTGATCACCCCGCGATTTCTTGGCCAGGTAAACTACATCTTCCCTCGTGGTGTGCTGATGATCGATCTGCTGTTGAGTGTGGCGGGTCTTTGCGCCTTCCGGATCGCTTTGCGGGTATATCAGGAGCGCATCACCACCGCGCAGTTGGGTAAAGGCTTTAAACTGCAGGATATTGTGATTGTCGGCGCCGGTGACACCGGGGCCTCCCTGGCGAAGGAATTGCTGGCCAAGCCGGCGCGTGGGTTGAAGCCGGTGGCGTTATTGGACGATGACCCAACCAAACGGGGCCGACTCGTCCACGGTGTCCCGGTGATTGGCCGGCCGGAGGAACTGGCCGTAGCCAAACTGCCGACCGTACGAACCGTGGTCGTGGCCATGCCTTCGGCGCCACAACGCCGGGTGCGGGAAATCCTACTCCTCCTCGTGCAGCAGGGCTACAAGGTGGAGATCATCCCCGCCATCGAGGACCTTGCCTCCGGCCGGGCCAAGGCCACCCACATCCGGGCGGTCGAAGTGGAGGATCTGCTGGGGCGCGAGGCGGTTGCCTTGGATACGTCCTCAATCCGAAAGTTTGTTGAAGCCAAGGTGGTGATGGTCACCGGTGCCGGGGGCAGCATCGGCACCGAGTTATGCCGGCAGATCGCCCGTCACAATCCTACTCGTCTCCTGATGGTAGAGCAGTCCGAGGTCAGCCTTTTCCAGATCGAGCAGGAGATGAACGAATTGGGCATGGGCGCCATCGCCGTGCCCTTGGTAGCCAATGTCTTGGATGGGGTGCGAATGAAGGATATTTTCTCGCATCTTCATCCCCAGGTAATCTTCCACGCCGCGGCCCACAAGCACGTGTACATGATGGAACGCCAACCTTCCGAAGCCATTCGCAACAACAGCATCGGCACGCGGTTGTTGGGCGAGATGGCGGCGGCCTTCAAAACAGAGGCGTTTGTCTTTATTTCCACGGATAAGGCCATCAATCCGACCAATGTGATGGGCGCCAGCAAGCGGCTGGCGGAGATACATTTGCAGGCGATTCAGGCGAGGCTCACCCATGCGGATACCGGAGACCGGAGTCCGGAGACCGAAGCTAGATCGAAGGTCGAGCCTGTGTCCGGAGATCAGCAGACGTTGCGCGGCCGGGCGCTAGTTGCACCTATCCTGTCTCCTGTCTCCAGCCTCCCGCCTCCTTCAGCGGCTATGCCGCTGACGAAATTCATGGCCGTCCGTTTCGGCAACGTGCTCGGCTCCTCCGGCAGTGTGGTGCCCATTTTCAAGAAGCAGATCGCGGCAGGTGGGCCAGTGACGGTGACCCATCCCGATGTGACCCGCTTTTTCATGACTATCCCCGAAGCGGTGGGCCTTGTGATGCAGGCTGCGGTCATGGGCAAGGGCGGTGAGATCTTCGTCCTGGATATGGGCCAGCCGGTTAAGATTGCCGACTTGGCCCGGCAGATGATCGAACTCAGCGGCTTGACGGTTGGTGACGACATTGAGATCAAGTTTACCGGGCTCAAGCCGGGCGAAAAACTCTTTGAGGAGCTGCAACACCACGACGAGCAGCACCTGCCGACGGAGCATCCGCGCGTCATGCGCTTCGTGCCAAACGGTGATGCGGCTGCTGCCAGCGCCCAGGCCATCGACCAGCTTGAGCCGATTCTTTACACGGTGAGCCCGAATCCGATCAAAGAGCAGATCCGGAGCATCATTCCGGAGTATACGCCGTATTTGGAGTAAGACGCGGCGACTTCGTCGCCAGTTTAAGTCTAAAGTTGAAGTTCAAGCTGTTGCTGCCGGCCAGTTCGACGGATTCGGCATGCTCACCGCTGGCAAGCTCAGGCCGTTCGACAAACTCAGGCCCTGAGCCGAAGCCGATGGGGGCCCCGATATCGTCGGGGCTCTCAACCCGGTGTGCCCTGTTGATTCCTACTGGCATCACGGGGTTCGTCCGCCGGCCTTCCGCCTTCGCCAGGCTACGGCGAGACAAGGCGCCGGGGCGAATGTCCCCGGTTCTGGCGCGTTCCTGTTGCCGGCTGCTGCCGGCACGGGACCAGTCGCCCCGCCTACGCGGTGGCTGGCATGCGTCGCCAAACCGAGGCAACACCGTTGCGGCGTGCTCGCCGCCCGGTGTTTGTCCGACGTTCTCGGGCGTGATTACGCCCGAAACGACGGCAAAGGTGCAGGGATTATTTGCGTCGAGCCCGCACGAACTCCCTGAGTAACCGGGGATGACGACGGGCATTGACGACCGCGACAATCACCGAGCGCTCCGGCTCCTGAAAGTAATAGATGGCAAAGTCACTCTTGGGAATCAAGGCCCGGTGGTAGTCATCAAACTTGACCGGAAAGCTCCATGGATTGAGGGCGATTTGATCCGTGGAAGTGAAATATCGTTCGAGGAATTTGTCTCCTCCAGCCAAGAGCCGGGCTGCAAAGTAATCATACGCGAGCTGCACATCCTCGCTGACCTGCGCCAACGCGACCACCGGCTTGCTGTTCACTTGGAGCGGCGGATCGACTTTTTTAGCGCATCCATCGTGAGCGTTGCGACTTGGCCCTGTTCGTAAGCATCACGCCGCGAGCGGATCAGCCGCTTGTGACTGGCGGGGACAGTCAGGGACCTGCTGGCGGCCGAATCCCACAGTTGCTCCGCGAGTTGGAGGCGCTGGCGGGGAGGCAGTCGCTGGAGCTGAGGGAAATTAGCCAAGGTCATGGAAGGAAATTGGTTAAGTATGAGCCATCCGTCAACTATGGGATTTATGGAGGAGGAAGGGGATGGAGCGAAGGGAGCAGCACTGTTGCATCGTGCTCGCCGCCCAGTGTTTGTCCCCGGTTCTGGCGCGTTCCTGTTGCCGGCTGCTGCCGGCACGGGACCAGTCGCCCCGCCTACGCTGTGGCTGGCATCCGTCGCCAAACCGAGGCAAGCACCGTTGTTGGCTGCTGCCAACCCGGTGTTTGTCCTCAGTTCTCGCCCCGAGGGCGAAACAGAGGCAAAGAGCCCTTCGACTTGGCTCAGGGCAGGCAGGGTGGTTAAGGCAGTAGGACGGTGGACGGTCGGGCGGTAGGGCGGTGCGGCTCGCTCCGCCGCGGCGCGCTCGGAGAGCGCGCCCTACCCGCACTCACTATCGTGAATTAACGGGCAAAATGTCCTTCGACCTGTCAGGCGGCCTGCAAAGGATGAACGGTGGCTTTTATCTTCGGACCGAGGGTGTGGATCGCTTCGCGCAGGTCGTAGGCGAGCTGCACCCGCAGCCAATAGCCAGGTGCCTGACCAAAGTAAGTGGAAAGATGAAGATCGGTTTCGGCGGTGATCCCACGCTTCTCGTTGACGATTTCGTTGACGCGCTGCTGGGGGAGCTTCGCGTCTTTCGCCAGGCGGTAGGGGGTGAGGCCCATGGGCCCAAGGAACTCCTCGCGGAGCAGTTCGCCCGGATGGACATTGAGGTGCTTTTTCATGGATTAGTGATAGTCGGTGATTTCAACTTCTTGGGCGTTCTGGCCAACCCACCGGAAACACACCCGGTATTGGTCGTTAACCCGGATGCTGTGCTGGCCGGCCCGGTCGCCTTTGAGGGGTTCGAGCCGGTTGCCCGGGGGAAGGCGCAATTCGTCGAGCCGGCAGGCGGCGGAGCATGCTTCTTGAGGAGAAGGGAGCAGGGAGAATGGAGCAAGGAGGAAGAGGCGGTGGACGGGAGGCAGGGAGGTTCGGGCAGTAGGACGGTGGACCCTACTTCGCTCGAAGCCGAGCTACGAAGGGCAGGCGGGAGATGCGCCTGGGCGCATCAGTGCCCTGTTGATGTTTGCCGTTTCGACCAGCTCAAGGCCCCGAGCTTGTCGTGGGGCTAACATCCCAGGGTTCGGCCGACGTTCTCGTGCGTGAGCACGCATGAAACGTAGGCGAAGAAGTTGGAAGTTCAAGTTCAAGCACCGGTGGTATCCACCATGAGCGGAGGGCGATAGCAGTGAGCAAGGCAAGCTTGGCCACAAAGAGGCGCAATAATACGCAATAAATTTCAAGGGAAGGAGAGAGGGGCGCCGTTGTGGCGTGTTCGTCACCCGGGATGCCCTGTTGATGCCTCCCGTTTCGACAGGCTTAAGCCGTTCGACAAGCCCATCGACGAGCTCAGGGCAGGCCCATCGACTGGCTCAGGGTGGTGAGCGAAGTCGAACCACTCAGGCCCTGAGCCGAAGCCGATAGGGGCCCCGAACTTGTCGTGGGGCTGGAATTACGGGACCAGTCGCGCAGCCTTCCGCCTACGTCAGACTACGGCGAGACAAGTCCGCCTACGCTGCGCTTCCGTCGTCGCTGGGCTTTGACGAGACGAGTCGGCGAGGCCCGTCCCGAGGCTGCGCCTCAGGCGGGGTAGACAGTGGTCGGTTTGAAATCACTGGGGACGGTGAAACAGTTGACGGTGGGCGGTAGTGAAAGCATTCAACAATCAACGCTCAACCTTTAACGCTCAAGTTGGGGCAAGAGAGAGGACAATTCATGGGATTGACCGTCCGGGCCAAATGACTAGTGATTTCCCCATGCAGGTTTCCCCTCTCTCGCTCTCTTCGGACCCCGCCGACGGCTTGCGCGTATTGAAAGCATTGCGGCCGGAGTTGGTCCGGCGCGGGATCCGACATCTCTGGGTGTTTGGTTCACGGGCACGGCAGGATGCGCG
>SXGQ01062244.1_pt1 | contig 13414 bp, 17 predicted proteins | sample 3178371 | NCBI WGS metagenome assembly SXGQ01 (sample SAMN11356859, study PRJNA531348) | freshwater metagenome | isolation source: freshwater sample F1-20 | place: China: Fuxian Lake, Yuxi | collected 2017-12-25
CTGCTAAACTTTTTCTACTAATCTCATCGGGACATTTTATTGTTCCGGGAAATCCATGCCAAGAATTCTGCGTAGTATCAAATAGAATGGCTCTATTAAATTTTATATCTATTACTTGCTCACAACTAATAGCTTTTTCATTATCTCCATGCCATAGTTGTAATTCACCACCATATTCTTTTTTCCAATTTTTTGCTAAGTATATTATAATATTTAGTTTTCTTTGTAGTTTTAGCTTAGGATGTATATTATAATCTAAATGCACATTTAACTTTCCACCATTACCATGACAATGATATCCTCCACCGTGTAATCCTTCATCTGCTACTAATCCTTGGCAATCGGTAACATATCTTATTTCATCTAAAAATTGTTTTGAATTTAAATAATGAAATGTTTTATAAGTATTTTCTTTAAATTTATCCCAATGATTAGTTGTTTTCTTCACTTCAATAGGATTGTTATAAAATACTCCCCATGATTTATCATCCCAATTAGGTATTTCGTCGTATATTTTTTCTGCTAACCATTCTTCTAAGAAATTATCTATAACTACATAGTTGAAAGGTTTAGCCGACAGAAAATCTGATCTTAATTTTTCAATGTCGTAAAAATTTCGTTGATTGATCATATCAAATTATCGTACACCGTATTCTTAAGAGTAGGAATACCCTTCATCAATTCTTTTATTGTTTTATCTAAATTATACATGGGACGCCAACCTGTTTTTTCTATTTTATCGTTGGATACAATATAATTTCTTTGATCAGGATCTTTGATATATTCTGCTTCCATAACAACAAAATCAGGTATATAATTTTTAATTAGATTAGCAAGTTCCATTTTAGAAATATTGGCGTCAGATAATCCTAAGTTGTAAATATTATTTTTCATTTTAGTAAACATACTTAAAGAATGAAGCATTGCAAAAGCAACATCCCTAACATGAATATAGTTTCTTTTAAAATGACCCTCAAACATTACAATAGTCTTATCTGTAAGTGCTCTATATACAAATTGATTTACTAATAAATCTAATCTCATTCTGGGAGACATACCCATCACTGTAGCTAAACGAAAACTAATAACATTTTCATGCTGCATTAGTTCCTTTTCAATCATTACTTTATCAACAGCATATTTTGATATAGGATTTAAAGGTGAATTTTCATCACAATAGTTGTTTATTGTAGAATCACCATTTAAAGCATGCCCTGATCCATAAGCACTGTTAGTGGTAGGCATCATAATAATCTGATCTTTTGCCTTCATTTCCAACATTTTAAGAATAGCATCTTTGTTTATAGAATCAGCATTGATAGGATCTGCTTTACATATCGGTGCGCCTACAAGTGCTGCTAAAGGAATCACAACGTCAGCTTTTTTCATAAGTGAACGCATTAATGATTCGTCTCTCACATCTCCTTTTATGATTTCACAACTATCCAAATAGCATAAATGATTAATATTTTGCTTATATCTAAAATCATCGAGTATGATTACTTCATAGTTATAAGTAAGCAACTGCTGTGATAGTATTGAGCCAATATATCCAGCACCACCTGTCACTAAAATTTTACGCATTATTTAGAACTCCAACAATTTCATCTATTTCCTCAAAGGTAAGCTCGGGATAATTGCCTATATAGAATCCAAAGAAATGCATATGATCTGTCTCAGGAAACTGTTCGGCAAACCCTTCGGGTACATGATTCTTAAGATAAGGTTGCCTTAATTGATTACCACCGCCTGCACTACCTCTTCTGTATTCAATACCATGATCATCCATAGTATTCATTAATTTTTCTACAAACACAAAATCTGGAGCATTTAGAACAAGATTAAAAGCATAGTTACTTGCGCCATCAAGATAAAAATCAGTTTTATATTTTACCGGGTCAAGTTTACTTAAGAAATACTCGTGATTTCTATTACGCTTTTCAATATTTTCATCTAAGCGTTTTAATTGACTTTTGCCTAGGATGCCACCTATTTCAGTGCCTCGCATATTGTATGCAGGATGTGCAAAAATAAAACTAGGATTTAGATCTGGATGATCTAAAATATACTGTGATTTGATTTCATCACTATTGCATTCTCTTACCATCCCATGTGATCTTAACATTCTAACCGTATGGTAAACATCTTTATCATTAGTACAGACCATACCGCCTTCAATAGTAGACATATGATGCGCATAATAAAAGGAAAAATTAGATACCCAACCAAATGTTCCTACTTTCTGTGTACTTGCATTAAATTTTGCACCATGAGATTCACATACATCTTCAATAAGAGGTATTTTCTTTTGACGTAGCCAATACAATAACTTATAAGTTAATCCAACAAACCCTTGAGCATGAGTCATAAAAACTGCTCTTGTTCTTGGCGTTATAGCTTTTAAAATAAGATCAGTATCCATTGCCAATGTGTTCGGATTAATATCAACAAACACTGGGGTAAATCCACATTGAATAACTGATGCTATGTCTGATACCCAAGTGAACGGAGGGACAATAACTTCGCCTCCCTCTGGGTGCTTAATCTTCAACATAGCCATAGTCAAGAGATTAGCAGAAGCACCAGAATTTACAAATACACTATATTTACATCCAAGCCAATCAGACCACTGTTCCTCAAACTCTTTGATATGAGGACCATTAGTTAAAATAGGATTATCTTGTTTAAGATGCTCGATCACTAAATCAAGATCTTCTCTGGTAATGTTATTTCTCATCAATGGATATTTCATAATCATCCTAATGTTAAAAGTCTACTACCCTCAAAATCAAATTTAAAAGGTACCCAAATATTAATACTTATTAATTCTTTTTTAATTTTATCATGTAGTTTAGGAGGAGCTAAGAAATAAAAGAATCCTCCCCCACCTGCTCCCATAAGTTTACCACCATAAGCACCGTACTTAATACCTGTTTTATATATTTCATCTATCCAATCAGTCGTAATACCATCAGCGAGTTTCTTTTTTATTTCCCAACTTTGTTTTAAATACTCACCTAATTTAGATATGTCATCTTCATGGATCATTGTATTTATAGCATCATAAGCTATTCCGGAAATCTCATTAAGCTCATTTTCAGATTTGCCTTCTTTTATGTTATCTATTTTCTTTTTAGCTTGTATTTCAGCAAATCTACTTACGTTAGAATAGCCTAATAAAATATGAGATTCTAATTCCTTTATGTATTCATCGCTTAATGATAAATTTTTAACAGACCATTTTTGCCCCATCTTTACAAGATTTATGCCACCATAAGCAGCAGCAATTTGATCTTGGATACCTACTGATTCCTTTATAATATTATGTTCAACATGAATAGCTTCTTCTGCTAATTGTCTTTTATTAAGTTTTATACCTTTATATGCATACAAAGCATTCAATAATCCAACAGTAAATGATGAACTTGATCCTATTCCAGACCTGGCAGGCAGATCTCCATCATATCCTATAGACATACCATCATCTATACTTAAATATGAAAGGCAAGCTTTAACTGCAGGATGTTTTATTTCATTTAATAAATTTACCTTTTCAACTATAGAATACATTATTCTAGTTTTATAATCAAAAAATGGTGGTAAATTTTTGATTGAAATATATGTATATTGATTCATTGCCGCAGTAATCAAACTGCATTGATTATTTTCATACCAAGCAGGATAGTCTGTACCACCACCAAATAAAGATAATCTAAAAGGTGTTTTTGAAACAATCATAACATAATGTGTTCTAAACTGTCATATGTATAATGATATTGGGCATTTACCCTTTCATAATACTTTTCATTTTCGCTATTCTTTACTTTTATAAAAATATCCTCGCCTACATTAGGTACGTAATTAATATACTCAGATTTTCTACTTTCTACAACATCAAATTCACCAAAATATAAAGTAGAATCTATAGATACTCTTCCTCCGGCGCCTTCAGTTCTATAAGTTTCATGTAACAACGCATAATCACAAAAATTTAATGCATACTTTTTAGTTTTATAAGGACTAACTACATAATGTTCCTTTACCCACTGCATACTCTCAAAATTTTCTGATAAAGATAAAAGATTATCATTAAATGTATTCTCATCTTTAATATCATACATTCTTAGATAATTTTTATCACAATCTCCTAAAATTGGAATATGACAAATAATTCCCCAAGGACCTTCTAACCAAGCGTCAGTATGTGGAAAAGCAGTGCTTTGAGGTCTGGTCTTATTTACCTCTGGTTCGTCTGAAAATTTTACCCTTACATTAGGCGTCAATCTAAATCCAGAAAGATATTTCGGTTTATTTTCTATAAGTTTACTAATGATTTTACAGTAATTTTTTATAAAGTAATTATATTCTAAAGTATATTCTTTCTTAGGAACAACTGCGCCATTAGGTGTTACGTTTAAATTGTTGCCTTTATTTTCTTCTAGTCTTTGCATGAATCTATTTTCATCATCTACAAATTCAAAGTGCATAGCAGATGAGATATACAACATTATACTACGTTTAAATTCTATTAATAAATCTTCAGGTATATCCCAATTTCCAAGCAAATTATTATACTTGTTTACACCATAAAAATTTTGTAAATTATTAAATCTATCTTTTCGAACACTTAAACTATTCATTGTCGCCTCAGTATACTTGTTTATTGTAGCTGCGAAGTTCTATTAAAGGAACATTATATCTTTTTATATCATTTGCATACAGAAAGAAAGGTATAAATCTTTCTTCTAAAAATCCAGGATATCTAAAAGGAAATTCTTCTGCTATACCATTACCATGTAACGGAAAAGTATTTGAAACATTTTGCCAAACATAGTCCATAACAGCAAAATACTCAGTATATATCTTATTGAAAACTTCCTTTCTGCACAGACTCGAAGATTGAAAATTTGCCTTATTTGAATTCGTAAACCAATCCATGTAAGGTCTATATTCAGGAAATAAAGCGTCTATACCCTCTTTAAATTTATTCCAATGCTCAATAGATTGATGCATACAATATTGATCTTGTATAGACATATTAATTACTCTATCATGATTTGTAATAATATCATAAGTATTTAGAATATCTAACGCTTCTACAAGATGTTTCTCAGAACTTAATTCTTCCGCTTTGTCTTGAGTAATAGGAACTGTAATCTTATGCTCTTGAATATCGTTCGGATTATGTATTAAAAGATATCTTCCATAACAGGAAATTCCAAGATAATTAAATTCAAGATCATTATAGTTTAAATAGTAATGACAAGATGCCACTCCCATTGCCCAAAAGAATTCTTTATATGTTTGATTAGAATAATACTTTTTCTTTTCTAAAATATTTCTCGGGGAATCGCATACATTTATATAATTTTCTGCATTAGATGATGGCATCCATTCTTCTTCATGTCCGGTATATGCAGGTTTAATCCATGAGCTTGTATGATCAAAGACAAAATCTTTATGCAAATGAAATAGCATCAATACGTCAGATTTCATAGTAAAATTTTTATTTTAAGCGCCAATACGACAGATTTAAATTAAGCTTTTAATTTTATAAATTATTTGTTCTTTATTTGGGGGAAGATTATCTACTTGTCTATAAAACCCTGCAGTTTTATCTTCTAACCCCATTACATTCATCTTTGCACCAGTAATACTTCCTAAATCAAACGCTAAAGATTTTGCTATACCATTTGTATAATCATCATCTAAAACTATACCACCATACTTAGATTCAGCTAAAGAATCTAAAGCAAGTAATGAAGGTTTAAATGGTTTGATTTGCATAATATGATGAACCGCAACTCTAATGCCTTCCTTTAATAATTCATCTGCTGCTTCCATCGCAGCAAATCTCGTTATTGATATGGGGAATAAAGTAAAATGAGGTTCTCTAACTACAACTTCGGGCAATTCTTCAGTATTACCATATGCTCCTCTGTGTTCCGAAACATAGTAAACATCATCATCTGCCATAAATTTATTATAAACTTCACTATATTCTTTAGGCGACATTGGAGAAAATATTTTTACTCCTGGCATTCTATAATATAATGCGTGATGTGATGATCCTGCAACAGGCCCTATGCCCCCTTCCATTGCAATTGATCTAATAAACATTGGACATGGCACCTTCCAAATATCTTTAGATTTAGCAGCATAATTAACAGGAATAGCAGCATTATACCAATTGAACCCTTGGTATCTAATTACATACATAGGTCTTTTGCCTGCCAATGCAGCACCTACAGCAAATCCACTTCCTGCAACATCTGCCATCGACAATTCTATCATACCATCTTCTTCATACAGCTCAGGCAAAGTTCCACCTACCCAACCAACAGCAGTCAGGCATTGCCCCATGGCTATACCTTTATTTTCAGTTAGATGTAATCTAACTATATCCTTGATTACTTCTCTAAGCGGTTTACTGCTTGATTCCATAAGAGTCTCACAAGATTAGAATTTTCAAAATCAGTGTATTTAACGTATGATGTATCTAAATTTTTAGCAAACTCTTTATGCCTGTCAAAAATATTTGGATCATCGATGCCTGCACCAGCATGCCAAAACATTCTATTAGTTTTTATATTTAGTAAAATAGGTTTTTCAAATATACCTTTAAGTGCAGGAATTATTTCATTGGGATCATCGTTTATATCATGTGCTGTCATACCGAACCCTCGCGCAACATCATGCATTTCCCAAGATCTTCTAACCTTCTTTTCAGTTAAAATACTTAAGTTATTATCTTCCACAACAAATAGAATAGGAAGATTCTTTGTTGCTGCCCAAGCTATTGAAGCTAAAAAATAATCTTCTTCTGCTGCAGCGTCACCAGTAAAAACTATAGTAGGTTTTTTATTTGCATAACACATACCCACAGCAATAGGTCCATGTGAACCCATTAAACCATCATGTCCATAAATTTTAGCTTTTTTAGATTGAATGGATGCCGAGCCTCCCATTCCATTAGCACATCCTTTAGAATCACCGAGTAATTCTAAAATAAGTTCATTAACATCACCACCGAAAGAAAGATATGATGAATGTCCTCTATGCTGAATAAAGATTTGCCGATCTTCAAACCCCATATCTTCTACAAAGGCAGCAATAGTGGCAGGAATATATTCCTGCCCCGCAGATAGATAAACAGGTATAGTTATATTTTTATTTTGAACTTGTTTAAATACTTCTGTTTCGAATTCGCGGCATAGTGATGCCTTATTGTATATTTTTTCAAATAACATGAGCAGTATTATATCCTGAAGTTTTGACCATCTCAATGGCAGCTTTCATCCATATACCCATATGATCATAATGAGGTGAGGTAATTAAATTGCCGTCTATAACCACTGGTTCATCTACATAAATGGCTCCTGCATTATTTATATCGTCTTTTATACTATAGTATCCGCTTACTTTTTTACCATGTACTGCTCTAGCAGATATAAGTAATTGTGCGCCATGGCACGTCGAAGCAATATACTTGCCTTTGTTATTCCAATCAGAAATAAAATTAAGCACATGTTTTTCTTGTCTTAATTTTTCTAAAGATTTTACGCCACCAGGTAACACTAATAGATTATAATTATCCATAAAATAATTGTATTTACTTTCTTCATTAGAAAGATTATGTAGTGTATTTAAATGAACATGAGATGTCATATTCACACCCATAATGCCATAAAATTTTCCAAGTACATTGGCAGCAATAACTACATCGTTGGTTTCTTCTTTTAGTCTGTAATATGGGTATACTACTTCTTGGTCTTGGAAATTTTCCCAAGTAATAATTAATGCCTTTATCATCTTAATCTCCAAGCAATTTTCTATTCAATTTAATTTTGGTTGTATTTTCTAAATTTACTCTAGCTGCAGAACCAAATTTCGTTTCTAATAAATTTAAATAATCTTTATCTGTGTTATACTTATTCCAAGCAAAATCTCTAAATCTAAGTATCTCTGCAGCACTTAGATTTTCATTAGCCATATTCAATGTTTCATATGCGTGTTGACTATAACCAACATAAGTATCAGGTAATTTTACATTCTGTTGCCTTGCCTGTAAATACAATGGACTGCCGGGATATGCCATAGCAGAATAAAAGTTAACCATTTCTGTCTTATGAGACAAAGCAAAATCTAAAGTATTTTTCATTGATTCATGTGTATCATGTGGTAATCCAAAAATATAATTACCACCTACATTTATTCCTGCCTCGTGTATTAGATTCATTAAATCTAATATCTTAACATCTTTAAATCCATCCTTATGGATTTCTTTTCTAATTACAGTGTCAGGATTTTCAATTCCAAGACCGAGCCAATTAACACCTGCTTTCTTTAGTGCATCTAAATATTTCGGTTTGCAGGTATCTACTCTAGAATATGCCCAAATATTAAATTCGTATTTTCTTTCTGCAATTAGTTCACAAATTTTTAAAAAATGATTTGGATTTAAGACAAATAATTCATCTGCTATCTTTACATTTTTTACTCCAGCTTTAGCAAATAAGTCAAATTGATTTATAATAAAATCTGGAGACCAATATCTAAAATAGTTACTATCTGCACTTGAAATATTTTCACCGGGGTCTGTTCTGTTTATGATATTAATCATACAAAAAGAACATCTATAAGGGCACCCAAGACTAGTATACAGTGCAGCAAACGGCGCATTCTCACTATTATTAGACCAAGAATGCCAACCTGCTGTTCTATACTTATCAAATGAAGGTAATAAATCCCACGCCATCCCTGGCAAATCCTCTTCTAATTTTTCTCTTGGGACAATGGGGGATGCTGGATTAGTATAAATGAAATCTGATTTATCTGATCTGAAACAAAGTCCATTTACCTTTTTTAATAAATTACTATCAGTGAGATCTTCTACTTTTACTAAATCTCTTATAGTGTAAACACCTTCATTTTGACACACAGCATTTATAAATGTTTCTTTAGAAAGCGTTTCTACAGGTAATGCTGCTACATGGCCGCCACAAAATAAAATAAACTGCTCTGGTAACTCTTGTTTTAATAACCTTGCAGTAGCAGTCGCTCCTTCCATATTCTGTGAGGATGCACTGGGTTGCTGACCATACACAACGAAACAAACTATTCTTGCCTTATAGTCTTTAATTCTATTAGCTGCTTCAATATAATCACATTTTTCTGCTTCGGCATCAAATATAGCTACACTATTGCCTTGTTTTCTTACAGAGTTAGCAAGCATCGCTGCCCAGATAGGCGGTTCAATAGCTGAATGATTGTTGGCCAAACCTTGATAAATTTTAGCTGAAGCATTAGGATGAACAAATAAAATATCAAGCATCTATTTTTTCCCAGTTAAATATATTAGAACTATCTATTACTGTCACATTACTTAGATAGGATACCTCGCTTCTTATTTTTATATCGTCATCATAAAAAACAACATGTCCTTCTAATTTTTCTAAATGAATAGCTTTACTAATAGATTTATATTGTAATATTTTTATACTATTAAAATAATCCCATAACCCAAACATCTTTAATAATTCTAATGAAGGTTGATACCTGTCATCAAAATCATGATGTCTTGCATTAGAAATAAAACCTATTTGATGCCCGGAATCATGCAATTTTTTAATGTAATTCTTTACACCATTTCTTAAAGTGCATTGAGAATATACGTCATCAATTACTTTATTTGCCTTAAGAAAATTTAAAGGAAAAATTAGTTGTTTTGCCCAAATAGAATTACCATGTTTATCTTGGGTATCCCAAATAGTTTTATCTAAATCAAAAATGTGTATCATCGTTTAATATGAATTAAAGTCGTGTATGGTAATAGATTGAATGAATCTGATAGAATATTCAAAGATTCTCCGTCTATAGTATCACCTGGATAAACTAATTGCTCATAATTTTTTGTAATAACACCACCTTCTGTGACAATCATAAGATCATCTGAGGTAAAGGATTTTACTCTTTCATCTGCTATAAAATGGTTGAGTTGAATTAGATTAAAATTTTGAACATGATCCCATTCGGGATCTTCTATCCATAAATGATTTTTGTCTTTAGGGAAATGATGTTCAGCGGTTTCATAACCAATATTTTGTCTACCATATGAATCTTTTAATCTAACTAGATCATGTTTATCTTCAGGAGTCTCAACCTCTAAAATAAAAGTATCATCTGTTAAAGCACAGGTAGAATGAAATCTACTTCTAAAAATACCAATTTTATCTAATGCTTTTAGATTAGTGCTACCTCGCATGAAACTAATATTTACTTCACCATTAATAACTATAAGACTGGTATGTTTTTTAGGATGGCAGTGCAAAGAAGTAGATTTATTTTTTTCTATATGTAAAAACCATATAGCTAAATTTTTATTTTTGTAACAAAGATATTCATATCCCCAAGGTTTTTTCACAACAACATTATCTAAATTTTCCATCACTTAATATAAGCTACAATAATATCATTAGCAAGATGTCTTTGCCAATCACCAACTCCGCCATCCAACCATTCAAATTCATATCTTGGATTAATTTGCTTAATAATTCTTAATGCGTCAGACCTTTTGACATTGTTCCAAACCTGTGTATCAAACAATCTTTGATCATCAATAAAAATAGTATGTGTTTTTACCGGGTGTTCTGATATAGCCTTTAATTCATGTAATATCGGAGCAGGTCCATATTTATTACTACCTGCTACACCATTTGGTACATGATTTGTTGGACCCATCATATGAGCGTCAAGCCAAAATGTTGCTTCACCTTCTAAATTTGGAAGAATATTTTCTCTTAAGACATCTGGCGTATCACCTAACCAACAAGTAATTCTGTCCTCGTCCTTAAAACGATCTAAGGCTTTTTCATATAGATGAGGCATAAGTTCTACTGTATGTATTTTTTTAAATCCCCATCCTCTTGCCATCATGGTTGTAAATCCAGTATAGGTGCCAGTTTCAATAAAAGTGTCACCCCTACCCCATTTTTCTAAATAATCATAACTTAAGACAGGCATATTATTTTCCTTGGCCTCTATATTTTTTATATGATCTTTTCTTGTGCTTATTCATTGTGGCAGTTTTACTACCATTTTGTCTTGTTCTTTTGAATACTGATTCATGCTTCTTGTCTGCCATCAATATGCTCCTTTATATCTGGATCGTTGCCATTATTTTCTATAGCACGTTTATAGGACTCGTCGGTTTGCTTTTTATCTTTACTAGTAATAGTTCTAGTATTACAATCACTACAAATAGAATAATAAAACTTATGCAGTACAGGCCCACCTACCCATTTATAGTTTGTTTCCTTTATTTCAAAATATTCTTGTAATTTGTCTATACAAGACACAGGAGTACACTTAGGTAAATTAGTAACAGGATCAATGTATACTACAGGACCAGGTTTTTTATATGATCTCATCTTAAAATACTTGATGCAAGTTGAATACCAGAACCATAGATGGAATTATACTGATTATACAGTTCCTCAACAGGCTCACCTTCCCAAATAATATGTTCTGGAGATAATTCTATGGTAGAATTTTTTACATAGGAAGCATAAGGCAATAAAGCCATCATCATTTTAGTAGGATCTGATCTTGAAGGCATCATTTGTAGAATACAAGGTTCCTTCATTTTATAATCATTATCAATCTCACCTAAAATTTCTTCACCTGTACTTAATTTAATCACTTTAATCATATTTTACCTTAAAAGTGTAGGGGCACTTAAGTGCCCCTTGTTTCATTTTCTATCTTTTGCCAATTCTCTTATATGTTTTTCGACTCGCATTCTTCTCCCCTCACCAACTGCTTCTATAAAATGCCAAATACTTAAAAGAATTTTCTTTATCATAAGTATCCCCTATTTCTAAGGCATTTCATTTTATATTCTAGTTCTGCGAAATCTTTTACATCTTTTAACATGTACTCCACATAAGATAATCTTGGATCAAAAAATTTTCCTAGCCAATTAAATATTGACGTCATCTTTATTTTCTGTAAGAAGTTTCTTAGATGATTTTGTAGTAGATTCTCTATCCTTCACTTCAATTTTTTTTGGCTTTTTGTGCTCAGGAATAATTTTTTCCAAAGCAATTTTAAGCATACCATTCATCATAGCTGCATCATTGATTTCAATGGTGTCATCTAAAAAGAAAGTACGAGTAAAAGCTCTGTTTGCAATACCTTTAAATAAGAAATTATCACTATCATCTTGTGATTTGCCACTGATAATTAACTTATTATCTTCAAAGGTAATATCAATATCCTGTCTTGCGAATCCTGCTACTGCAAGTTCAATGACATACTTATTGTCCTCTACTTTACGGATATTATATGGAGGGTAATTTGGAATATTTTTGGTCACATCGTCATGAAATTTAGCCATGCGACTATAAGTATCATCAAAACCTACAAATAGTTTTTCAAAATCTTTAAACATATCGAAAGGTCCGTTTTTAAGTAACAACGTCATTTTAGTTCTCCTATTAAGCGAGTTAATTAATTGCCAACCCAAATGGCGTTGGCACCAGTGAATATTTTACTAGCCTTCGCTGGCATGCTAGTTCCCATCCCAGGGATATTATTATTTATTACACAGACTGCTTTTTCTTACCAATATTATACTTTGTTTGTAAATCCCAGTCATCCTTTTCTTTAAAAGCAATGACTTTAATCTGTGATAAAGGTGCTAAATCGTTATATTTAAATGCATCAATAATCTTTACAAGACCCCAATCCACAAGTAATTTAGCTATAGTATTTCTTCGTTGTAAATCATTATCAGTTAGATCAGCTTGCTTACCATCAAGAGCAAATAATTCTTTAAAATGTACTATAAAATAGCGACCCTGCTTATGTAAAATATGACAGGATTGATAAAGAACTTTGTCTTTTCTAGAAGCTACACCTATTCTCGTCAAGGTTTCTCTGACCTTTAAAAAATCGTCAGGTTGCAACAAGTTTATTTCCAAAGGAGAGTAACCAGGAAAATCTATCTTAAAGAACTCATCGGACATCTCTTCCACCTTTTATTAGTTTTGTTCTTAAATAATCTATTTTTGAGTCGTCGAGAAGAGGAAGTACTTGGCGGGCTTTTGCTGTGCTATATCCATAGTATTCCTTGATTACTTCTAGCGCATCAATTTTTTCGGCTTTGATCCATTTATTGAATCTTTTTTTGGGCCTAATTATATTTATTAAGAAAGAAAACTGAAGAGCCTTATCCAGGTGTGAACGCCCATTCATCGCATTTGCTGCATGAATAGTGTCTCTACCATAAGACAAACCCTTGTTTATAATATAAGGATTGTATTGTTTCTCTGACCAATCATCGACAATAAGATTTTCTTTAGTTTCATTTATTGCATTTATAAAATCGAAGGGCGTAATAGCCGGAGCTTTC
>SXGQ01466099.1_pt1 | contig 13412 bp, 9 predicted proteins | sample 3178371 | NCBI WGS metagenome assembly SXGQ01 (sample SAMN11356859, study PRJNA531348) | freshwater metagenome | isolation source: freshwater sample F1-20 | place: China: Fuxian Lake, Yuxi | collected 2017-12-25
ACAAATAATTTTTGCAATTTTTTTATGCAGTTTTGTAATAAATTTTTTAACGATTGCCGTTTCCTTTTATTCAATGCAAATTTTTGATAAGGTATTAAATTCTTCGAGCTTACCAAGCTTGTTTTACCTCACTTTGCTAACAATAATTTTAATATTTTTTATAAATTTTTTTGGCAATCTCAGAAATGATTTGATGCAAAAAATTAATATTATTATTCAGAAAAAAACTTTGAATAAAATTCAACATTTAAGCGACATAAATAAGAAAATTTATATTACGCAGAATTTACAAAAAATTAATGGTTTTATTAATGGAAGTTCTGCCAATAATATTTTTGAAATTCCTTTGGCATTATTCTATATTATAGCGATTTATTTAATTAATCCAAGCCTTGCTATATATGGCTTAATTGTCATTTTAATAATAATTATATTTGATAATTTTCATCAAAAAAATATTTTATATTTACAGCAAAATTTGCAGAAAAATCATGAAAAAAATTCACAAAATTTTTTAATGATTAATCGTGAAAATATTACGACAAAATTTAACCAAATTATTCAAAATATTTTTCAAAAATGGCAAAATAATTATAAATCCTTTATGAATTTGGAGTTAAATTATTTTAAAATTTATAATAAATATTTGGTTTTAAATAAAAATTTACGACTTTTATCGCAAATTATAGCGACGATGATTTGCGCATATTTAGTAATAAAAAATCAGATTTCCGTAGGCTCAATAATTGCGGTTTCAATTTTGCTTTCAAAGTTGTTGGAGCCATTTACAAATTTCACAAATAATTTAAAAAACTTTCAAGATTTTGTAAAAAACTTTAAAAATATTTTTGATGAAATTGATGATGAAGATCAGCGAGAGACACAAGAAATATTTTCATTAAATTCATTTAATAAAATTACTTTTAATAAAGTTTTTTATCGTCATCAAGATAATAAAAATTTTATCATTCAAACCGAAAATTTTAGCATCAATTCTAAAAATATAATAGCGATTTTAAGTAGGAACGAGTTGGAGCGAGACGTTATTTATAATTTGCTTACAAAAAATTATTGTCCGACTTTTGGTGAAATTAAAATTGATGATTTTGATTTACAAAAAATTCCCCGACAACAATTGTTAAATTTTATAGATATAATTGAAAATGATCCATTTTTATTTGAAGGAAATATTCTAGAAAATATTGCTAAAATGTCGAATAATTTTTCCGCTAAAAATGTCCTTAATTTTTGTAAAAAATTTACTTTTGATTTTGGATTATCGACCTTAAAAAATGGGTTTTTAAGTGATATTAAGGATCTAAATAATCAACAAAAATATTGGGTTGGAGCTCTTCGAGCAATTTATCATTCACCAAAAATTCTATTTATCGAAAAATTATTTTTAAATGAAAATTCTCAAATATTTTTTGAGTATTTAATTAATTACCAAAAATCGCAAAATTCAATCATTTTTATTAATAATCCGCCATTTGATTTTTTTAAAAAAACCGATTCCGTAATTATTTTTAAGAATGATTTCATAAATTTTATTAACACCATAGATTTTATAAATTCTAATGAAAAAACTGCAAAATTACTCACATAAAAATTATTTTTATTTGACCTTATTCGCCATTTTATTAATAATAATATTCATGGCTCCAATCTCTTCGGCAGTTGTTGCTAATGGATCTCTAAGTTATGATAATACCAAAAAAAATATTCAACATTTTGAGGGCGGAATTATTGAAAAACTTTTGGTTAAAAATGGTGATGAGGTCAAAAAAAATCAAGAAATTATTCGACTATCTTCGATAAAAAATATTTCCGATAAGAAAATTATTCAATGGAAATTATTGTCGATGATTTTGCAAAAACAGTTTTTAGAATTAGAAGGGAAGGGGATTGATAAAATTAACAATCAGCAACTTACCAATAAAATTAAATTTTTAATTCAATATTTTTCAAATAGTGAAAAAAATGAATTTACATATTTAGTGGCAAATTCTCAACAATATTTAAAGGCAACAATAAATAAATATCTAAAGGAAATTAATATATTTAAATATAAAAAATATATTTTGTTGGAAAATGTTAAACTTTCTAAGGAAAAGTTGAAAATTGTTAGGAAGCAAATTCTTATCTATACGGATTTTGTTGATCAGAATATTTTAAATCAAAATATATTATTTGACTTACAAAGACAAGAATTGGAGCTAATAACGCAAATTTCAAATTTTAACAATGAAATAAATATTGTCGATAATCAAAAGTCTAGTTTTCGTGAGGAAAATATTGCCAAAATATCACAAAAAATTCTCGAAACTGCTTTTGAAATTCAAATTAATTTGGAGCAAATGAAAATTGCCAATGATATTTTTGAAAGATCGATATTATATTCTCCAATCGATGGATTTGTAGAGAATCTAAGGTTTTCTTCGAGTGGAGAAATTATTGAATCGGGGAAAAATATTATGCAAATTATTCCCAAAAATCCTAATTTAATAATAATTGCCAAGGTTAAAAATGTTGATATCGACAATATTAAAATTAATCAAACCGTAGAGATTTTTTTAAGGAATTTTTATGAGAAAAATATTCCCAAAATTTCGGGATCAACTTTTGAAATTTCTAAAGACGTAATTTTTGATGAAAATTTAAAAGATTTTTATTTTGAAGTTAAGATTAAAATTGATGATTCTTCGGGAATTTTAAAGACTCAAAACCTTTCAGCAGGAATGGCTGTTGATGTTTTTATAAAACAAAAGAATCGCAATATTTTCTCTTATATTTTTGCACCAATTTATAAATCAATTTTGCAATCTTTTAAAGAGATTTAGTGGGTTTTTTTATATAAATTAAACCATATTCATCTTTGATTTTTAAATCAAAATTTTTGTAAATAAAATCGCAGTTTTTTTTGGTATATTCGGTTTGAGTAAGAATCATATCAAAATTAAGATTATGTTCATGATAATTAATTAAATCGTCGCATGTAAAATTAAGTCTCCAATTTGATAGAAAATATATATCGGGTGGGAATTTATGAATAAGTGGCATTAAAAAACTTGAGTTAAAATAATCTCTATCAGCTACAATTTTTTTGGCATTAAATTTTTCAATTTGTGATTTGGTATAATTGTTAATTTTTTCTGCCTTAGTGACTTTAGAAATAGCGTTTTGTGAAAATTTTATGTTGTAGAAGAAGTTTAGAAAGAGAAAAAAAATTAAAAATATTGAAAAAATATTGTCCGAAAATTGTGATTTTTTTAAAAGATTTTTGAAGGAAAATCTTTGATAAAAAATCATAAAAACTAACGGCAAATATCCTAAAAATAATCGATAGCCGAGATTAGAGAATCTTACGATTATCGAGAAAAATAATATTGCGAAAAATATATTTATTACGAGTAATTTTGAGATTTTTATATTTTTGTTAAATAGGTTATTTTTTAATTCTTTTTTAAAATATAAACATAATCCGAAAATGGCAAAACCAAAGGTTTGATAAAGACTAAATAACGAAGTAAGATCCAGAATTTTAAAGCCATCTAAAAAATAGCGGAAATATTGCGTAAAGAAAACGAAAAATCCCATAAATAAATTAGTCAGAATTCTAAAAACCAAATCATCTAAATTGTTTCCGCCGTAAATATCGGTTCTATTTTGAAAAATAAATAAATGAATTTCGATAAAATGATAACAATAAATATAGGCTATTAATGGAATTAAAAAAACAAAAATAAAGAAAATTGATTTGGTTTTAAAATTTTCTTTGATGCCGTCTTCCTTATATTTTGAAGGCAAGGCGCGAAATAAAAAAATCAAAAGAGATAGCAATAAATAGAAATTGCGAGTTATTGATAAAAAAGTGAAAATCAATGATAATGCAATTATCGTTATCAAATTATTTCTTTTTTTGTAATACATGCCAAGATATATTCCAAGCATTGCGAGCCCCGAACATAAAATTTCTTTTCCGCTATCGGAAATATAAAGAATTATTGGTGAGCAAAAAAAACAAATTAATGTTAGAAAAAATGCTGTGGATTTTTTTTGATAATTATTTATAACTAAAAAAGATGATATTGAAAATATTAAAAAAGATAAATATTGCGAAGAATAAATTACAAAATTATCATTATTGTGAATAAAATAAAAAAGGGTTAAAAAGGCTGAATAGCTAGGGAAGTGATAAGGTTTTAAATTGTTAAAATCGTAATTAAAAAGCGCTAATTCGTCATAATAAAGATCTAGAGCATAATTAATTAATCCGGTTGATTTTTGATCTCTATAAATGTCTTTGGCGATTGATAAATATTGAAATGAATCATTGGCAATAAAGTGCGGAATGCCATTAAAGCAATAATATTGGGTTATAAAAATTATTGCCCAAATAATGGCAAAAAAACAAAAATAAATAATATTTTTTTCTCGTTGAAAAAAATTTAACATTCGGATTTTAAATTAAAAAATTATTTAAGAAATGTATAAAAAATATATTAAACAATTTACAAAAATTAGAGATTTTAACGATTTAATCAAGTTTATTTTTGCTATTTTAGCTGATAAAAAAATTAGATTCTTGATGGTTGGAGCTTACAATACTCTGGTTTGTTATATTTTCGGTTTATTTTATTTTAAATTTTTTGTAATTAACTTTACCAAAATTACAATTTTTAATATAATTATTACGATTCATAGTTTTTTAACGCATAAATTTTTGAGTTTTCAGAAAAAAAAATATTGTTATAAAGAAATTGTTCGAGCCATTATCTCCTACGGATTCATGTATATTCTCTCCGCAGTTTTAATTTTATCTCTGATGAATATCGGATTTTCACAACTATTTTCTTATCATATAAATTTAATTTTTTCTTTGATTTTATTTTATCTACTACATTCTTATTTTACCTTTAAATAATACGATTTAGGTGGCTTAAAGCATTGCCAAATAAGGATTTAAATATTTTGTTTGCCTTTTTGTAAGTTGATTTTTATAATAGCACAATAAATCTCTGTAAAAAACAGTTTTTTCTTGCCTTTTTTTGCAAATTGGCCCCATCGTCTAACGGTTAGGACGTCACCCTTTCACGGTGAAAATACGAGTTCGAATCTCGTTGGGGTCACCAAAATTTCTGATCTAAATTTAAAAAATATGAAAAAATTTTCGTTAATTTTGATATTATTTTTTTATTCATTCAATTGCTTTGCTCAAGATATAATTTCCAAAGATGAATATATTATAAAAATTAAAAATCACCGCTTCGAGCCTGATGTTGTAAACGTCCCTGCCAATACAAAATTTAAAATTACTATTGAAAATCTTGATAATACCATCGAAGAATTTGAGAGCGACGATTTAAAAAAAGAAAAACTTGTCGGGGCTGGTAAAAAAGTTTCTTTACAAATTTCTCCACAAAAAGCTGGGGAATATAAATTCTATGGCGATTTTCATCAAAAAACTGCTCAGGGTAAAATTATTGTTAAATAATTAATGTCGAAAAATATTATTCAAAATAATTTTATGATTGAGGCGTTAAATCAAGCTCGAAATGCTTTGAAGTTTGATGAAGTGCCCGTAGGTGCGGTAATCGTTGAAAATAATCAAATTATCGCTTCTGGATTTAATCAAAATCGTCAAAAATGCGATCCAACTCTTCACGCCGAAATTGTTGCACTGAGAAATGCTTGCGAAATTAAAAAATCTACCAAATTAGAAAATTGCGATATTTATATCACTCTCGAGCCATGTGCCATGTGCTTAATCGCCTTGAGTTACGCCAGAATTCGTCGCATTTATTATGGTGCTAATGATGAAAAATTTGGCGCGATTGAAAGTAATCCACTTTTTTTGGGAGCACAAAACGCGTATTTTAAAAGTGAATTTTATTCGGGAATATTTGCCGAAGATTCCAAGACAATGCTTCAGAATTTTTTTAAAAATAAACGCTAAATCAACATAAAAACTTAAAAAATAACTTTACTTTTTGCTAAAATCGCCAAGAATAATTGCACTTATTTTTTTACCAAAAATTTTCAAAATATGAGTTTAGAAATTTTACAAAATTTGCTTCAAGTTCCCGATTTATCTGATAAAAAATGGATTTATGAACAATATGATTCGCAAGTTATGAATGACACTCTTTTAACTAATGGCGATGCTTCGATCGTTCGTGTTCACGGCACTAAAAAAGCTTTGGCGATGAGTGTCGATTGCACTCCACGTTATGTTGAAGCCGATAGCTATGAAGGTTCAATTCAAGCGGTTTGCGAAACTTATCGCAATATTTCGGCGGTTGGCGCCAAGCCTTTGGCGATTACCAATTGTTTGAATTTTGGTAATCCGCAAAAACCTGAAATTATGGGGCAAATTGTGCGTTCGATTCAAGGTATTACCAGAGCTTGCAAAGAGCTAGATTATCCCGTAGTTTCGGGCAATGTTTCGCTTTATAATGAAACTGACGGCAAAGCAATTAAGCCAACTCCAGCCATTGGTGGAGTAGGGCTTTTGGTTGATGCAAATAAAAGATGCGATACTAAATTTAAAAAAATCAATGACCAAATTTTTGTAATTGGCGAAACTTTTGGACATCTTTCTTGCTCAATTTATGAAAGAGAAATTTTAAAAATTGATGATCAAAAAAATCCGCCAAAAGTTAATTTAATCGAAGAGAAAAAAAATTCTGAATTCGTTCGTGAATTAATCGAGAAAGATTTGATAAATGCTTGTCACGACGTTTCTGACGGTGGTTTATTAGTTACGCTTTTTGAAATGTCCACCAAAAATTTGGGTTGTAAAATTGATATTTCATCTTTAAAAAATGATGAAATTAGCGATGAAAATGCCATTTTATTTGGCGAAGATCAATCGCGTTATGTTATTGCAATTGACGACTCCAATCTAAAAGATTTTTTAAAAATTGCCGAAAAAAATAAAATCACAATTTCTAAAATTGGCGAAGTTATTGAAGAAAATATCACTTTAAATTCGCAAAAAATTAATGTTGCTGATTTACAAAAAATTTCACAATTAACATTTGAAAAGAACTTTTCTTAGAAAATCATCTCAAAAATGAAATTCATTTTTGAGATTAAATAATTTTTATGAACACTAAACCATTTCGCTACGCTTCATTGGCAATGAATCTCCTAGAAAAGCTTCTTGGAACAAGGTTTACGTTGTCTGGGGTTGAAAAAATTCCCAATCATCCGGTGATGTTTGTTGCCAATCATTTTACGCGTTCGGAAACTTTTTTCGTGCCTTATTTAATCAACAAAGCGACGGGACGCCACGTAAGATGTTTGGCGGATTCGAAAATATTTGCCGGAGTTTTTGGTAAATTTTTGCGATCAGTTGGAACTGTTTCAACCAAAGATCCAAATCGTGATAATATAATCATTGAAGATTTAGTAAGCGGTGCCTTTGATTGGATGATATATCCCGAAGGTAGTATGATTAAAAGTAAGGAAATAAAATATGATGGTCTTTATATAAATAATACCCCATATCGCGTTGGGCCCGTTAGAACTGGAGCCTCGGTTCTTGCTTTAAAATCGGAATTATTTCGCACTGAAATCGTTGAAGCTTATCAAAATAAAGATCAACAAACTCTCGATAACTATAAAATAAATAATGGATTAACTTATCATGATTCTTACAAGAATTTACAAACTAAAATAGTTCCAGTTAACATTACATATTATCCAATTCGTCCGGGAGATAATAAAATCAAGTCTTTGGCCGCAGTTTTAATAAAAAATTTACCAAAACAAATTGTCGAAGAACTTGAAATTGAGGGTAATATTTTGCTGGATGCCGATATCAATATTAGCTTTGGAGACCCGATTAGTCTTGGCGAATATATCAAATCAACGCGCGTAGTAATTAATAAAATTCCAATTATTAAAGGCGAAACCAAAAATAACTTTATTTTGAAATATTATCGCTCGAAATTAACTAGCGATTTTATGGAAAAAATTTATTCGGATGTTCAAATAAATTTTGATCATATTTTTGTATCGGCTTTGGTGCATTCTCATCAATCAAGAGTTGAGATAAATTATCTTAAAAGAGTTATTTATTATTCGGCAATTTTAATTACCAAAACTAAAAAATATCGCCTAAATCCATCTATTTTTGAGGAGAATATTTTTAAAATTTTTGCCGATGAAGAATGTTTTGAATTTGACAGTGTTTTCAATCTAGCGATAAAGCAAAATTTGATTAAAAAAATCTCCGAAAATGAAATAGAAATCTTTAAAAATCTGTTAAATAAAGAATTTGATTTTCATCAAATTAGAATTGAAAATACTTTACAAGTTATTTTGCGAGAATTTGCTCTTTTAGAAAACGCCAATAGCATTGTAAAGAAAGTCTCGACAATCGATAAGGATGAATTAAAAAAGATAGTTTTTAAAAATATTTATGAAGCAGATTTAAAAATTTTTGAAAAAAATTACTTAGAAAATTTTGATAAAAATTTGTCAAAAGATAAATCAATTGGCACGCCATTTTTCTTGGATAGCGATATAAAATTAACGAAAAAAATTCAAAATTTTGGAGTGGTTTTGGTTCATGGCTATAAATCCGCTCCGAAAGAAGTTGAGGATTTGGCTAAATTCTTGAACGGCTTCGGCATCAAGACCTACAGCGTTCGCTTGAAAGGGCATGGAACGGCGCCAATCGACTTAAAAAATTATTCTTGGTTTGATTGGTATGAATCGATACAAAGAGGATATTGTGCTTTGAATAATATGTGTTCGAAGGTTGTTATTATTGGTTTCTCGACCGGTGGCTTGTTATCGCTTTTAAGTGCTTCGCAAAAAAAATCTTTAAATAAATTGGTGGGTGTTGTTTCAATTAATTCAGCATTAAAATTGCGCGATATTAAATCTAAAATGATTCCGGGAATTAATTTATGGAATGAATTATTAGAAAAATTTAATCTTGAAAAAGGACGAATGGAATTTATTGAAGATGTTCCTGAAAACCCTCACATAAACTACTCTCGCAATTATATTAAAGGGGTTTATGAGCTGGAAAAATTAATGATTTTATGCGATGATAATTTGCATAAAATTTCATGTCCGACTTTGGTTATTCAGTCAAATAAAGATCCGGTAGTTAATCCGATTAGTGGCAAAATAATATTTGATAAAATTAAATCGAAAGATAAAAAATTAATTGAAGTAGATTGCGAAAATCATGTGATTATAACATCAAAAAATAAAGAAAGAGTATTTGAAGAAATAATTAATTTTTTTAATCAACAAAAAATAATATGATTTTACAAATCTTACTATAAATTTATTCAAAAAATTTGATTTTTTAAAATGAGATCCAGACCACAAAAACAAATAGAACAAGATATTGAAGAGGATGAGGATATAGTCTCCGAAGTCAAGGAGGAGAGCTCTTCAGTATCAGCTAATAAAAAAAATGCGGCATTAATTATTGTTGCGTCGATTGTTTTAATTTTTGTTTGTTATTATATTTTTTTCTCTGGCGTTAGTCCGCAACAACCAGTTTTGGAGCCAGTTACTCAAGTTCCAGGAATGGCGGATGTGATGGAAAGTGGTAAAGTAGAGCAGGTTGCTTCTAAGGAAGAAGACAAGTCAATTTACAATTTAAGCGATATCGATAAAGAGGAAAAAAATAATATAGAATTGTTGGAAAAACAGGGCAAACCAGAAATTCCTGATATTCCTGAATTGCCAGCGAATGTTGATAAATCAGAATTAGTGGATGTATCAAAAATGAAAGATGATAAATCTCAAGAAAATGCGATTGATAATAAAACCGATTCTATTTTATCAAATGCTACGCCCGATTCATTAACTAAAAATTCTAACACGGCAAGTTCTGAAGAATTAAAATTGAGAGATCAAAAAATTCAAGAGCTAGAATTAAAGCTTAAGGAACAACAAGAAAATCAAGATAAGCAAAAGCAAGCTTTAATTGATGAAGCGAAAAAAAATGCCGAAGAAGCAATCAAATTAAAAGAAGTTAAAGTCGATGAAGAAGAAAAGGCTGTAAATGATAGCATTTTTGAACCAAGATATTCGCCAATAGTTGTATTTTCTGATAGAAGAGAGGGCGGAAGTCCGCCAATTGGGGTTGGCGAAGAGAAAAATATTATAGTTTTAAGGGAAGATGATGTTAAAAAAATTGCCAAAACTGAAAAAAATGTTGAAGTAAGAATGATTGAAGATCGTTCGCGAACAATCGCTCAAGGTAAATTATTAAGTGCTATTTTGGAGACTGCTATTAACACTGAATTTCCGGGGCCGGTGCGCGGAATAATTACTCGAGATGTTTATGGTGAATCTGGACGCGAAATCCTTATTCCAAAAGGCTCGAGATTATATGGAACCTACTCGGCTGAAATAAAAAGAGGGCAGGGTCGCGTTAATATTTCTTGGAGTCGCTTACTTAGACCAGACGGCATAAGCTTGAGCATTTCTTTAAGTGCTTCTGATCAATCGGGACGCGCTGGTATTCCGGGAGAGGCTGATAATCGTTATAGCTCTTTAGTAGCAAACTCGCTTTTGGCTAGCGTCTTGGCGGTAGCGGGAACGGCGGCAGCACAACAAGTGATGGGTGGAAATACGCAAACCTCGACGACCATAAATGCTTCTCAAGGCACTACAACAACATTTGGAAATGCTGGGAATCAAGCTTTAGCCGATGTAACTAAAACTATTATCGACATCGTCACGGGCATTATTAAAAACACAATTGATTTAAATCCAGTTATCAGAATTCCGCAAGGTGCTAGAATGACGGTGATCGTGAACAATGATATAGTGGTTCCATATATGAGAAAAAATGGTTCCAGATAAAATTTTTTGAATTAATATTGTAAAAAATTTTATTTGAAATTTTTTTGTTTTTTATAAATTTATAAAATTATCAACGCAATTATAAACCCAAATCAAATAGCAAAATGTCTACCAAAAAAACCGCTTATTCATGTCAATCTTGTGGTGCCATTCATTTTAAATGGTCGGGAAAATGCACGGATTGCGGGGCTTGGAATAGCTTGGTTGAAGAGTTCGCCGAGGGTGGAACTTCGCATTTTTCGCGAATCGAAGATGATAAAACTACAAAAAATTCAAGCAATAAAAATTCACGTAAAGCCAATTTAGTAAGTTTAAACGGCGAAGCCCAAGAATTTCCGCGCATTAAAACCGGAATTAATGAATTAGATAGAGTGCTTGGAGGTGGCTTGGTCCAAGGTTCGGTGGTTTTAATCGGTGGTGATCCGGGAATTGGTAAATCAACTTTATTATTGCAAACGGCGGATAGTTTAGCAAAATCAAAAAATTCGATAATTTATATTTCAGGCGAAGAATCGGTTGATCAAGTGAGGCTTAGAGCCAAAAGGCTTGAATGTGATGAGCAATCGATCAAACTCGCTTCAACCACCAATATTGCTGAAATTATTAACACGATTAAAGACGAAAAATCTCCAGTTATTGTAATTATCGATTCAATCCAAACTATGTTCATCGAAGAGCTTTCATCTGCTCCAGGAACGGTTTCGCAAGTGCGAGCTTCGGCGGGCGAATTAACAATTTTTGCCAAAAAAAATAACATAACTTTATTGATTGTGAGCCATGTCACCAAAGATGGGCAAATCGCTGGGCCCAAGGTTTTAGAACATATGGTTGATACCGTTCTTTATTTTGAAGGTGAGAAAGATTTGCATTTCAGAATTTTACGAGCCATGAAAAATCGCTTCGGCGCGGCCAATGAAATTGGCGTTTTTGAAATGAACGACATCGGATTATCGGAAGTCTCAAATCCGAGTGAATTATTTTTAGCTTCATATGATCGCGATACCAGCGGAACCGCCGTTTTCGCTGGAATTGAAGGCACTAGACCAATTTTGGCGGAAGTACAAGCTTTAGTGGCACCATCTTTCATTCCAACGCCGAGAAGGGCGGTGGTCGGTTGGGATTTAAATCGTTTGGCGATGATAATTGCTGTTTTAAATTCAAGATTTGGCTTAAATTTGTTTGATAAAGAAGTTTATTTAAACATCGTTGGAGGCTTGAAAATAGTTGAAACTTCGGCGGATTTGGCGGTGGCTTGTGCTTTAATTTCATCGGCACGAGATATTGCATTGCCATCATCAACCATTGCCATTGGCGAAATCGGTTTAACCGGAGAAATTAGAATGGTTGGCAATTTGGAAGCACGTTTAAAAGAAGCTCACAAGCTTGGATTCAAGAACTGCCTGATTCCGAAGGCTAACGAAAAAAATAAACATTTTGCTAATTTAAAAAAATCTTTACCAGATTTAAACTTCCATTTCATAGCCCATATTCGTGATTTAGCAAAGTTCTTGAAAAAATAATTTATTTTATTTTTTTGGGAAAAAAAATCTGAGGTGAAAAAAATCTTTTCACCTCAGATTTTGACTATGCTAAAGCTCTAATCCACTATCAGTTATTTGTACTATAGCACCAGCAGCAGTTGCTGTTTGTGGTTTTTTTTCATTTAATAAAGCAGTATTTTTTCTTCTAGCGCGGTGTCCAGCATAAAAAACAGCAGCAAGAGTAGGAATTCCAAGCCCAAGCCCAAGCCCAAGCCCACGCCGATCTGCGAGAGGATTTGAATTTTGTGGGGAACTATATTGTTCTTGTGTTGTTGTTGACGTTGTCGTTACTGCTTCTACTTGCTGTGCTGTTGTTGACGTTGTCGCCGCTGGTGGTGGTGCTGTTGTTGACGTTGTCGCCGCTGGTGGTGGTGCTGTTGTTATTGATGTTGTTCCTTGCTGTGCTGTTGTTGACGTTGTCGCCGCTGGTGGTGCTGTTGTTGTTGATGATGATGTTGTTCCTCGCTGTGACGTTGTCGACGCCGCCGCTGCTGTCGCCGCTGCTGTCGCCGATTGTGTCGTTGGATCTAGCTTTGCTGTTGTTGACGTTGTTCCTTGCTGTGCTGTTGTTGACGTTGTCGCCGCTGGTGGTGGTGCTGTTGTTGTTGTTGATGTTGTTCCTTGCTGTGCTGTTGTTGACGTTGTCGCCGCTGGTGGTGCTGTTGTTGTTGATGTTGTTCCTTGCTGTGCTGTTGTTGACGTTGTTCCTTGCTGTGCTGTTGTTGACGTTGAAGCCTCTTGTGTTGAAGCCGCTTGTTGTGTTGACGATGAAGTCGCTGCTGGAGCCGATTCTGTCGTTGGAGCTGGCGGTGCTGAAGGTGTAGGTGGAGGTGGCGGTGGAGGTGTTGGTGCTGGCGGTTGAGCTGACGATGAATGTTTTTCATGATAACCAAACTTGGCACTAGTTTCAACGTATGATGAATTTGTTTGCGCTAGCGTTTGAGATGACGATGCTGGTGGCGGTGGAGCTGCTACTGTTGTTGTCGATGATGGCGCTGGCGGTGGTGGAGGTGGTGGTGGAGGTGG
>SXGQ01340308.1_pt1 | contig 13411 bp, 3 predicted proteins | sample 3178371 | NCBI WGS metagenome assembly SXGQ01 (sample SAMN11356859, study PRJNA531348) | freshwater metagenome | isolation source: freshwater sample F1-20 | place: China: Fuxian Lake, Yuxi | collected 2017-12-25
ACATTTACAAAAGATCGATTTGTTGAGTCGTAACCTTCGCCCCAACGCAATGCAATATCAACTTCCATGTCCCGTTCAACTTCAGTTGGAACTAAATGCCCGGCGCCATCTAATACCGGAACAGTTTCAACATAATGTCCCCCACCCTTAATGCGGATCACATCGTTGATGGCTTTATCAGGCATTAAATAAGTGCAGTACTCAGATATTCCGCCCGTGAAGTGAAATTTCTCTGTTGTTTGCACAAGAGTGCGATGATCATGAACCGTAATTGTTAATCCGGGAACTAAAAATGCAGTTTGCCGGGCCCGCGCATGAATATCGGTGATGTCGTAATCGGCTTCCTTTAAAAAGATTTGTGGATCAGACCAATACTTGATTCGAGTGCCACTTCCTTTTTTCGGCGCCTTGCCACCTTTTCTTAATCCAGATTTCTTACTGAACTTTGCATCTGGTTTTGCACCATCAAAATTTCCAGGTGCTCCGCGTTGAAATGAAATTAAATGCAGTGCTCCCCCGCGCGAAACTTCCACATCCATTCGAATCGCAAGTGCATTTACAACAGATGCTCCAACTCCATGCAAACCACCTGATGCTCCGTAAGAACCGCCACCAAATTTTCCACCGGCATGCAAGCGGGTCATGACCACCTCAACGCCACTTAATCCGGTCTTTGGCTCGGTGTCTACTGGGATGCCACGGCCGTCGTCCCGGACCTCGATTGAGCCATCTGAATCCAAAGTGACCACAACATTGTGGCAATGGCCAGCCAACGCCTCATCTACACAGTTATCGATAATCTCCCACAGGCAGTGCATTAAGCCGCGCGAATCGGTGGAACCGATATACATTCCAGGCCGCTTACGGACCGCATCTAGCCCTTCTAGGACTGCTAAAGATTTAGCATCATAGAGATTCTGATCAGGTGCTTTAACAGATTTACCACCCTTAGCCGGCAGGCTGGCCCTCTTAGCGCGCGTAGTGGGGGCTTTAACGGCTGGACTCATGATCAATAAGGGTACTTGGTGAAGGTGCGAAATCTTCGCAGGTGAGCCCTTAACTTTGAATGATCTATATCGCTGATAACTTTTCGACACGAAATTCACAGCATTTTAACCTGCGGGGAATAAGTTCGGCATGGAATGATGTTCCACTAGTAGTAACCAACAAGGGCAGATTGAAGGGATGGCGATGAATCAGATGAATCAGATGAATATTCTTGAACATGCACCGCTAACCGCACAAGATCGTTGCGATCGTTGTGGCGCCCAAGCATATGTTCGCGCAGTACTTGCAAGTGGGAGCGAATTAGTTTTCTGTTCGCACCACCACCGTGAATTTGCACCGGGCTTAAAAGCTGCCTCTATCGCGATTCACGACCAGAGCGATCGAATTAACTCAAGCGCAAACGAGCGTTAATCTTCATAAATACTTAACTTATTTAATTAAGCGGTGGTGCTTCAAAGCCAGCGGCTTTGTGAGCGCCATCGCAAAATGGCTTATTAGCAGAGTGACCACAGCGGCAAAGTGAAAAACCATTCTCACTCTTAATTACATTTCCATCTGCATCGATGAAATCAACACCACCGGAGACTCGAATTGAACCATTAGCTTTTACTTGCATTGTTACTTTTGTATTTTCGCTCATAGATTTATTGTAGTGCAGTTACCAAAAATTAGGCATTTGTAAGAACTAAACGACGTGCCGGTGCCTTGCTCAAAACCCGCATTTCAGATTTTTGAACAGAAGTGGTTGCTTTAGTCACTGAAATTTTAACAATCAAGTTTGGGCGAGCTTGCTTAATTACCGAACTTGCCAAAAGGGCACGATCTTTGGCTAACTTCTTGCTCACCTTAATCTTGCCATCAAAGTAAGTTGCAATAGTAACTGTTGCGCCTTGAGCAGATTTAGTACCCACAGTTTGCAACGCTGTAAGAGCCTTGGCGGTAAATTTTGAATTCTTTGGGTTAATTACAAATTTAGCTGAGAATGAGTTTGGTGCTGAAAGAGTTGCGCGGAATGAGCTTGGATCAGATTTTGATCCACCCTCACCAAGTGCTGAAACTGTGAAAAGATAACTTTGCTCTTTACGATCAAAAAGATAAAAATCCGGTGTTGTAGAAAGATAAGTAATTTTCTCGCCGCTATTTTGGGTAACGATAATTTGATAAAACTCGCTATATGAGGCTGGCTCCCACTTAACTATGTAAGCATAATTTGTCGCTTTGCTTGCCTGCGCCACCGAGATTTTGCTTGGTTTAAGTGGCGGAGTTGCAACTGTAAATTCCCGGCTATCGCTTTCATCTTCATTAATTACCGTAACCGTGCTGAGGTACCCGGGAGTCAGTGCTGGCAACTCATAAGTACCACCTTTTTCAAGCAAAGCCACAGCAGAAGTCGTTGAGGTGCCATTTTTCGATTTGATGATTATGGATACTCTCTTTGATGCACTCCAATTCAACAATGATTTACCACCAGATTTGCTGATATTCGCATCGAACCTTGGTTTGTCAACTAAAAGTGATCTGTTAATTGGTTGCGTTCCATTAAATGTCGTTGCAGTAGTAGTTTCAGCAGCAGTTGAGGAAACTTGAAGAGTAGAGATACTTGAAGATCTTTGTAGGAAGGTACCTGATGATGCTCGAGTGGCATAGATTGAGCAATTTCCGATCGCCACTGGAGTTATCAAACCACTACCGCTGACAGTGCAAGTGGCTGGCGTGGTGGATGTAAATGAGTATGTTCCGTCACCACTTCCACCAGTGGCACTCGCCTGCGCGGTCTCGAGGATCGTAATACTTGTCTTGGATATCGCTAAAGCGACCTCAGAGTTTTGCGGTGCAAGAACTCCAAAAAAACTTTGCGCATTAGCAACAACCGCAAATTGAGAAACCAGAAAACTTCCAACAATTATTAATGACGTAGTGAATCCCACCAGAATTAATCGCTTAGCTAAATTAATCATCTTCAACTACCGATCTTTCTGGTGAAGATTAGTACGGTTCCATCTTCATGCCGGTAATAACCCATCTCTTGGCCAACAGGTAACTCTGGTTGAGCTAACAAGCTCAATTCCAACCAAACCAAACCATCTGGAGAATAAACCGGGATACCGATTCCAGCCGATGCTGGAATAGTCAAAACAATTGGAGTGCTCACTGTTGTGACTGAATTGCCACCAAGTGATCCGTCAAGGCGAACTGTTCGTAACCCTGAATCAACAGCGTCTGTAGCTACTGCCGCTCCACTAAAGCTTGTGGTGGTTGGCGCTGCATCCACTGGAATATCAATAATCACCTCTACTGAGGTTGGTGAATTGCTTGCACTCACAGGGACTATCAATTGAATATCTTGGCCGACAATAACTTCGTTATCAGGTGTAATTGCAGTTGCGGCCACATTCGCGACTGCGCTGGCAAATCCAGTGCGTTGTGTCAAAATATTAATCGAAGCCATCACTCCAGTTGGTACGCCGGTTACAGTCACCAACCCAGTTCCACTAATCGAGATTCCATAACCACTTGTTGAAGTTCCGCTCCAAGTGTAAGCGGAGTTGTAATTGAGAATTTGAACAGTAAATCCATCTGCGGTGGAAGTGCTTAATGCAAAACGTGGAGTTAATGCTGCACCTATCTCTGAGCTTCCAGTTATTTGACTAAACACGGTGAAGTAGCCAGTACGTGAAGTTGAGACCACAACAGTGGCGCCACCGCCAGTTGCTAATCCGGTGATTGTTACTAACCCGGTATTTGAAATTACTGCACTTCCCACGTTGGCAGATACAGCCCATGCAAAGGTTGGCGCATAGTTACTAATTTGGAAAGTAAATCCAGTGCTTTGTGAGGTTATTGCTCCAAATTGAGGGGTCAATCCAGTTGTTAAACTTGTTGAAATTACCTGGGCTCTTCCATCTGCATAATTTGCTCTAGTGGTACTAACTGTTGCAGCGATATTAATTCCAGCACTTTGACCAGTTACGACTAATCGTCCGCCAGTGATTGTGGCGGTTCCAGTTTCGATACTCGCACTCCAGGTGAATGCTTCGGAGTAATTAGTAATATCAACAGAGAATCCGCCGTCAGATGGTGTGGCGACTCCAAATGTTGGCAACAAAGCGCCAAATAGTGCACTTCCGCTGGTGGCTCCAGCTCCCATTTCAAAACGTGTCCGCGTAGTTGTTACAGCCACTGTTGCCGAACCGCCTGGAAGTAAACCAGTGACTGTAATCAATCCACTGCCTGAGATGATTGCACTAGCACCGTTGTTAGCGGTTGCGCGCCAGGTGTATTGCGGATCAAAGTTAGTGATTTGGCGCAAGAATCCATTAGCAGTTCGGGTTTCAGAACTAAATGTTGGAATCAATCCAGAAGCATTTGCTGCGGCCCCAATAAATCTGACTTCAGCCATCTGGGATGCATCAGTCCATGAGGTGCGCAATGCGCCAAAAGTTATTTTGTAATAATTAAATGGTGTCATATTCCGGAAACTTTGTTCTGAACCGGTGACGTTACGTGCAGCTGAAATTCCAGTGCGGCCATTTACGACGATTGGCACGCAATTATTATTTTCAGATAGGCATCCAAAGAGTGAATAAATAATTGGATCACGTGAAGAGTTTGAGTCACCAGATGTGAATTGAACTCCGCTCAATATTACTGATCCCAGATCTCCGGTGTAGAAACCGGCGCTATCGCGAATATATGAAGCGTTATTTCTTGATGTCGCGTTATAGCAAAGGAATTTAGATTTACTATTACGGTCATTGATGCTTGCAATACCTTCGCTGCTTGGTGAGCCTCCAGCACAAACTGCAGTGAGGAGTTTGCCTGAAAGTAAATTAGCGCCGATATCTTGGGTCCCGTTAGACAGATCAGCTCCTGCTGCGCGTCCTGATAGTGAAGCAGATGCGGTTACCCAGCCGGTTCGGCTTACGGTTACCGTTACATCACTTTCTGCGCCTGGCTCTAAACCAATCACTGTGATTAAACCGCTAGATGAGATTGATGCAGTGCCACCATTTGAAGCCGAAATATCCCACTGATAAGTTGAATCATAGTTATTTACTTGAGACCTAAATCCAGATGAGAGCGTAGTAACTGCCTCAAAAATTGGCTTGCTTATTACAAGTAATGAGTTTCCGGCAATCACAGAGACACCTAAATCAAAACCAGTGCGTGATGTGGTGGCTGAAATAGAAGCCGCAGATCCGCTGCTAATTCCGGTAACAGTTAACAAGCCAGTAGGAGAGAGCGCTACCTTAGTGCCAACTGGACCATCTACAACTGAGAGAGTCCAATTGAAAATTCGATTGAAGTTGCTTATCTGAGCCTTGAAACCATCAGCGGTTGGCGTTGTAATACCAAAAGTTGGGATCAGCGAAGCGCCAGATGCAACCAGAATTGTTTGGCTCGCTGAACTTAACCCAGGTGACGCAAAGGTAATAGTGTAAGTCGATCCTGCAGTTCCAAATATGCCCATATTTGTGTACGTGGCAATTCCATTACTTGCAATCTGAATTGTGTTTCCAAGTAATACCCCACCTGATGAAACAGTTGCAGTAACTACTGCATTTGAATTAGTAATTAGGTTTCCAGTTACATCTTGAATCTGTAATTGGGGTTGTACTGAAGTGAAGGCAGATCCATTTTTAAATCCGACTGCAGATCGAGTCAGAGCAATCTTTGCTGGAGTTCCAGGAAGTACAGTGATCGCCTCGGTTGCACTTTCCAAACCATCAGCTGAATAAGTCAATGTGTATGTAGTTCCAGCCACACCGCTCAAACCAAGACCAGTAAATGTAGCAACACCATTCACAGCCGTTGCCGTAGTGCTTCCAATTAATGTCCCTCCTACGCCACTACTAATAGATACTGTGACAATCGCATTTGAGGTAGTGACAATATTTGAATCAGCCGCAGCTCCATCACGAACACTTAACTGAGGTGTCGTTGTGAATACTGATCCACTTACTGCACCGCTAATTGATCTAGAAACTCTGAGAGATGCGGCTGTGCCAAACGTTAGTGAGATGTTTCTAGTCGCCGAAACTAGTCCTGGTGCGGAAACTGTTAAGGTGTAAGAACTGCCTGATGTCCCGCGTAAAACTAAATCAGTAAATACAGCCACTCCGTTTGATGCAGATTTACTCACAACCCCACTAAGTGATCCGCCAGCAGAGATTGCAATCGAAACTACTCCACCAAATGTGGTTACGGTATTTCCTTGTGCATCAACTGCATTAATTTGCTTTGGAGTTGTTAAGACAGAACCACTTGCTGCAGAAGTTGAACCAGCAGAAATTGATAACCCAACTACATCACCAGCAGTTACGGTCATGCTCTCTTGAGCGACAACCAATCCCCCACTGCTATAGGTAATTTGATAGGTGCGTCCTGCGGTACCAGATACTCCTAAGTTATTAAAGGTTGCCAAACCACGTACTGCGGTCGCCGTTGTAGTTCCACTCAAAATAGCACCAGATGAGATTGATGCAGTAATAGTTGCGGTATTTAGGAAGACTCGGTTTGCGCTTGCATCAACAACTGTGATTTGTGGTTGGGTTGTAAATTGCGCGCCACTCTTTCCACCAACAGATGCTCTACTTACAGTTAATGCGGATGGTGGTGCGTCAATTTTCACATTTACTTGATAAGGGGTAACGCTACTTCCATCGCTAGCCGATACTAAAATCGTAATAACTGTATTGCTTGCACCCGCCAGTGAAATTACTTGCGAAGTAGCACCTGAAGTTAAGTCAATTCCATTTACCGCAATTGTTCCACTTGTGCCAGTAGCCAAAGTTGGGGTCAAGGTAATTGTTGAGGTTCCTGAAGGAACTATTATTTCATAATTCAAAACTGAGCTGCTAAATGAGTTCAAGGATCCGGCTGAAGTTGTCAGAGCACCTAGTTGAGATGAGGCTGCACCAGATCTGGTGACTGTAACGAGGTAAGTAGAAGTTGAAATTCCATCCTGGGCAGTGACTTCCACAGTGACGACGTTTGTTCCAACATTCAAAGGCAATGATTGTGATGCGATTGCGGTATTTACTACTGCGAAATTCCCACTATTTACTTTAACTCTAATAGTTGCATTGGATTGGGTAGCGGTGCTTGTGACGGTAATTGAATCACTTAAGTATCCGACACTAGATTCATACTCGTTCAAAGATGAAGTAAATCCGGTAATCGTTCCAGCCGAAAGAACAAGTGCCGACAAAGTTGAGGTGCTTGATTTTCCACGAGTTAGATTCAATTGATAACTTCTGGTCGCTCCTACTTGTGAAGTGACATTCAAAGTTACAGTGTTCAAACCAACTGCTAGTGGGATCGCGCTTGAAGTAGATCCGCTGTTTATAGTTACTGGGCTTTCGCCACTTTGCAAGATCGAGATTGTGGAGTCAAAATCTGTCTTTATTGGAGTCAACGTCACTGAAGATACCGAGTATGCAACATCAAGGGAGTATTGATTTGTTTCACGATCAAAGGTAATAGTTCCTGATGAAAGTGCTATTGACTCAAGAGTGTTTACTTCACTCTGTGGAAGCGCAATTCCGACAACTTCAACTGATGCATCCATGTATCCAGTTCGAGTGCTCTTTATAGTGACGGAAGCATTTTCAAGATTTGCTAAACCAGTAACTGTTATTGTTCCATTGACCCTGCTAACGCGGGCAGCTGCAGTTGCCGTGAAAGTCTCGTAATTCATTGCTGGGTCAAAGTTTGCAATCACAAAAGTGAACCCATCGCGCGTGCTTGTTAGATCACTAATTTGTGCTGGGACTCCAAGTGCAAGTGCTGCACCAAAAAGAGTTGTGGAACGCGTTACATATCCTGGTCGAGTCGCCGAAATGGTTGCCATAGAGGCTTCGCCGTTTGCTAATCCGACAACACGATATGCGCCACTGCCATCGTCGATGACTGCTCCCACTGTTGTTGAAACAGAGTAGGTAATTCCCAGCGCTGAATTTGCTGTGTAATTAGGAATTGTGAAGCTAAATCCACCATCAATAGATGTTGCTGTACTAATTGAAGGTGGGTTAGCAGCCAATAACGCACTACTAAAAATAGTTGCTAGGGCTTGCAAATAATCTGTTCGATTTGCAGTGACCGTGACAGTAGCGATGGCGCCTGGTGAAAGGCCCTTAACGGTGTAGTAATCGCCAATTTGTTCAATTATCGCATTTGGATTGTTGCTGGATGTGGCAATAGTGAAGAGCAAAGGATCATTGAAGCTCAGGGTGAATGAGAAGCCATCCGCGGTTTGTTGATCCAAAGTCAAAGTTAACTCTGGTGCTTGCTCAAAAGTTTTCGAGGCTGTTGTAACTTCTGAGAAGGTGCTGATTCCAGCAGCATTTACTGCTGCAACGCGGAAGCGGTACGGCGTTCCGGGGCGTAATCCAGCCACGGCTCCACTTAATGCACTACTAACGCCATCAACATAAGAACTCCAACTGGCTCCATCATCTGATGAAAATTCAAAGTTGTAATCGGTTATTGCAGCTCCACCATTATTTGCCGGTGCGCTCCAAGAAAGTGTCGCTTGGTTTGCCCCGCCCACCGCTGTTACGGCAGTAGGTGCAGAAGCAATTGTTCTAGGGGTAATAGCAGCCGTAGCCACTGTCGTATCTATATCTCGACTCACACCTGAGTCATCCCATGTTGATGTGACAGTAAAGGTGTAAGGAGTGCCATTAGTTAAACCAGAAATGGTGCATTGATATGGACCACTTACCCATAGACAGGTTGCCCCGCCTGGAGTGGCTGTAACTCGATAACCACTAATTGGTGCACCAACATAAGCAGTAGGAGGAGCCCAAGTAATTGTTACTGATTGGTTTGCAACAGAACTTTGAACTGTGCTGGCCCGACCCGCACCTGGGATTTGTGGAATTCCAGTCATGCCGTTACTTGCAGCACCCGCGGCAATTGTATTTACAGCACGGAGTTTGACTGAGTAATTAACGCCATTACTTAATCCGGTAATCGTTAGTGGTGATGATGTGCCCGCGCCATTTGCAAAGTTACTCCACGTTGTTCCACCGTTTAATGAGAATTGGTAAGAGGTAATCGCACTTCCACCATTTGTAACTGGTGCAGTGAAGGCAACTTGTAATGAATTGTCTGCTGCAGTAATCGCAGAAATAACTGGCGCAGAAGCAGTTGTAGCTGGAGCCGCACTCACCTCTGCTGACGGTGCTGACGCACCAATTGCATTGTGTGCTCTAACTGCAAATCTATATGTGGTGCCATTTGTTAATGCGACAGTCGCGGGTCCAAGAATTAATGGATTTGCTAACTGCTGTGCCTCTAGCGCAACCCATGCTCCACCATTAATTGAGTAGCTGTAATAACGAAGCGGGTAACCACCATCAAGGCCAGGAGTTAAAATCAAGGAGATCGTCTGGTTACCGATGATGGTTCCGGCGATAACTGGAGATGCCGGAGAGGTTCCAGGTGTATGTGCTCCAGATAATGCGGTTGCGGTACCAACACCACGTGAGTTGTTTGCCCGCAAAGCAATCGAGTATTGCTTTCCATTTTCCAAACCAGTTATGTCAAATGAGTTAGTCGATGGAGTGATGCTTACCCAGAGATTTGGTTGAATTGAATAATCATAAGAAGTGATTGCCGAACCACCATTTGATTCTGGTGCGGTAAAGGTAACTCGCAATGCCCCATCAAGCGGAGTAACAGCAGAAATAACTGGTACGCCGGGAGTGGTCATTGGTGTCGCACTTAGAGAATTTGATGCAGCACCATTTCCTGCCGCATTTACTGCGCGCATTGAAATTGAGTAGTTGTTTCCATTTGTCAAACCGTTGATGCGATAGAAGGTCGAACTTCCGAGGACAAATTCCGGATCAGTGCTTAGTGAAACCCAAGCACCACTTCCCAAACGATATTCGTATCGAATGAGTGCGGTACCACCATTATCAGCAGTTTCAGTGAAGGTAACTCCGATTGAACTGTTTCCACTTACCAATCCAGTAATAGTTGGTGCAGTTGGAACTGATACTGGCCTTCCTGACTCACGACTTGTATTTCCGTTACCGGCGATATTGCGCGCACGAACTTGAACGTCATAGCAATTTGTATTTGATAATCCAGCAATCGTTAAATTCTCTGTGAATCCGACTTCAACCCAATCAATCCAATTTTCCAACCAATTTAGAGTGCTGTAAGAAGCAGAGCAGGAAGTGATGCCAGCAGCAGATACTGATCGATAACGGTATGCAACATTTGATACGGCGGCTCCACCATTATTTATACTCAAAGCCAAGGTCAGGGAAGTTGCACCTGAAGTAACTGAGTTGATTTGTGGTGCACTTGGAACGGTGCGCGGAGTGGAACTACTTGCAGTTGTGGCCAAGCCAGCACCAGCACTATTAACTAAACGCAACATCGGCGTGTAAGCCGTTCCATTTAACAATCCAACTATTGTCAAAGGTGAGGTGGAAGAAGAGATCCGAATCCAAGTGTTTCCGCTGTCCAACGAATACTCGGCTGCAGTAATTGCACTTCCATTATCTGCAACTGTGTATGCAAATGTTAATTGATTTGCGCCAGGGGTGATCTGGGAAATAGTTGGTGCACTTGGTGATGTAAATGGCATTCCGGTAACGGTTGCACTCCACTCACCACCACCGATTACATTCACAGCACGAACTCTGATGTAGTAACCAACTCCATTAGTTAGATTGGAAATGTTTATTGGTGAATCTGCAACCACAGATGCGGACCAAGCGGCACCGATTGAAGCTTTAATCTGATACTCGTATCTGGTTACAACGGCGCCACCATTATTTGCTGGCGCTGAGAATGAAACGGCCAACGTGGTGTCGCTTGCAACTACACCTGAGATTAAAGGAGCGGCAGGAGCAGCAGCAGGGGTAACAGATAGCTGTCCACTAGCGGCACCTACACCTTGTGAGTTAACTGCTCGTATTTTGATTTGATAAGTAACACCATTTATCAAATCTGAAACAGTTAGTGGAGATGTGGTTCCAGAAAGGTTGTCCCACGTAGCCCCATCATTAACTGAATATTGATAACCGGTGATGTTGGCTCCACCATTTGCACCCGCAGTAAAAGCGATTGAAACAGTTCCGGAAGCTGTTGCCGTAATGGTGTCCATTGAAGGAGCACTCGGAGTTGTAGCCGGGACTGCTGCCGCAGATGATGCACTCCAACTGCTGTTGCCCGCTGCATTAATTGCGCGAATTTGGAAGTAGTAACTTGTGCCATTTGTTAAGCCAGTTATTGAAGTTGCAGTAACACTTGTGACGCTTTCGCTGAAAGTAGTCCAAGGGCCAGAACTTGAAGTTGCATACTGAATTTCATAATCGGTTATTGGTGAACCGTTGTTTGCTGGAGCGCTCCACGAAAGGAAGATCTGACCATTGCCGACTCCGGCAGTAGGCGCAGCAGGTGTTGAAGGTGCACCAATTGGAAGTGCATTTACTTCGCTGCTGGCAACACTTACTCCTGCAGCATTTATTGCAGATACTCTAAATTTATAAGTTGTCCCATTAACCAAAGAAGTGACTGTTTCACTCGTTGCAATACTTGAAGTATCTGCAACTACAGTGCTCCAAATTCCTGATGATGCCGTGGAACTTTCGATTCGATATCCGGTTATCGCAACTCCACCGTTGTTAACTGGAGCGGTCCAAGTCAAACGTACCCTGCCATTTCCAGCTGTCGCAGTCAGAGAATCAGGCGCACTAGAAACAGTCCGTGGAGTTACATTTGAGCCACTGCTTTCAGGGCTATTGCCAAATGAATTTATTGCCACGACTTTTACGCTGTAGGTGCGACCATTAACCAACTCTGAAATTACGCAATTTAGTACACCGGTTGTCCAGGTACAGGTACGTGCTGAAATGGCTGGTGATCCACTTGCAGTCGCAGTAGCCACATAACGCGAGATTGGCGATCCACCAGTTGTGGCTGGTGCAGTAAAGGTCACTGAAGCGGTGCCATTACCAGCCACTACCGAGGTGATTCCCGGTGCCGTTACTGGCGCACCACGGATCGCAACTGCATTTGAAGTTACTGAGTAAGGACTATCCCCCACACCATTGCGTGATGCAACACGGAAGATGTAATTGAATCCCGGCGTTAAGTTTGTGACAGTCGCGCTTTCGCTGGATGAAATTCCGTCATTGAAAGTACTCCAAACTGTTGGTGAATCAACTGAGTATTGAATTACATAATCAGATGGTGGTGGGAGTTCTACGGTTGCAATTTCAGCGTTATAACGAAGTATTACAACACCAGTCGCACCACGTCCTAAGGAACGATTTCCGCAACCCGCATTTCCCATCGAACCGCCGCCGCCGCCAGTATTTGCGACGCCATCGTTTCCACAAGTACTTCCGGAACCATTTCCACCGTTTCCACCGCCACCAACTCCGCCAATGCCGCCGTTTGTAACGTATGAACCGCCAGCACCTCCACCGCCAAAATATGTTCCAGTAATCGCAGAGATTTTTCCGGCTCCACCATTTCCGGTTGTTGAACTTTGTCCAACTGCCGCAGCTCCACCACCTCCGCCACCACGATGACCTGGGGCATTTCCTGGTGAAGATCCTCCACTGAATCCAGTCACATTTGCATTTGCAGAGGCACCAAATATTGATCCATCAATATAGAAACTTGGATTACGGAAAATTGGTCCATACCAGCCAGCCCAGAATCCGGTATCAATTCCGCTCACCGTTAGCCGCACTGATTGCACAAAGCCTGTGTAATTTGCAGTGATATTTTTAAGGAGCAATCCATGCTTTGTAGTTAAGTCAATTGAGTTTCGCGCGACCACTGCACCGCTGGTATTTAATAATTCAATCTGCATTCCATAGGTGTCAATTTTCTCACCTCTCCATCCGATGATGTTATTGATTGAGTTATCAACTTCAACATCAAATCGAACTCCAGAAGTGACAGCTCGGGCAATAGTGAAAGTGTTTGTTGCTGATCCGCGCATGTAAGAAAATTGCACAACAGTTCCTTGAATATTAACCATGCTAGGTGAACTTGCTTTCCATCCAGCAAAAGATGTTGCACTCGAAGCGTTGGATCCACCTGAAGTACTTCCCCCATTTGCATGGCCTCCGCCACCACCAGATGCATTACTTACTGCGCGACCATTTGCATTCTTGGATCCACCGCCGCCGCCGCCAGGTGCTGCCAATGAACCAAATAAAGAACTTTGTCCATCTTCTGCTTGTCCACCAACAACTTGGCTAGTTGCGCCGCCATTGCCTACTTGTACTTGGATTGTTGAATTCGCTGTTACCGAATAATTAAGTTGCTCAATAACTGATCCGCCGCCACCACCGCCAGCAGCATCAAATCCAGCGCCACCACCAGCACCGACTACCAGGACATCAACATTTGAAACACCAGC
>SXGQ01899426.1_pt1 | contig 13410 bp, 16 predicted proteins | sample 3178371 | NCBI WGS metagenome assembly SXGQ01 (sample SAMN11356859, study PRJNA531348) | freshwater metagenome | isolation source: freshwater sample F1-20 | place: China: Fuxian Lake, Yuxi | collected 2017-12-25
GAGACCTTCGGCCCTGTCGCAGCCCGTCTGCGGGTGCCACGATGCAGGAGAGCCTGAGGAGGCGATGCCCGTGCGGCACCTGACGATCGCAGGTCTGGCCCTGTCCCTGTCCCTCGCCGCGACACCCGCAGTCGCGGCCTTGATCGACGGCACCGGCGGGAACGACCGGTTGACCGGCACGTCGCGTGCCGACGTCATCCGGGGACTCGGTGGCCGTGACGTCCTGCAGGGCCGCAGCGGGCCCGATGTGCTGCGCGGCGGACCGGACGCGGACATGGTCTTCGGCGACGGCGGCCGGGACCTGCTCGTCGGCGGCACCGGGCGCGACGTACTCTCCGGCGGACCCGGTGGCGACCGCCTGCGCGGTGGCGCCGGTGCCGACTCCCTCACCGACGGCGTGATCACCGAGCTGAGCGCCGAGCCGGGCAACGACCTGCTGCGTGCCGGGCCGGGCGACGACTTCCTCGGCGTGACCGGCGGTCAGGACCGGGTCTTCGCCGGCACCGGCGACGACGAGCTGAAGACGATCGACGACGGGGTGGTCGACACCATCGACTGCGGCGACGGCACCGACTCGGTGACCTACTTCGAGGTCGACGGCGAGGGCGGCATTGACCCGCTCGACGTGCTCGTCGGGTGCGAGCAGGTGAGCGAGGCCCGCTGACCCGAGCCCCGGCCCGAATCCCGGGTAGTCCACCGGGATGTGGTCGTCGAGGGCCCACCCGGCAAGCCACTTCCCGGTGGACTACCGGGCGGGCGAGCCATTCCCCAGTGGACTACCGGGAGACGACGGCCCAGGACGGCCCGGGACGGCCGACAACTTGTCGGGCACGTACGGCGTCACACCGCCGTACGACACCCACTCGCTCGGCGCACGTCATGACGGCCCGACCCGAACGCAAGGCCACCCATGTCTGCCCGACACCTCCTCACGCGCGCCACTCTCGCGCTGCTCCTCCCCGCCTCCCTGCTCGCCGGCTCGGCGACCGGCTCGGCCTCGGAGCCCGCACCCCCGTCCGAGCCCCCGGCCAACGTCGCGGTGAAGAAGGCCAAGCGCCAGTGGGTCAAGCTCGAGGCGCTCCCCCCGATCGTCCAGCACGGTCGCGGCGTGGCCAGCCCGGACGCCGCGCGCGCGGCGCTCACCGCGACGCTGCGCCCCGTGCGGGTCGGCCGCAGGTTCGAGCTCCAGGTCCAGCAGGACGACATGTGGTCCGTGGTCGCCACGGCACGGCAGGACCGTCGCGGCCGGGCGCAGTTCGCCGCCGCGTCCACCGACGGCAAGGGAGCGCTCACCTACCGGGTCAAGGCCCTGCCGTTCCGCGGCCTCCGCAAGGTCACGAGCGCCCCGGTGAGCACCGCCCGCTGGCAGCGCGCGTCGTGGACCGACGAGTTCACCGGCGACCAGCTCGACCCGGTGTGGAACCACCGCGGCCGGGAGTACGTGAAGACCGCCCGCCGCTCGTGCTCTAAGGGCGACCCGCGCGCCGTCTCCGTCGGCGGTGGGGCCGCGCGCCTCAGCATCATCAAGGACCCCGACACGACGAAGAAGTGCCGCATCCGCGGTCGCGACGCGGTGCCCGGCAAGTACGCCTACCGCCTCAACGGCCACATCGGCACCCAGGGCGCCTACTCGTTCCGCTACGGCCACGCCGCCGCCCGTGTGAAGTTCCACCGCCTGCGCGGGCAGCACGGCGCCTTCTGGTTGCAGCCGGCCGACGGCATGCACCCCGCGTCCACCGGCGCAGAGATCGACGTCGTGGAGTACTTCGGCGACCGTCACCCCCAGGGCGGGCTGGCCACCTTCATGCACCGCTACGACGCCCGCGGCCGCGTCTCCTCGGGCGGCTGGATCCCCAACTCGCGCTCCTACCTCCACGGCAAGCGCGACGGCTGGTCGAAGAACTACCACGTCTTCTCGGTCGAGTGGACGCCGCGGACGGTGGTCTTCCGCATCGACGGCAAGGAGACCCGCCGGATGCGCGTGGGCATCTCCGACGTGCGCCAGTTCCCCATCCTCAGCCTCATCGCCGCCGACTACGAGATCCCCAAGATCCAGGGCAGCCGCCTGCCGCAGCACATGTACGTCGACTGGGTGCGGGTGTGGGAGACGCCCGAGCCGTGAGCAGTCCCGACTCGCCGGTTGAGGTGCGAGCGCAGCGAGCCTCGAAACCTCACGCAGGCGTCAGCCGCAGGAGCCTCCCCGCGCCCTCGTCCTCGAGCAGCCAGATCGATCCGTCCGGTCCCTGCTCGACCGCCCGGATCCGCTCCCCGAGGTCGTAGACCTCGGTGTCGGCCGCACGCTGCTCCTCGAGGTCGACGCGCACCAGCGCCTCGCCGGACAGGGCGCCGAGGAAGGCGTCGCCCTGCCAGTCGGGGAACATCTCGCCGGAGTAGATGAGCAGGCTGCCCGGGGAGATGCTCGGCGTCCACGACCGCACCGGGGCGGCGTACCCGTCCCCCTCGGCGTGGTCGGGGATCTCACCGCCGCCGTAGTCGCTGCCGTCGGACGCCTCCGGCCAGCCGTAGTTGGCGCCCGCCTCGACGAGGTTGAGCTCGTCGCCGCCCTCGGGCCCCATCTCCGAGGACCAGAGCGTGCCGTCGGGCGCGAACTCGAGGCCGAGCGGGTTGCGGTGGCCCCAGCTCCAGATCTCCGCCGTGACACCGCCCTCGTCGGCCATCGGATTGCCCGGAGCCGGCTCGCCGTCGAGGGTCAGCCGCACGACGGAGCCGAGCGTGTTGGTGGTGTCCTGCGCGGGGTCCTTGAGCTGGCGGTCGCCGGAGGAGACGAAGAGGTGCTCGCCGTCGGGAGAGAACGCCAGCCGGTGGCTGAAGTGGCCCTCGCCGTCGGTCTTCGGGGTCTGGCGCCAGATGACCTCGAGGTCGGTGAGGGCCGGCGCGCTGCCGGTCTCCAGGCGGGCGCGGCCGACCGCGGCACCGACTCCCCCGTCGCCGGCCTCGGCCCAGCTGAGGTAGACCAGCCCGTCCTCGGCGTACGTCGGCCCCGGCAGCACGTCGCCGAGACCGCCCTGGCCCGCATCGACCACCTCGGGCGTGCCCGCGACCTCGACCCGCTCGCCGGTGTCGGCGTCGCGCAGGTGCAGCGTGCCGGTGCGCTCGGTGAGCAGCAGGTCGCCGTCGGGCAGGAAGGCCATCGCCCACGGCTCGTCGAAGCGGTCGACCTCCTCGACCGCGAACGGCCATCCCTCGTCGTCGGCTGCGGTCACCGGGCCGAGCGCGCCTGAAGAAGCGCTGTCGGCGGAGCACCCTGCGGTGAGCGCGACGACGAGTCCGGCGAGGGCGAGGGGCGCTGACTTCATGCGTCCATCGTGCGCGCAGCGGCCAACCCCGACGGCGTACGTCCTAGGGTCGGCGGATGGAACCCACCGATCTCTCCCCCGCCGACCTGACGCACCTGCGCCGCTGCGTCGACCTCGCCCGCGAGGCTCTCGAGGCAGGCGACGAGCCGTTCGGCGCCCTGCTGGTGGACCCGGACGGCGAGGTGCTGGCCGAGGAGCGCAACCGCACCGGCGACGGCGACCAGACCCGCCACCCCGAGCTCGACCTGGCCCGCTGGGCCGCCGCGCACGTCGCTCCGGAGCTGCGCGCGGACTGCACGGTCTACACCTCCGGCGAGCACTGCCCGATGTGCGCAGCCGGCCACGCGTGGGTCGGGCTGGGGCGGATCGTGTACGCCGGCTCGACGGCCCAGCTCGTCGAGTGGCGCCGCGAGTGGGGGCTGGCGCCCGGTCCGGTGCTGCCGCTGGCGATCAACGACGTCGCGCCGGACCTGCCCGTCGCGGGCCCGGCGCCCGGGCTGGCCGAGGAGCTCCGTGAGCTCCACCGGCGCAGCGCGAGCCGGCCCGCCTGACGGTCCCGCCACCCGATGAGGTGGGACGGCACCCACCGCCACGGTAGGAAGGCGCCATGCGCATCCTCTTCACCGGCGGCAGCGGCAAGGCCGGTCATCACGTCGCCCCCTACCTCGCCGAGCAGGGCCACCAGGTCACCAACGCCGACCTCAGCCCCCTGGGCCACCCCGACGTCGCGGACCTCCGCGTCGACCTCACCGACACCGGCGAGGTCTACTCCGCGCTCGCCGGGCTCGCCACCTTCGACGAGCTCGACCTGGCCGAGAAGCCGACCTACGACGCCGTCGTGCACTTCGCCGCGGTGCCCGCGATCCTGCTGCGCCCGGACTCGGCGACGTACGCCACCAACGTGCTCAGCACCTACAACGTGCTCGAGGCCGCGACCCGCCTCGGCATCCGCAAGGTCATCTTCGCCTCGTCCGAGACGACGTACGGCGTGTGCTTCGCGCAGGGCGAGCGGCGTCCGCTCTACGTGCCCGTCGACGAGGAGCACCCGACGGTCCCGGAGGACTCCTACGCGATGTCGAAGGTCGCCAACGAGGTGACCGCCCGGTCGTTCCAGGCGCGCAGCGGCGCCGACATCTACGGCCTGCGGATCAACAACGTCATCGAGCCGCACGAGTACGCCGAGATGTTCCCGCCGTTCCTCACCGACGCGGGCCTGCGGCGGCGCAACATCTTCGCCTACATCGACGTGCGTGACCTCGGCCGGATGGTGCAGCGCTGCCTGGAGACCGACGGCCTGGGCTACGAGGTCTTCAACGTCGCCAACCCCGACATGTCGGTCGCCGCGACGACCGACGAGGTCATCGAGCAGTTCTACGACGGCGTCGAGGTACGCCGCGAGATGGGCCGCGACGAGACGTTCTACGCCATCGACAAGGCGCGCGAGCTCGTCGGGTTCGACCCGCAGCACTCCTGGCGCGACGTGCTCGACGACCCGCGAGCCTGAGCCCTAGCCGCCGAACGCGGCGCGGCCCTGCGTCGCGGACGTGCCGAGGTCGTTCTTCGGCAGCGCCTCGCCGGCCCGGACCGCGTCCGCCCAGGCGTCGGTAGTGGCCACCGCGGCGAAGTTGGAGTGCAGCAGCACCATGAGCGTCTCGTGGAGGGCTTGCGCGGACACCTGGCCCTGCTCGTTGGCGAGGTGGATCGCACCGGTCGCGTCCGAGAGCACCTCGGCCGCCAGGCCCAGCCCCTCGGCCTCGACCGCGGTGGCGATGTCGCAGTTGTTGGTCATGAAGCCGGCGATCGTGATCGTGTCGACGCCCTGACCGGCCAGCCACTCGGCGACGTCGGTGCCGGCGAAGACGCTGCCGTTCTGCTTGGTGGCCCGCTTCCACGACGGGTCCAGCCGCGCCTCCACGTCGGGGTGCAGCGCCCAGCCGGCAGAACCGACGGCGAAGACGGGCGCGCCCTCGGGGTACTCGTGCTGCACCACCACCACGGGCATGTCGTGCTCCTTGGCGAGGTCCATCGCGCGGACCACCTGGGCGAGCGACTCCTCGCGCGGCGGGTGCTGGACCTGCAGCGGCCCGTCGAAGTACTCCTGCTGGACGTCCACGACGACAAGTGCGCGGCGGGGGGTGCTCATGGGATCTCCTCGGCTTTGCGGGTGCTGTCCGGGCCAGCCTGCCGCAGGAGCCCTGACCGGCTGGCTCGGAACGACAGAAGTCCCGGACCCCACGGGCCCGGGACTCCTGCTGCGTGCGGTCGGTCAGGCCTGCTGGCCCAGCGCGAACTGGATGTTGCCCTCCTCGTCCACGCCTCCGTCCAGGATCTTGTCGGCGAGCAGCTCCGAGGCCTGGCCGTCGACGTAGACGGTGGCACCGTCCTGCTCGAGCACGACGTCGTCGGCCTCGGCCTGGTCGGCGGGGCTCACGGACATCGACTGCCCGTCGGCCTCGGTGGCGATGCGGAGCGCGGAGATCCCCGGCACCTCGTCGGCGAGCTTCTTCACGATCTCGGTCACGTTCTCGGTGAGAGCAAGCATGGGCTCTCCTTCCGAATAGCGTATGTGTCACCTCCACCATCACGCGGACGGCGCGAGCAGGCAAACCGAGGCCGCACCTCGGGGTGTCTCGACGCCCGCCCACTGTCGCCGGGAAGGTCCATGATGAGGCGATGACCACTTCTTCGGGCAGCGACGACTTCGAGGGCAGGACCTTCGTCAGCACCAGCTTCAAGGGCGCCACCCTGCGTTTCTCCGACGTCAGCGGTGTGACCATGCGCAGCGTCGACGTCGACGGCCTCGACATCGACAGCCACGACCTCTTCATGGGCAGCCTCGTCGTCAACGGCGTCGACGTGGTGCCGCTCGTCGAGGCCGAGCTCAACCGGCGCTTCCCCGGCCGCGAGCTGCAGAAGGCGCAGACGCCCGAGGGACTGCTGGAGGGCTGGACCGCAGTGCAGGCGGCGTGGGCCACGACGGTCGCCGAGACCCCTCCCGAGCTGGTGGACGCCCACGTCGAGGACGAGTGGTCGATGGCCCAGACGCTGCGCCACCTGGTCCTGGCGACCGACACTTGGCTGCGCGGCGGGATCCTGCCGATGGAACAGCCCTTCCACGAGATCGGCCAGATCTTCGACGGCGCCGCCGGCATGGGCTTCGACACCTCGATCTTCCGCACCGACGAACCGACCTTCGAGGAGGTCCTGGCCGTGCGCGCTGAGCGCCAGCAGATGGTCACCGACTTCCTGGCCGACGTGACGCCGGAGCAGCTCGCCGAGGAGCGCGACGACCCCTGGGGCTTCGACTGGCACCCGACCGTCGGCGACTGCGTACGCGTGATCCTCGAGGAGGAGTGGGCGCACCTGCGCTACGTACGCCGGGACCTGGCGCTGCTGGCATGACTCGGGTGTGAAGTCCGGCGGGGCAGCCGCCCGTAGGGTGGCGAGGCTCGTGGTGGTCCGGGGTCGACCTCGCACCACCACACACCTACCTCCGGAGGAACGCCATGTGCCGAGTGCTCGCCTACATCGGGCCCGAGATCCCTCTCGAGAGCCTGTTGCTCACGCCGTCGAACAGCCTGGTCAACCAGGCACTGGAGCCCGAGCGCTACCCGGACCTCCACCTCGCGGGCTGGGGCTTCGGCGCCTGGAGCGAGCACCTGCTGACGCCGGAGGACCCCTTCATCTACCGCCGACCGATGGCTGCCTTCTACGACGACAACGCCACGCGCATGATCCCCAGCCTCCAGGCGAGCACGGTGCTCGGCCACGTGCGGGCAGCGGCGTACGACTCGAAGGTCGTGATGGTCGACGAGAACTGCCACCCGTACTCCTTCGAGGAGGCCCCCTGGATCCTCGCCCAGAACGGCGACCTTCCGAACTGGATGCTCCTGCAGAGGGAGCTGCTGCAGCACTGCGAGGACAGGTACCTCACGCAGATGCGCGGCACGACCGACACGGAGTTCCTCTACGTGCTCCTGCTCTCCTTGCTCGAGGGCGACAGCGACGAGGACGTGAAGCGTGCGGTCGAGGAGATGGTCCGACTCATCGCCGCGGCCATGAAGGACCTCGACCTTCCCGCCCTCGCCAAGCTGAAGATGGCCCTGGTGATGCCGAACCGGATCATCGGGATCAACACCGGCCTGGGACACCACGGCGAGACCGACCCGGCCGGTGACTGGAGGGAGCTGCGCAAGGCCGATCCCGGCACGGACGACTTCTCCCTCTCCATGCTGCTCGAGCCGATGTACATGACGATGGGTCGCAACTTCGAGCACGACCTGACCTCGTTCAGCTTCGAGACGAGCGGCGAGGAGGGCGCGACGGCCGCCATCTTCGCCTCGGAGGAGCTGACGGAGGACACCGACGGCTGGTCCTGCTTGGAGTTCGGCGAGATCGTCTTCCTCGAGAAGGCGGACGAGCGCATCACCCGGACGGTGAACCGCCTGAAGGTCTAGGTGCAGCTGGGGGTGCGGGTCCTAGTCTCGATCCATGGCTTCTGACATCCACTTCTACTTCGACCCCGTGTGCCCCTTCTGCTGGCTGACGAGCAAGTGGGTCCGGATGGTGCAGGCCGAGCGCGACCTGTCCGTGGACTGGCGCTTCATCTCGCTGCGCCTCATCAACGAGCACATCGACTACGACGCCCACTTCCCACCGGAGTACGAGGCTGGCCACACCGCGGGGCTCCGCCTGTTGCGCGTCGCCGCCCGGGCCCGTCACGATCACGGCGCGCAGGCCGTGGACGCGCTGCAGTCCGCGCTGGGTGCACACATCTTCGACACCCCGCCGCCCGAGACCGCAGGCGACGAGGCCGACCGCCACCGGCACGGCACGCGCGAGTTCGTGGAGCCCATCCTTCGCGAGGTGGGCCTGCCCACCGACCTCGCCGATGCCCTCGACGACACCTCCTGGGACGACGCCATCCGCGCGGACGGCGACGAGGCGCGCGCACTGACCGGCAAGGACGTCGGCGCACCGATCATCCACTTCGAGCCGCCGGACGGCGTGGCGTGTTTCGGCCCCGTGATCAGCCGGCTCCCCGAGCCCGACCAGGCCGGCGAGCTCTGGGACCACGTGGTCGGTCTGGCCCGCTTCCCGGGCTTCGCCGAGCTCAAGCGCAGCCTGCGCGAGAGGCCGCAGCTGATCGGGTTCGGCGTCGACCCCGACACGATCGGCAAGCAGGAGGACTGGCACGGCGGCAGCCGCCGGCAGAGGAGTGAGCGCGGATGACACAGGCACCACAGTCACGGACCCATCAGGACAGCGTCGTCGTCGCGGCCTCCCCCGAGGCGGTCTACGACCTCGTCAGCGACATCACCCGGACCGGCGAGTGGAGCCCCGTCTGCACCGGCTGCTGGTGGGACGACGAGGCCGAGGCGGGTCGCGTCGGCGCGTGGTTCACCGGACGTAACGAGCTTCCGGACCGCACGTGGGAGACCCGGTCGCAGGTGGTCGCAGCCGAGCGCGGACGTGAGTTCGCCTGGGTCGTGGGCCAGGGCTTCGTGCGCTGGGGCTTCGTCCTCGAGGCGGAAGGAGCGCGCACGCGCCTGACCGAGACGTGGGAGTTCCTCCCCGCAGGTCAGTCGATGTTCGCGGAGAAGTACGGCGCCCGCGCGGCGGACGAGATCGAGGACCGCACGCGACAGGCCCACGCCGGCATCCCCCGGACGCTCGCCGCGATCAAGCAGGTCGCCGAGAACACGTGAACCGCGGTGGATGACGAGCCGCGTCACCCGCATACCGCATTCATGCGACCTGCGTCCTCGAGCACGACAGCCGGCGCCTGAACCGAACTAGGGTCGAGGCCCCGACGGGTTGACGAGGTGCGCATGGCGAGGATCGAGGATCGGACCGCCGAGTTCCACCGGCTCCACTCCGAAGGCTGCTTCGTCATGCCGAACCCGTGGGACGCGGGGAGCGCGCGGGCTCTCGAGCAGCTGGGGTTCAGGGCGCTGGCCACGACGAGCGCCGGACTGGCCTGGTCGTTGGGTCGCGCGGACACACAGGTCACCCGCGACCAGGTGCTCGACCACCTACGTCTCATCGCCGGGACCGTCACCGTGCCGGTGAACGCTGACTTCGAGGGCGGCTACGCGGTCGAACCGCCCGACGTCGCGGCGAACGTGTCGATGGCCGCGGACACCGGGATCGCGGGGCTCTCGATCGAGGACGCGTCCGGCGACGAGGCGTACCCCCTCTTCGACTTCGACCTGGCCGTGCGCCGTGTGGCTGCCGCGCGAGGAGCGATCGACAGGAGCGGCACCGGCATCGTCCTCACGGGACGCTCCGAGGGCTTCGTCTGTGGTCGCCCGGACATCGAGGAGACCATCCGCCGGCTCGTGGCCTACGCGGAGGCAGGTGCCGACTGCCTCTACGCTCCTCGCATCGATCAGCTCGAGCACGTGTCGGCGATCGTGGCCGCGGTGGCACCCAGGCCGGTGAACCTGTTGATCAACGCTCCGTTCATCACGGTCGCCGAGGCGGCGGAGCTGGGCGTACGTCGCGTCAGCGTGGGAGGCACGCTCGCACGCACCGCATGGAACGGCTTCCTCGGGGCCGCCCGGGAGATAGCGGAGACCGGGACGTTCTCGCACTTCGAGGGCCTGCCCGACGTCGACGCCCTGCTGAGCTGACCTACCCGGAGTGGTCCTCGCGCCTCACACGGCGTCGACCGAGCTGGAATCCCGCTCCCCCGGCGATGACCACCAGCCCGAGGGCCACGGCCGCTGCGCCGGCCACCTGCCATCGCGTCACGATGAGGGCCGTCCCACGGGAGATGGGGTCGCTCCAGCCCATGTGCCAGTCGGGGTCGTCGCTCAGCGGCGTGTAGGCGAACCACCCGAAGTCGTCCGGACCCGCCTGCGCGGTCAGCGTGACCACGACGCCGCCACACACCAGCACGAGGCCCAGGACCCACCACAGATGCCGACGCATGCGGCGAGTATCGCCGACTGCCGTGGAATGCTGCGGACATGCGTCGCCTCGCCACGTTGCTCCTGCTCCTGGGCGTCACCGTGCTCGGGTGCGGTGCCAGCGACGAGCCCGACGAGGCGCGGACCGTGCCCTTCCCTGACGACCTCACGGCGTACGTCGACCAGTCGCGGCTGCAGCGCGAGGGACGCACCCTCTTCGTACGCCTGGTGAACGACGCCGAGCGGCGCGTCACCGTCACCCACGCCGACATCGAGTCGCCGCGGTTCGGCACGATCACCTGGGACGGCGAGAAGTCCTTTGCGAACGAGGCGGACCTCGAGTTCGAGCTGCCGAGGTCCGGGTGCGGCACCGGGTCGGACGCCGAGGTCCGGCTGACCTACCGCATCGACGACGGGCCCGAGCTGCAGTCCACCACGACGGCGACCGACCGCTACGGCGCTGTCGCCCTCTTCATGGACCGCGACTGCGCGGAGGAACGACTGCGCGCCGCGGCCACCCTCGAGCTCGGAGCCGTACGCATCGTGGGCGAGGGCAAGGACTCCGTCTACGAGCTGCCGGTGACCCTCATTCCCACCGGCGCCCAGGACGAGGTCGGGTTCGCGGGCTTCGAGGACACGGTGCTGTTCAGCCAGGTCCCCGGCTCGGCCCACGTCGACGAGGGAGTCACCTATCCGCTGGGCCCCGACGACCCTCCGGTGGAGGTCGTCCTGCGACTGATCCCCAGCCGGTGCGACCCGCACGCGCTGGCCGATGACAAGGTCGGCACCCTGGTGCCCGTACGCGTGACCGGTCCCGATCTGCCCCCGGCGGCGGCGTTCTACCTGCCGATCGGGGACGACCGCCGCGCCGCGCTGCGGGGATTCGTGCCGACGCACTGCGAGTGGTGACGCGCGACCCCTTCCCGTCGGGCGCGGCGAGGCGCACCATGGAGGCATGGCCTTCATGTGGCTGCTCCTGGCGATCGCGCTGGGTCTGTGCGTCGGGACCGTCCGGGCCCTCTTCAACGACGGTCGGCCGCTGCGGCCCCCCGCCTCGCACTGGCAGGACCCGCTCTTCGTGGCTCCCGGCCACCGGATCGAGCAGGCTCCCCGGGGCACGGTCTTCTCCCCCAGTCCTTGGTCAGCGGCGCGGGGACCGCTCGGCTCCGCCGGTGCCCCGCCCGAGGTCCTGCAGATCGGGCGGCACCGCTAGCAGGGCGACCCGTTGGAGCCTGCAGCTGCGCCTGTCCTCACGATGCCGTGAGCCTTCGGATCGCGTCATCGAAGGCGCGGCCGGCCGCCTGCCACGGCGCCGACGGCCCACCCTCCGCAGCCAGGTCCAGCAGGTGCGGAGTCAGGTCAGCGCTGAACCCTTCGCTGGCCTCGCGGGGCAGCAGCGAGGGCAGGTTGTCGATGGCGATGACGTCCAGCGGCGCGTCGTGCTCGTTGGTGCCGTCGTGCAGTCGCCGCACCGGTTCCTGCCACGTGGTGATGCTGGTGTTCACCGGAAGCATGTTGGTGGGACCGGTGACGTCGCACGTGACGTCCGCGAGCACCCGCAGCCGGCGCTCGTGGTCCAGGTCTGACTGCTCCACGAACGGTGTGGTCGGGGTGTGCGTGACGACGCAGTTCACCAGCAGATCATGGCCGAGGAGCGCCTGCTTGTGCAGGTCGCGCGTCTCCTCACGGTCCCATGAGGTCACCGGCATCCCGGCGGTCCTCAGTGCCTGCTGCGCTCCCCGACCGGACCGCCCCCGCGCCCCGGTGACCAGGGCGAGCAGCTCGTCGGCCCCGGCCTTCCCCGCCTGCTCCAGCTCAGCGTCGAGCTCGTGCTTGGCCATCGGCGCGAGTGGCGCGGCCAGCCCGCCGGCCAGGTGCAGGACGCCGAGGGCGGCGCCCACGTAGCCAGCCCAGTAGCCGAACGCGACCACCCGCCGGCCGTCGTCGTCGGTGAGGTACTCGATGTCGAACAGACGTCCCCCGCCGCGGCTGAACCGCTCGAGCGTGCGCCGAGCGTCTTCCTGGCCCTTGAAGGCATGCGCGAAGTAGATGTGCCGGTGGCGCAGCGACTCCGGCTCGTCAGGGAGCTCCTTGATCCCCAGGACGTAGGCGTGCTCGGGCGCGTCGACCCAGCTGCCCTCCGTCGCGACGGAGGCCCCGGCTGCGGCGTACTCCTCGATGGCGAAGGTGCGTTGGGGAGACTCCTCGACGGTCACCTCGACGCCGGCCTCGAGCAGCCGAGGGATGTCGGCGGGCACGACGGGCGTACGCCGCTCGGTGTCGCGCGACTCGGACCGGATCCACACATGGACGGGGTGCATGGCGTCAGGATGCCACCGCCCACCGCGACGCTCTCGCGCGTCCCCTCGTCCGTCGTCGTGACGCGCCCTGTGCGCCAACGGCAACTGCGGCGGTGCTGGCATCTGGGAAGGTGGTCGGCGTGACAGTGGAGGTCGACGAAGCCGCGATCCGTGACCGGGTGGCTCAGCGGCGCCAGCAGCGGCGCGACGGGGTCGACCTGTGGGTGGAGCTCGACGGTCTCGACCAGCCGGCGGGCGTGGTCCGGGCGGCGGTGGACCGGACCGATGACGGTCCACGGAGATGGGAGGTCCGACTCACCACGGGCGGCGCCTGGACCTGGCTGCTCGACGGTGCTGACTGGAACCAGCGCGTGCCCGAGCTCGCCGCCGTTCTCTCCAGCATGGGCCACGCCGGATCCATCTCGGTGCCGTGGGTGGACCCGTGGTTCCACCGGGGCTCCGACGTCCCCTTCCCCACCGCCTACCTGACCCACCGGGTGGATCCGCCGGCCGACGCGGGTCCGTTCAACGCGCACGGCGTGCCCGAACCACGGTGGGGCGTGCCCGAGCCGGCGACCGAGCGGCTGCTCACGCAGGCGGTCGCTTGGGCCCTGGTGCCTGGCACCGGTGCCCACGTCGGCGACGTCGTACGCACGCCCGTCCAGGAGCACGACGCCGTCTCGCTCATCCGCCCCTTGCTCGACGCGCGAATCAGCAACCTCGCCCTCGCCTCCACGCCGCGCGCCGGCGGAGAGCTGCGCCGGTCGGTGGGGTTCTCCCCCTTCGGCCAGACGTGGTGGATCGACCTCGACCGGGACGCCGACCCGACCGCGCTCGCCGAGCACATACAACCCCTGCTCCTCGAGCACGCGCCCGACC
>SXGQ01115022.1_pt1 | contig 13408 bp, 11 predicted proteins | sample 3178371 | NCBI WGS metagenome assembly SXGQ01 (sample SAMN11356859, study PRJNA531348) | freshwater metagenome | isolation source: freshwater sample F1-20 | place: China: Fuxian Lake, Yuxi | collected 2017-12-25
GACTAGGTTGAATCAACTCGTCTACTTACTTTGATCCAGGGCGATGACCTAGGAGATTAATCGCTCTTTGGCTAGCCGCTATCCCAAACCGGTACTTTACAAGCCGGCGGTCCCAAGTAATACTTGCCCCGTGCAGCACGCTCGGTTGGCCGCCTTTTGGACCGTTGCCGGAGTACTTGGCACGCTGGCCGTATTTCCCTACGCACTGGCAATCAACCCCGCAGTAGCGGCCCAGCTGCCGGTGCCATTGCCAGCGCTGGTTGCGGCGCAAACCGCCCAGACCGGCATTCTGCTGCTGCTCTTGAGCTGGATTGGCTTGCGCCTCGGGCAACCCCTCGGCCTTGATTCGCCTTTCGCACGCGCCCTGACCGGCCGCCAAAAAGTTCCCGCCGTATCCCGCCGTGCGCTGGCTGGGCCAGACGTGGCCGGCTCCCGCTACAAATGAGCGCAAACAGCCCGCAGATGCGCGCCAGCAACTGCGATAACATGTCGCGCAATATCCGGTACAAGGACAGAGCCTCATGACAACCCGCAATTTCAATCAACCCCTAGGCGGCAATGAGATGCCGCGCTTTGGCGGCCCAGCCACGATGATGCGCCTGCCATCACAACCTACCGCCAAGAGACTGGATGCTTGCTTTGTTGGCATCCCCCTCGATATAGGCACTTCAAACCGTGCCGGAACACGCCACGGTCCACGCCAGATCAGGACCGAGTCCTGTCTGATCCGCCCCTATAACATGGCAACCCGTGCCGCGCCCTTCGACAGCCTCATGGTGGCCGATATCGGTGACGTAGCAATCGACACTTTCAACCTACCAAAATGCATGGACATCATCACGAATGCCTACGACGCGATCCTTGCAGAAGGCTGCAAACCGCTGACACTTGGCGGTGACCATACCATTACCTATCCCATCCTTCGCGCCATCGCAAAGAAGCATGGCCCCGTGGGGCTAATCCATGTGGACGCCCATGCGGATATTAGTGAAGCCATGTTCGGCGAGCTCATCAACCATGGCACACCGTTCCGGCGGGCCGTCGAGGATGGCCTACTTGACACGAAGCGCTCTATCCAAATTGGCCTTCGCGGCACCGGCTATGCGGCCGATGACTTTGACTGGCCCTGCCAACAGGGCTTCCGCATAGTCCAAGCGAAGGATTGCTGGCACAAATCGCTTACACCCCTCATGGAAGAGGTCAGGAAATGGATGGGGGTAGGCCCCGTCTACCTAAGCTTTGATATAGACAGTCTTGATCCTGCCTTTGCGCCCGGCACGGGCACGCCAGAAACAGGTGGTCTAACCACGGTTCAGGCACTGGAGATCATTCGCGGCTGCTGGGGGATGAATTTAGTGGGCTGCGATCTTGTAGAGGTGTCGCCACCCTACGATCAATCAGGAAACACCGCACTGACCGCAGCCAATCTGCTGTTCGAAATGCTCTGTGTTCTGCCGGGTGTAAACAGGCGGTAGATTGCATGATCTAATTGTCCGAAGCCTGACGGATAAACTCACATTAAATGCAGAAATAGTGCAAATTAGAAGAAATTTCGAATAAAAAATTCGAGTTCCGCGGGACACCACATAATACGCCTTGATCGACCGCTAGAGTAACATCCACTGTCCAGAACACCCGCCGCGCACCGACCAAAGTCTGTTCAAACCCCGGTTTCAGTTCGGCTTTGCATCCACACCAACTGTGCAATAACTGACGCATGCTAGAGCGTGTAGCGCGCTGCTGCCCAGAGCGCCGGTTATCTGTGCTTGGCCTGCCACGGGCAGCCAGCTACCACACCAGCAGCCTACTCGCCCCGCCAAACCCGCGTCCCAACATAACCGCCGGCAGAAAGCCCAGCGCATCTCCAGTCTGCACATCCGGACGATGGTGCACGCCCATAGCGATGTGAGTCGGCGCTGTAGCGGGCGAGTACAGCAGGAGCGCGGCAAACCATTGCGGACTTAGCACATAGCCCAACCCCAGCAGTAACGCTGCGCGCATGGCCTAGACTGCCAGAAATTTTTTTGGGGTCGATTTAGCTGCAGATGGAGCCCCCCTTTCCGGCTAGGTGCGACGCAGTAGCACCGTGGGCGCAGTCACACCCAGCGCACCGCAAAGATTGCAACGAACAGCAGCATGCTCTACTGCTCCCAGTGCACCCCGCCGCCACACCACACTAGCGCGAGGCCTGCAGCCCAAGGCAAGCTGTCACCGGAATGCACCAGTATGGCTTCAATGCTGCGCAGCGCACCCTAGCCAGGAAACAAGGGCTCACACTTGACAGCCAATCGAGTTACAATTAAGATTGACGGCTGTGGCGTAAGGCTTTGACTTATGTTGGAAAAACCGCATTGCCTTGTATGTGTAGTAACCCACCTTGGCCGCATCTCTCTGGCACAGCAATAAACGTACATAAGTCTTGAAGCAAACTTTGACTAGCGGTTGGGCTGGGCATGTAACAGTAGTGCCCGAGGAGGACAAATAGCCAGAATTTTTTGAACCTTTTGGATAAAACATTGCCGAGCATTTTTTGAAAACAATTGTGTGCTTATGACAAAGGAGGAAAAATGTTATGAACCGTGATCGTCTTATCTCTTATGTGGCGACTTTGGTGGGTGCATGTGCAGTACTGCTGTCTTCGTGCGTAGCTGCCCCGGCCGCCAGTAATGTGCCAGCACCGGCGGCTCAATCCACTCCGGTGGAAGCAAGCTCCACTTCGGCCATAAATATTCTCTCAGGCGGCGGCGCCTACCAAGAAAGCCAGCGAAATGCGTACTTTAAACCCTTCGAGAAGGCAACGGGTATCAAGGTAGTCGAGGACGAGTACAATTTCGAATTGGCTAAAATCAAGTCACAAGTTGATTCTGGTACTGTGGCAACAGACGTGTTTGATCTTGATGCACCTACCTCACTTCAGGCCTGTGCCGAAGGCATCATTGAAAAAATCGATTACGCAAAGCTCGGTCTCGACAAATCCAAGTTCATTGGAGCAAACCGGTTTGATTGTGGAGTACCGACCATCATATACGGTTATGTGTTCGCTTTTGACACAACCAAACTGAACCCACCTCCGACAAAGATGGCTGACGTATTTGATCTGCAAACATTTCCGGGCAAGCGCGGACTTCAGAAGAGTCCTGTTGCCAATCTGGAATGGGCTCTGATTGCTGACGGTGTGGCCCGCGAGGAGGTTTACAAGGTTTTGGCAACCACGGATGGTGTAGACCGCGCCTTCAAAAAGCTCGACACCATCAAAAGCCAGGTGGTTTGGTGGGAAGCAGGCGCACAACCGCCGCAATTGCTCGCAGACGGGCAGGTTGCCATGACCTCAGCATGGAATGGCCGGATCTACAACGCAATCAAGAAAGACAACAAGCCATTCAAGATCATCTGGGACCATCAGGGACTAGATTGGGACGTCTGGGCAGTTCCGAAAGGCGCCAAAAACTATGACGCAGCGATGAAGTTCATTGCCTTTGCTGCGGGTGCAGACACACAGGCTGACCAGACAAATTACATATCATACGGTCCCGCGAACAAGGATGCGATTCCGAATATTAAGGCCGAGGTGCTTGCAGATCTTCCAACCGCGCCAGAGAACATGAAGACGGCATGGGAAGTTGATCCAAGCTTCTGGTCCGACAATGGTGACGAACTGCGTGAGCGTTTCAGCTCATGGCTCTCGAATTAATCCTTGCAAGAAACCCAGGAGGCGGCCAAAAATCCGCCTCCTTTTTTTGTCGCAACAATACAGCTGATTTGTGACAGTGGCGACTGAAGTCCACATCGATGGTGTGCCGCTGAAGCAAAGGCTTCGGCGGGCTGAAATGCGGCAAAAATTAATTGCGCTCGGCCTTGTCCTGCCGCTCCTCATCTTCATCATCTTCAGCTTTGTCATGCCGATCGGCGCCTTGCTGTTGAATTCCTTTGTAGATCCCAAAATCCGCACGTTGCTACCTGCAACCGTGAACGCCCTCGTCCATTGGGACGGAAAAGACCTGCCTCCCGAGGCCGCTTTTGCCGCCTTTGTGCAAGACATCAAGGTCAATCAGCAGAACGAGACTGTCCCCCTCGTGGGCAAATATCTGAATTACGAAATTTCGGGCATTCGTTCCAAGCTCCAAGATGCCGCAAAGAAAATAGAAAAACTAGACCGGCCTCCGTTCAAAGCGGCAGTTACGGCGCTCGAACCTGTGCTGGCCCAAACAACCATATGGATCCTCATCAAGCGTGGCCATTCAATATTCACGCCAAATTATCTACTGCATGCGCTGGACCTGAAACTCGATAATGCGGGGCAGATCGTTGGCACCTCCGAAGAGCGCAACATTTACAAATCAATCTATCTGCGAACTTTCTTGATCAGCCTGACGGTGACACTCGCGACCCTAGTTCTCGCCTACCCTGTTGCATGGCTGCTCGCCAGTCTACCAACACGAAAGGCAAATCTCCTTTTGATTTTTGTCCTTTTGCCATTCTGGACATCGCTGCTCGTCCGGACAACAGCATGGTACGTTTTGCTACAGGACAATGGCGTTATCAACGATTTTCTGATCGCCGCCGGCATTACGAAGGAACCCTTGAAACTGATTTTCAGCCGTTTCGGCACGATTGTGGCCATGACACACATCCAGCTTCCGTTTACTTTACTTCCAATCTACAGTGTGATGAAGACGATCTCGCCGAGCTATATGCGCGCCGCGCGCTCACTTGGAGCAAGTCCCACCTATGCCTTCGTCAAGGTGTACATGCCACTAGCTTTACCCGGTGTCGCCGCAGGATGCCTGCTCACCTTTATCCTCTGTCTGGGATATTACATCACGCCCGCGCTTGTTGGAGGCCCCACGGATCAGATGGTGTCAGGGGTCATTGCGGAAGCGATGAACCGCGATCTCAATTGGGGCAAAGCCAGCGCGCTCGGAGCAATATTGCTCGGTGCCACGATCAGCCTCTATCTTATCTATGACCGCCTCGTCGGCATCGACAATCTCAAGCTAGGTTAACTAGCCATGCCTCTCCCTAACATTACCACACCTGCTGAAAAATTTTCCCTCTGGGGCGTACGTGTGTTTAGTACGCTGGTTCTGTTGTTTCTTATAGCGCCGATCGTCGTCATCATGCCGCTCTCGTTCAATCCGGAGCCCTATTTCAGCTACCCGCTCTCGGGCATTTCATTCCGCTGGTATGAAGAATTCTTTCTGAGCGAACGCTGGCTGTTTGCGATCAAGAACAGCGTCATCACTGCCGTCGCCACAACAATCATCTCAACGTTTCTCGGTACTCTTGCAGCACTCGGCCTAACGATGGCGCGGATTCCCGGTCGCCCCCTGATCATGAGCATCCTGATCTCGCCGCTCATTGTTCCAGTGATCATTTCGGCTGTCGGACTATTCTTTTTCTACGCACGCCTTGGCATGACCGGCTCATTAGTCGGGATCATCTTGGCGCATTCTGTGCTGGCATCCCCGTTTGTGATCATCACCGTGACAGCGACCCTTTCGGGCTTTGACCGAAGTCTTTTGCGCGCGGGGGCGAGCCTTGGCGGCAAACCTTCGACGGTTTTTTTTAGGATCATGTTGCCACTGATCCTGCCCGGCGTCATTTCTGGCGCTCTGTTTGCGTTTGCAACCTCTTTCGACGAAGTAGTGGTTGTGCTCTTTATTGCCGGTCCTGAGCAGCGCACACTACCGCGCGCGATGTTTTCAGGCATTCGGGAGGTGATCAGTCCGACTATTACAGCAGCAGCAACTGTCCTGATCCTATTATCGGTCGCAATGCTCGCAAGTCTCGAAGTACTCAGGCGGCGCAATGAAACATTGCGCGGGATCAAGCCCTAGGAAAGTTCGAGCGCTCGGCAATCCTGAGCTGACCATCCAAGGTTGGCGAGAGCACCCTTTTCCATCAGTCCGCAATCAGGTCCGTTTTGGAATTTCACGATGAACTGATCTGTACCCGCAACTGACAACCGCATCCGGATGTGATCGCCAAGATAGATCGTTTGCTCAACGCGGCCCTGCATGATATTGGCATAGTCTCCCACGACCGGGTTCACCACGACCCGCTCCGGCCGGATCGACAGCAACACCTGCTCGCCCTTGCGGCTTACCGCGATTGCCGCCGCTCGGATCATGTCGCCACTATGCAAGCGCACGCGGCACATACCGCCCGCATCAATTGACTCAACCACACCCATCAGCTTGTTGTTCTCGCCAATAAATTGCGCCACGAAGGCGTTTTTCGGCCGTTCATAAAGCTCAGCCGGCGTAGCTACTTGCTGGGTCTCTCCATTATTGAAGACGGCAATCCTGTCCGACATGGTCAGTGCTTCGGTCTGGTCATGAGTGACATACACAACCGTGACGCCAAGCCGCTCGTGCAAATACTTGATTTCATACTGCATTTGCTCGCGAAGTTTCTTGTCAAGTGCGCCTAGTGGTTCATCCATCAGAACAAGCATTGGCTCGAATACGAGCGCTCGGGCCACAGCGACACGCTGCTGCTGACCGCCGGATAATTGCGCGGGGCGGCGATCACCAAAGCCGCGCATTTCCACCATATCCAGCGCTTTCTTTACGCGCTCGGCAATTTCAGCCTGACCGATATTGCGAACCTTGAGGGGAAAGGCTAGGTTTTCGGCAACTGTCATGTGCGGAAACAGCGCATAATTCTGAAAAACCATCCCGATGCCACGCTGATGCGGCGGCACCCCGGTAATTGGCTGACCATTCAGAAAAATCTCACCATGTGTTGGCGGCTCGAACCCCGCAAGCATCATCAGGCTAGTTGTTTTGCCCGAGCCTGACGGTCCAAGCATTGTCAGAAATTCGCCTGGTGCAACGTCCAGATTAAGATTGGTGACGACGAGAGTATCACCATCATAGCTCTTCTGGATATTCACAAACCGGACTATTGGTTCAGCCATAGTTATCCGCTTTTCCGTTCCATGAGAACAAGAAGCCCGAATGCAGTACTTTGCCCCGACAGATCACCAGCTGTGGCAAGATGTACCCAGTCCCGATCCGTATTATAAATGTCATTTTGTGACGATCAAATGCTCTGGACCGTAGGGAAATCCAGTGATGTTGCGATTTCCATCCTCAGTAATCACGAGAATGTCATGCTCGCGATAACCTCCGGCACCCGGACGCCCCTCCGGAACCATTATCATCGGCTCCATGGAGACTACCATTCCCGGCGCAAGGGCTGTATCACAATCCTCACGCAATTCCAACCCGCCTTCACGCCCGTAATAGTGGCAGAGCACACCGAATGAATGTCCATATCCGAAGGTGCGATACTGCAATAATTGATGTTCCGCATAGATAGCGTTCAGCTTTCGAGCGATATCAGAGCATTGGGCTCCAGGAACAAGTAGCTTCTTGCCCTCATCATGCACATGGCAGTTGACTTGCCAGAAATGGTGATGCTCGCGCGAAGCATGGCCAGCAAAAAGTGTCCGCTCGAGGGCAACATAATATCCCGCAACCATCGGGAAGCAGTTGAGACTCAATATATCCCCCGCCTCAATCTTGCGGCTCGTCACTGGATTATGTGCGCCATCCGTGTTGATACCTGACTGAAACCACGTCCAAGTATCCATCAATTCGCCGTCAGGCCAGCACCGCGCAATCTCGCGCACCATGGTTTGCGTCGAATGAAGCGCCACCTCGTGCTCAGGAACGCCGATGCCGATCGCCTCGACACAGGCTGCGCCACCGAGATCTGCAATTCGGGTCATCATTGTAATATGCGCGATTTCCTCACCCGATTTGATCATTCTCTGCCGCATGGAAGCTGCCGCAATATCGACGAACTCGACACCCGGTAGTTCCTTTTCCAGCGCCAGCCGCAAATCGAGGTTGACATGGTCAAACTCGATTCCAAGGCGCTTAACGCCCTTGGTCAACCCACGCAATGCGTAAAAGTAATTATCCTTGTGCCAGTCCGTATAGGTAACGTTATCGCCAAAGGTGCGCCGCCAAGGCTGGCCGCCGTCGATGGCGGCGGTAATTGACGTCGCCTTGGTGTGGTCGATTACAAGGCCATAGCGGCGACCGAAATAGCAGTACAGAAAGTCCGAGAGGTAGCAAATATTGTGGTAAGACGTAAAGAGAGCGGCGTCGATTTGATGGGCAGCCATATGGGTCCGAATACCATCCTGGCGACGTTTCATCTCGCTGGCAGAGAATGTTGGCTGCGGTCTTGTGCCATTCTGGCGATAGTCTGTAGTGCGAGGGCGGTCAGTACGAGTCATCATTTTAGTGTGCTCCTTGGCTTACAGATAGCTGAGAAGAATGGGAAATTTATGCCTGCATGCACTCCGAAAATCATACGCGCTTACCCGGCATCCGTCAAATTTCCCATTACGCTAATTAACATTCACTCCTTGTATCAGGGTCAGACACCTCTCTTCTTTGACAGTTGGAGAGACTTGGACCGCGTAATATTGGCAGAGTCTCGCCTACAACGCAGTCGGCGTGCTCAAGCGGGGTAGAGAGGGCAGCCTGCGCCAGCTCGCGTGGCAGTTGGTCTAAACAATATCTATCGGGCAATCGGCAGCTTCTTTTCAAAGAGAAGAGGGTTACCTGCTGTTTCAATCCACGGCGACAGCCTGGCTTATTTCAAGTGCTTACCCAAGTTGATCAATTAGCTCAGCACGGAGCACCTTCTCATGGCAGCTTGCCTCCATATTGAGAGTACCAGCGCGCAATCAACATAGCCAAACCAGCCTGGAACGATTGGACACGTGTTGTTGCCCCGGTAATAGTATGAGTGCGCTGTACCTCTTACTTGCCGGGAGGCGTAAGCGCGAACAGGCCCAGCATCTCAAGACCAAGCCGTGCAGCCAGCAGCGACGTGATTTCCGCGTTGTCATATGCCGGAGCGACCTCAACCACATCCGCTCCGATGATGCGACCCCCGGCCAGCCCCTGGAGGAACATAGTTGCCTGCTGACTCGTAGGTCCGCCCACTTCTGGCGTTCCGGTACCAGGCGCGAACGCAGGATCGACGCCATCGATATCCAAGGTAAGATAAATTGGTTTTTCACCTGCCCGTCGAAGTGCGAGCTCGGCTACTTGCTTAGGGGGCATTGAAGCCATTTCCTCAGCCAGAACAGCGCGAAGACCCCATGCGCGCGACCGCTCAATGTCTTCGGGACCAAACAGCATGCCCCGGATGGCCACTTGGGTGGACGCCAAAGGATCAATCAGTCCTTCCTCAATGGCGCGGATCGCGAACGAGCCATGGGTGTATTCCATACCGAAATAGGCGCCCCAGGTGTCGAGATGGCTGTCAAACTGAATCATCGCAAGCGGCCCGTACGTGGCCGCTGCCGCCCGCAGGATCGGCAGCGTGATTGAGTGGTCCCCCCCAAAGCTGAGCGGCCGCTGACCCGCGCCGAAAATCGGCCGAAAGCGGTCCGCGATGATTTTCAACGAACCTATTGGGTCATACGGCGAAACCGTAAGATCACCCACGTCGTCGATGCACAGACGCTCATATGGATCGACTCCGAGAATTCTATTGTACGGTCGGAGCAGACTGCTCGCCTGGCGGATGGATCTGGGACCGAATCTGGCACCGACCCGGAATGATGCGCCCGTGTCAAACGGAACCCCAATGATCGCGACATCAAGGTCCTCTATATTAGACGTCGCGGGAAGGCGATAAAAGGTGGCGGGACCGGCAAATCTCGGCGTCACCTGCGCACTGAGCGGCTTCGGATGTTCACGCATGATCATTGCCTCCAATTAACAAATCACCCTCCGCTGCTCTACTCGACAGTTTTCACCCTTTAGTCAACCGATGGCGTCGACGAGCACGTAATTCAAGCACTACGCACCATCAAATCGTACTAGCTGACCCCGCATCGGTCAAGTTCCACTTTGCGCTAACCCCCGCCCACTCACTATCTCAAGGTCAAAGACTACTCTTAATCGAGATCAGGAGAGATTTGGTCCATGCAAAGATCTCAGTTTGCACAACTTCTTAAGAACTGCACTAGCAGTAGGATCGTTCACCGCAATCAGCCTGCACCCAACTCCCGCCTATCCGCGCCCGGTCAATTGTTCCATTTCTACAGCGCAGAATTACCCCTGAAAATTCTGATCAAACTCTTATTCCAAGGATCACCCAAACCCCAACCCTAGCGGATCCAGCCGCCCTAATTTCATCTCCAAGGCCGGAAAACGCGCTGGTGGGATTGCCAGTGCCGTCGCACTCTCGCCATCATGGTCCTGTAGTTGCCGCACCGTCGCCGCCCCTGTGATGAATACTATCAAACTTACCCGAGGATACCGCGTCCAGAGTTCTGAGCTTGGGGCCACCATCTACGCACACTGGATTTGGCCGGGGTGCCTAGCTCTACACCGGGAGCTTCCCGCCAGCCTGTGGCGTCACATACGCCGGCCGTCGTCTGCGGCCTTTCCCACATCGATGCATTGCACAACCCGGATTAGCACATCTGCGGACCGCATATAGCGCAGGTTGACCGGAGCTTGGAGTAACTAGCGTAAAAGCGGTCAGTGTAATCAGATGCCAGTCGAAGCAGGGGGGAAATGGCAGTCCAATAGTAAATGCCAAACCGTTGGTCCTGCCCGCGCCGAGATGACAGGGTCAATGTTCAGGGATCGCCAGGCACCCCATAGCTCGGAGCCCTCGTCGGGTCGACCGCCCGCTGCAGGTACGCACCGATCTGCGGCTTGTAGTTCTCCCACAGCCGCCGCAACACCCCGATGGGGTTCTCGTCGTCCCAGTCAACGCGGAGCGACACCAGCGGGAAAGCCTGATTGAGATAAACGATGAGCGCCGCAGAATGAACCGGCCCCTCCTCGCCGCCCGAAGCGATGCCCGCTTCAATAGAACGCAGCAGCCGCTCCGCCAGATGCTGGTCGGCATTCGCCGCAAAGACGTCCGTCATGGACTTCGGCAGCGTGGCGAGCTTTAGGAGATTGCCCGCCGCCACGCAATCCTGTTGCTCCGACACGCCATGTGTACCGAGGATATTCTTGCCGGACCATGAGGCGGTACGGCCCTGCGCATCCACCGCCGTCAACTGGCGGTAGTCGATAAATGGTCTGTCCTTCACCACCGCATCTACAGCCTCGCGCGCACTCATCCCATTCTCAATTTCGTCGAGCATCAGGGGGCCAAGGTTCGGGTCGGTGACGTTCTGCGTTACAACTGCCCCCACCCTGACGCGGGCATGTGGGCAGCGTGCGCCCACTGCAATGGAGGAGGTGGTGATGGCAACGCCGAAGGCGCCAGACTTGGCGCACCGACCGGCTATGGAGAAAGTCATAGCGTCAGTCCGGAATGACTGCGGTAACTTCGATTTCGACAATCCACTCGGGCCGTGCGAGGGCAGTGATGACGAGGCCCGTGGAGCACGGGAACACGCCCTTCAGCCATTTGCCCATCTCGCAATAGACGTCCTCACGGTAGCGAACGTCGGTGAGGTAGACGACGATGCGGCAGATGTGGTCCATGTAACCGCCTGCCTCTTCCATCAACATCTTGATGTTTTCCATCGTCTTACGCGTCTGCATCGTGGCATCACCAATATGCAGGGACGCCCGGCTGTTGAGTTCCTGCGAGACCTGTCCACGCAGAAACACCATGGTGCCTCTAGCGACAACGCCCTCGCAGAGGTCATTATCGAGCTTCTGTTCCGGGTAGGTGTCCTTGGTGTTGAAGGGGCGGATCCGTTTGTGCGCGGTCATTCTGTTTCGATCCTCAATAAAGTCGTGATGCTGCGGCGGTAGATCACTCTGCCACCTGCTTGGTGGCACCCCAGATGTTGTTGGAGAGACCGCCCGCCTTCTGTGCGAACTTTAGCGTCTGGTTCCAGTCGAAGGAGCGGTAGACGGCAGCGGATTGGGAGAAAGGCGGCGACTGGGCAAAAAGCTGAAAGGTGAGGCGGTGACCAGCATAATCCGAGTTCAGCGCATCCCGGGCCAGCGCCAGCAGCTTGCGGCGGTCCTCAGCCTGCCACTCGTCATTGACGGTGTAATACTTGTCCATCCACTGCTTGGTCTCGGGATGTTCGAACACCGCGGCATCTGGCGTGACGCAGATCTGGCCGCCGCACAGCTCGCGCGCGATGTGCATCATGCGTGGCAAGCCGTTCAATGCATGACACCGGCCGGTGAACAGCAGCGACTGGTTTGGCATGAGTAGGCCGTTGGGGCTCCTCTCACCCATTGCGATGGCCGCTGTCAGATGGGCGTTGATACCCTCGCGCCAGATAGCGAGCTCGGCGAGCTTGTCTTGCACCGCCTGCTGCTTGTCGAGGCCAGTCTGCCGCACATTCCACAGGGCAATACCGATGATGAGGTCCGCATAGGAGAGCGTCCTTTGTACGAAGGGGAATGCGGAATAGCGGTGCAGCGTCTGGCGGATGAAAGCCGCCGCTCGGGTATGCTGATAGAACAATATGTCCTCCCAAGGGATCAGCACATTGTCAAGAATCATCAGCGTGTCAACTTCGTCGAATTTGTTAGACAACGGGTAGTCGCGGTCCGGCGCACGAGCGGTGAAGCCAGTCCGACAGATGTGTTTCACCCCCGGCGCGTCAATCCTGACGATGCAGCCCAGCGCATATTCAGAAAGTTTGGCGTCGCCCCAATTGGCGATGGTGGGCTTGAGGAAGGCCTGATTGGAATAGGCTGCCGCGGTCTCATATTTCGCGCCGCGGATGATGATGCCTGAGTCGGTCTCCTTGACCACATGGACCAGCATGTCCGGGTCCTGGTCCTGCGGGCGCTTGGAGCGGTCGCCCTTGGGGTCCGTGTTGGCCGAGACGTGAAATATGTCGTCCTTGACGACGAGGTGGATGTGGCGCTCGATATTTTCCCCAAACCGCGGGTCGATCTCGTTGAGTATCTCCTTGCCATCCCAAAGGGACCACATCTCACCGATGGTCTCGTCCCCCACGCGGGTGACAATTCCACCAATCTCGTTCGTCACCGTGTCGACGGCCTTCCGCTTGTCGTCCCAATCCTTCTTCTCGAAGGGGAGCCTGAGTCCGATGGGAAAGCGCTCGCAGTTCTCCTCATAGGTCATTTTGTCTTGAGTCGCTGCATCATGCTGCATGTCGTAAATGTGGGCCCGGATATCAACGAGCGGCTTGAACTGTGGGTGGCGGGTCACATCCTTGACGCGTTCGCCGTTGATCCACACCTCGCGGTCGTCGCGGATCGAGTCGCGGTATTGTTCGCCGGTTCTGATCATTAATTGCTTTCCTTCACAAGGGATGATGGGCAGGGCGGCGCAGTTTCAATAGCCGCGCGGTCTGGCTCACCTTAGAATATAAGATCATAACGCCGAAAGACGGCGTCCTGGCCCCAGCCGCGCCCCTCGTACAGCCGCTGAGCAGGGATGTTGTCGTGTGCGGTGCGAAGCCAGA